>Ga0097691_1000264_pt1 | contig 49338 bp, 45 predicted proteins | sample NGESurdeep072012_8_FD_72858 | JGI IMG/M metagenome (GOLD analysis project Ga0097691, IMG submission 72858) | Arctic peat soil microbial communities from Barrow, Alaska - NGEE Surface sample 210-1 deep-072012 | ecosystem: Environmental > Terrestrial > Soil > Wetlands > Peat ... | reverse complement strand
CTCACCTGGCACACGGTCAAGGAATGGGCTCCCGACGATGCCGCTCTCGACATCGCGGCATCGATCCTCGCCGGCTCGCGCACATCGCGCCTCACGCAGGCGCTCGTCTACAACAATCCGATCGCGACGACCGTGCGCGCGCGCCAGGGCAGCATGCGCCTCGATGGAGATTTCTCCGTGATTGCAACCGCCCGTCGTGGACTCGGGCTCGACACGCTGCGCAGGGTCGTCGACGCCGAGATGAAAAGGCTCGCGAACGAGGGACCGTCCGCCCGCGAACTTCAACAGGCGAAGAATAGCACCGAAGCGCAGTTCCTTCGTCGCATCGAGACGGTGCGGGGCACGGCGGACCAGCTCAACCGTTACTTCTACATCACTGGCAGGCCCGACTCGTTCCAGGCCGACCTCGACCGCTATCGCGCGGTCACCGCGGCGGACGTCCAGCGCGTGCTGAAGCAGTATCTCCAAACGAACCGCGTCATGATTTCCGTCGTGCCGATGGGCAAGCCTGAACTCGCGGCAAAGAAGGGAGTCGCACAATGATCCGCAAACAACTCACCCTCCTCGCTGCGATCGCTGCGTGCGCCCCGTTCGCGGCCGTTGCGCAGAACGCCGCCGGCGCCATCGATCGCACGAAGCCGCCCGCTCTCGGCACCAGCACGAAATTCAACCTTCCCACCGTCGCACGCGGCACGATGCCGAACGGCATCGCCCTGCAGGTGGTCGAGCACCACGCGCTTCCGCTGGTTCACGTCACGCTGGTCATCGACGGTGGATCGCGGCTCGAGGCGGGACAACCGGGCCTCGCGGGATTCACCGCCCGCATGCTTACGGAGGGCGCGGGCACCCGCGACGCGAACGCACTCCAAAGCGAGCTCGCCTTTCTCGGCGCGCAGCTCAATGCCGGCGCCGGCGCGGAGGCGTTCACCGTGCAGCTCAACGTCGCCAAGCGCTCGCTCGCGGAGGCCCTCGACCTGATGGCGGACATCGTGCTTCACCCCACGTTCCGCTCCGACAACGTGAAGCAGCAGCGCGACCTGCGGCTCCAGTCGATCCTGCAGCGCCGTGACCAGCCCACGCAGGTTGCCTCGCTCGCGTTCAACCAGATCGTCTTTCCCGAAGGACACCCGTATCACAATCCGGCCGATGGTGATTCCGCCTCGACCGCCGCGCTCGACTCGGGGCGCGTGCGCACCTTCTATGCGCACGCGTTCGTGCCGGAGCGCGCGAAGTTCGTGGTGGTCGGCGATGTCACCGAACCGGAGATGCGCGCGCTGCTCGCAAAACGTTTCGGCGCTTGGACACGCGCGGGCGAACCATCCGCGATTCCGAAGGTCCTGGTGAAACCCGTCGCGAACGACGGCGTGAAGCTCTACCTCGTGGACAAGCCCGGCGCCGCGCAGTCCGTCATCCAGCTCGGGAGTCCCGGCGCCGATCGCCTCGGTCCCGGTTACGCGGCGGTCACGGTGATGAACACGATCCTCGGCGCATCATTCTCGTCGCGGCTCAATACCAACCTTCGCGAGACGAAGGGCTACACGTACGGCATCAGTTCGCGCTTCGTATGGTCGCCGCTGCCGGGTCCGTTCGTCATCGCGAGTTCGGTCCGCACCAACGTCACCGACAGCTCGCTCGTCGAGATCTTCAGGGAGCTGCGTTCCATTCGCGACGCCCCGGTCGACGCGAAGGAGCTCGAGCGCGCAAAGGCGTACGTCGCGCTCGCGGTGCCCGGCCGGTTCGAGACAAACGCGTCGATCGCCGGCCAGCTCGTCGATCTCGGTTCGTACGGCCTCCCGCTGTCGTCGGTGAACGATTTCGTGTCGCGCGTGAACGCGGTCACGGCCGCCGACGTGCAGCGCGTCGCACGCCAGTACATCCCTGCGGACAGGGCGACGCTCGTCGTCGTAGGCGATCTTGCGAAGGTGCGCGCCGGTATCGAGGCGCTGAAACTCGGGACCATCACCGTGCTCGATGTCTCTTCGATCGCACGCTGAATGAGGCAGCACGCCCCGTGAGCCCGGCGCTGCGCGTCGCCTTCCAGGGCGAGCTTGGAGTGTTCAGTGAAGAGGCGATCCAGCAGCTCTGGGGCGGCGACATCGAGACCGTGCCATGCCGTGACTTCCGCGACGTCGCCGAAGCGCTCGCGCACGGCGACGTCGATCGCGCGGTGCTCCCAATCGAGAACACGATCGTAGGCTCCGTGCAGGCGGCGCACGACGTGATAGACGGCACGCAGGGCATCCATGCGATCGCCGAGACCGTCGTCGCCGTACACCACTGCCTGCTCGGGCCCCCGGGCGCCCAGTTCGGCCAGGTGCGCGACGTGTTCAGCCATCCGATCGCTCTCGCGCAGTGCGGGAACTTCTTTCGCGCAAATCCGCGCCTCACCGTCCACGCCGTGTACGACACCGCCGGAGCAGCCGTCGATGTGTCGAACCTCGCCGATCCGCAATTCGCCGCGGTCGCGAGCCACGCATCCGCGAAGCGCTATTCGCTCGACGTCGTCGCCGCCGACATTGAGGACCGCCCCGACAACCAGACACGCTTCCTCGCATTCGCGCGCGCGCCGCTGCCGCTGACCGTCGGAACCCCGGCGCGCACGATGCTCCTCCTCACGACGAAGGACGTGCCCGGTGCGCTGCTCGAGGCGCTGGCGCCGCTCGCGCGCCACGGGGTGAACGTGCGCCGAATCGAGACGCGCCCGACGGGCGAGCCCTGGAGCTATCGCTTCTTCGTGGAGTTCGACCATCAGGTGGGTGACGCGGCAGCCGACGCACTCGTGGCTGAAATCGCCGTGCTCGCACACGAGGTGCGGCTGGTGGGCACGTATCCGCGGTGGGCGCCGGGACGGCGCGGATCGATTGGCTGGACATCCGGGCAGCTCCCGGCCGTCGGGTAGCCGTCGGCGAACCCCGGACTAGCGGCGCTTCGTCTTCGCGCCGGGTTTGGAGAGGTGGTTCGCCGTGATGACCGACTTGATGCCGCCCCGCACATTGAAGTCCCCGACGACGCTCATCCGCTTGGGCTTCACGGCCTTCACGAGGTCGTCGAGAATCCGGTTCACGACGCGCTCGTAGAAGATGCCGTCGTTGCGAAAGCTCCAGAGATAGAACTTCAGGCTCTTGAGCTCCACGCACAGCTTGCCCGGAATGTACGTGATGCTGATCGTCGCGAAGTCCGGTGCGCCTCCCTTCAGCAGCGCGAGTTCATCCGCGTCGCTTTCGATCCCGCCGAGCGGACAAAGCGACGTGAACTCCGGGCACGTCATGAAGATCTCGTAATCCCGGTCGGTGTACGGATTCGGGAATGTCTCCAGCAGTTCCGGGCTTGGCACTTATTCCGTTCTCCGTCGCTTCGATTCCTCGCTGAGCAGCCGGCGCTCCTCGGACGTCAGGCTCCCGAGGCCATGGGCGGAAATCTTGTCGAGCACCTGGTCGAGCGCGGCGAGTTCCGCCTGCGGTCCGCGTGTGGCGCGCGGCGACGTCGTCCGCTTGGCGACGACCGCGTTGCTGCGCGCGACGACGTCGTCGATGTTGTCGCGCTCGCGTGCGCGCGAACGCGGAAGCGTGCGCGGCACGGCGCGGGGCGGCACGTCTTCCGGCTCGTCGGGTACGGGCGACACGCCCTGACGCAACCGGCCGAGATTCACCGCTGCCGTCATGCGCAGATAGAGCCAGCCGGCCGCGAGTCCGCCCGCGTGCGCGAGATACGCGACGCCGCTCTGCGCACCCGTCGTGGTGATGCCGCCCACGATGTTCAGCACCCCGACGAAGATCACGAGCCACCGCACCGTCGTCGGAATCACTCCAAAGACGAAGAGCTGTTCGTCCGGCCAGAGCGAGGCATATGCGAGCATGACGCCGAACACCGCCGCTGATGCACCGATGAGCAGCGAGTCTCCGGGAACGAACACGAGATGTGCGAACCAGCCGCCCAGTCCGCAGAAGAGATAGAAGCGCAGGAACTCGCGCGCGCCCCACTTCCGCTCCACGCGAGGCCCGAAGAGCCAGAGCGTGTACATGTTCAGCGCGAGGTGCCAGAAGCCGCCGTGCACGAACATGTACGTGCCGATCGTCCACCACTGGTGGCCGAGATTCTTCGTCTGGAACCCGAGCGCGAGTTGGACGTCGCTCGGCTTCAGGACCGTGAGCTGGATGAAATAGACGAAAACGTTGATCGCGATCAGCCACTGCACCGCGGACGTGAGCCGCGGCGCCGGTTCTTCCGGCGAACGTACTTCGTACATGGGCACGTCTTCGCTCATCGGAGTCCGGCGGGCGGCGGCAACCGCAGCGCGAGGCGCGTGTCGGCGTGCGTGACCATGGCCTGGTCGAGAAGTGCCGCCCAGCGGCGGTCGAGCATCGGATGCTCGCCCGTGGGCGACGGCGGATGAATCACGACCTGTGTGTCCGCACTCGCGCCGTGCGCCTGTTCGATGACGCGCAGCACCTGTCCGTCCGACGTGTCGTCGCGCGGGCAGAGCACGAGGGCGTGCGCGCACCTTGCGTGCGCGGCCTCGGCGATCGTCTCGATCACGTGCGCGAGCGTGGCATCCGGTGCCCAGAACTCGACGGTCACCTGCGTGAGCGCAAGAAACGGAGCGAGTGTCTTGAGCGTCTCCGGACGCTGGCCGTCGGTGTCGAGCATCACGGGAATCGGCGGCTTGGCAGTCTCGAGCGCGGCGATCAGGAACTCCTGGTTCGCGAGTGGATCGCGTCCGCCGATGGAAATCGAATGGAATTTCGAACGTGCAAGCTGGCGCTCCAATTCGCGCACGAGCGCCGCCGCAGTGTACATCGTGGCCGTTTCCGCTTCGCCGGCGAAGCGCACGAACAGCTGCCGCCGTCCAACCCAAACACCCTGTGCCTGGACGCCGGCCGGTACTCCCGCCAACGCTGCCGCTGCCATCGGTGTGCCCGTCATCGCGTTTCTCCGGAGTCCTTCGGCCCGAGTCCCTTGGCCAGTTTGACGATCCGCTCGCACAGCTCGGGGAACGTGATCCCCGCGGCCGCGGCCGCCTGGGGAATCAGGCTCAGCTTCGTCATCCCCGGAAGTGTGTTCGCTTCCAGACAGTAGAATGTTCCGTCTTCCGTCATCCGGAAGTCAATGCGCGCATAGCCTGAAAGCTTGAGTGCCCTGAACGCAAGCAGAGCCTGCTCCTGCGCAGCATTGGCTTCAGCGGTCGACAGCTTCGCCGGGAATTCCTCACGCGCCATGCCGGGCGTGTACTTGCATTCGTAGTCGTAGATTTCGTGCTTGGGGATGATTTCCCCTACGGGAAGTGCCTCGTCGCCGAGCACCCCGACCGTGAGCTCGCGTCCGGCGATGAACTGTTCGATCATCACTTCGTCATCGTAGTTGCGCGCCTCCTCGATCGCCGCCTGCAGGTCGGCGCGCTTCTTCACGAGCGTGAGCCCGACCGTGGAGCCCTGCTTCGACGGCTTCACGATGACCGGCAGTCCGAGCGCCGAAACGATGTCGTCGTCACTCGCCGGCGCCATCAGCCATTCCGGCGTGCGCACGCCTGCCTCGCGAAAGAGCCGCTTGGAAAGATCCTTGTCCATCGCGAGCGCGCTCGCGAGGTGTCCGCTGCCGGTGTACGGGACTCCGGTCAGATCGAGGAGCGCCTGCAGTGTGCCGTCCTCGCCATGCCCGCCGTGCAGCCCGATGAACACAACCTCGGCGTCGCGATGCGTGCCGAGTCCGCGGACCGTCGCCGACAGCGTCTCCGACGAAAGGCGCGCCAGCGCTCCGGACTCGGGCGGCAGCGCGTGCATCACTGGGCCCGCGAGCATGGCGCGCTCCTCCCCCTCGGTGAGTGCGCCCCGCACCGTATCGACCACCGTGACGGCGTGCCCGCGGGAACGCAGGGCCTCCGCGACGCGGAGCCCCGACGCGAGCGACACGTCGCGCTCCGCCGAAGTACCGCCCATCAGCACCGTGATTCTCACTTCAGCGCGCCATCAGGTAGTGCAGCATGTCGGAGCGCGTCACGATGCCGCGGATCTCGCCTTTCTCGCGCACGAGCACCGCCGGGTTCGATTTCGAGAGGAGCTTCACGATGGCGTCCATGGCATGATCGGCATCCACGACCGGGAACGGCGAGTCCATCGTGTCGCCGACGGTCTGCTCGAGCACCTTCACGTCCTCGAGACCGCGCACGCTCAGCACGTTTTCGCTCACCGACCCCACGCAGTTGCGGCCGTCCATCACCGGCAGCTGCGACACGTCGTGCAGGCTCATGAGCCGCAGTGCCTGCCGCACCGTTGCGCCGGGCGACGTGCTGATCACGCCGGCGGGCGACCGCTCGCCCTTCACGTCGAGCAGGTGTCCGAGCGTCACCTTCTCCACGTCGAGCATCTGGTTCTCGCGCATCCACTCGTCGTTGTACAGCTTCGAGAGGTAGCGCTCGCCGGTGTCGCAGAGGAACGTCACGACGCACGCATCGGGATCGTTCACGCGCCGCGCGACGCTCAGCGCCACGTGCGCGAGCAGTCCCGACGATCCGCCCGCGAACAATCCTTCCTCGCGCGTGAGCCGGCGCGCCATCGCGAAGGCTTCGCGGTCGGAGACCGTCTGAAATTCATCGATGAGGCGCAGGTCGAGCGTGTCCGGAATCTTGTCCTGGCCGATGCCCTCGACCTTGTACGGTACGCCTTCAATCTTGTTCGTGCCGCCGCTCCGCCAGTACTCGGCAAGGATCGATCCCACCGGGTCGCCGCAGACGACCTGGATCTTCGGATTCTTTTCCTTGAGGTAACGCCCCGCACCGGTGATGGTGCCGCCCGTTCCAGCGCCGGCGACGAGGTGCGTGATGCGTCCCTGTGTCTGCTCCCAGAGTTCCGGCCCGGTCGTCGCATAGTGCGCATCCGGGTTCGCCTGGTTGTAGAACTGGTTCGCGAGAATCGCGTTCGGCGTCTCATGCGCGATGCGCTTCGCCGTCATCACGTAACTGTCCGGATGGTCGGGAGGCACGGCGGTCGGCGTGATGACGACTTCCGCCCCGTACGCCTTCAGGAGCCGGACTTTTTCCTGCGACATCTTGTCCGGCATCGTGAAGATGCACTTGTAGCCCTTGAGCGCGGCGGCGATCGCCAGCGCGACGCCCGTGTTGCCGCTCGTGCCCTCGACGATCGTGCCGCCGGGCTTGAGCGATCCGTCGCGTTCGGCGCGCTCGATGATCGGCATGCCGATCCGGTCCTTCACCGAGCCGCCGGGATTGAAGGTCTCGGCCTTTGCCCACACCGGCGTGCGGATGCCGCGCGTGACCCGCGTCAGCCGGATCATCGGAGTCCAGCCAATTGTCTCGAGGACGGAATCGTAGACCCGGAGGTCGCGCACGGAGTCTGGCATCGCGGGAATCTACGCCCGCGCCGCAGCGGGGGCGACGGCACGGGCGATGGCCCCAGGCTCCGCGCGCGCTTCCGCCGTCAGCTGCGCCAGGAGCGCGAGCGCCTCGAGCGGCGTCAGCGTGTTCACATCGATGTCGCGCAACCGCTCGACAACTGGATGCGGCAGGTTGCTGGCGAAGAGTCCGAGCTGGTCGCCCGTGCCGCGTGGCGCGCGCGCCGCGACGCCCGCCTTGCCGCTCAGCGCCGCGACGATCTGTTCGCCCTCGAGCAGCTTGAGCAGCGCGCGGGCCCGCGCGATCACCGGCTGCGGAAGGCCCGCAATCCGCCCGACCTCGATGCCGTACGAGCGGTCTGCACCGCCGGGCTTGAGCCGGTGCAGGAACAGGATACGGTCGCCACTCTCGCGCACGTCGACGTTGTAGTTGTGCACCGACATGAATTCGTCGGCGAGCTGCGTGAGCTCGTGGTAGTGCGTCGCGAACACCGTCTTGCAGCCGATCCGTTCGTGCAGGTGTTCGCTCACGGCCCACGCGATGCTCACCCCGTCCCACGTGCTCGTTCCGCGGCCGATCTCGTCGAGCAGCACGAGGCTCCGCGCCGTCGCCGTGTGAAGGATGGCGCTCGTCTCGGACATCTCCACCATGAACGTGCTCTGGCCGCGCACGAGGTTGTCGCTCGCGCCCACGCGCGTGAACACACGGTCGGCGATCCCGACCCGCGCACGTGACGCCGGGACGAAGCTTCCCATCTGTGCCATCAGCACGAGCAGGCCGATCTGTCGCAATATGGTGCTCTTGCCGGCCATGTTCGGCCCGGTGAGGATGATCATCCGCGCGTCCGCGGCGAGCCGCACGTCGTTCGGGATGAACTGGTCGCGCGGCATCATCCGCTCCACCACCGGGTGGCGGCCCGCCGTGATCTCCAGGTCGAATCCCTCCCCGATTTCCGGCCGCACATATGCCTCGCGGCTCGCCACTTCGGCGAGCGTCCCCAGCACGTCGAGCTGTGCGAGCGTGCCCGCGACCCGCTGCAGCCTGCCGATCTGCGCGCCGACGCGTGCGCGCAGCGCGTCGAACAGCTGCCGCTCGAGCACGTCGATGCGCTCCGTCGCGTGCAGCACCTTCTCCTCGAACTCCTTCAGCGCCGGCGTCACGTAACGTTCGGCGCCGGTCAGCGTCTGCCGGCGCTGATAGTCCTCGGGCACGAGGTGGCTGTTCGCGTTCGTGACTTCGATGAAGTAACCGAACACCTTGTTGTAGCCGACCTTCAGCGAACCGATTCCGGTGCGTGCGCGTTCCACCGTCTGCAGCGACGCGATCGCGTCCTTGCCGCCGGTCGCGATGGTACGCAGCTCATCCAGCGCTGCGTCCACGCCGTGCGCGACCGTCTCACTCTCGCCGATCGAGACCGGTGGCCGCTCCACGAGCGAGCGCTGGATTTCGGCCGCAAGGTCGGCGCACGAATCCCACGATTGCTGGGTCTCTGCGAGCACGCCCGCCACTCGCATCCGCTGCAGTGCCGCTGCCACGTGCGGCAGCCGCGCCAGCGAATCGCCGAGCGCCCGAACGTCGCGGGGGTTGGCGCGCAGCGCGGCGGTTTTTCCCGCAAGTCGCTCCACGTCGCGCACGCCGTCGAGCGCGGTGCGCAGCGCCGCGCGCGCGATCGCGTCGTGCACGAGCGCATCCACCGCATCGAGCCGCGAATTGATCGCCGCGAGATCGGTGAGCGGAGCCAGCACCCACTGTCGCAGCAGGCGCGCGCCCATCGGCGTTTGCGTACGATCGAGAACGCCGAGCAGCGTGCCGGCGGTGTCGCCGCCGCGAAGCGATTCCACGAGCTCGAGATTGCGGCGCGTCATTTCGTCGATCGGCATGACGCCGCCCGGACGCTCGACGATCGGTCGCGCGAGGTGTGGCACTCCCGCCGGCAGCAGCTCTCGCAGATAGCGCATCAGTGCGCCGGCTGCGCCAACCGCAGGCGCGTCGCCATCGCCGATCCCGAATCCTTCGAGCGAGCGCACCGCGAAATGTTCGGCGAGTGCCTCCTCGGCTGTCGCCGTCTCGAACTCCCACGCCTCGCGCAAGGTCAGTAGGACGTCGAGCCCGCGCACCAGGTCCTGCGCGGCTTCGTGGCCAGCAGAAATAAGCACCTCGCGCGGAGAAAGTCGCGCTAGTGTCGCTGTAATGTCCTGTTGATGTACTGTAAATAGACGAAATTCACCTGTGGACACATCGACAGCGGCGATCCCGATCTTGCCGCCAGTGACCTGAACCGCACATAGAAAGTTGTTTCGCGTGCCGTCCAGCAGGTCATCCGAAAAGGCCGCGCCCGGGGTCACCGTCTCGACCACTGCCCGCCGCACGATTCCCTTGGCGAGTTTCGGATCTTCCACCTGTTCGCAGATCGCGACGCGGAACCCCTGCTGCACCAAGCGGCGCAGATATTCGCTCACCGCGCGGACCGGCACTCCGGCAAGCGGCACTTCGGCAGCGCCGCCATTGTTGCGCGACGTGAGCGTCAGCCCGAGGACTCGCGACGCGGTCTCCGCGTCCTCGTAGAACATCTCGTAGAAATCGCCCATCCTGAAGAACAGGATCGCGTCCTTGTGCCGCGCCTTGATGTCCCGGTACTGCTGCATCAGCGGTGTCGCCGAGTCCCGGCTCACGGCTTCTCTGCCTCCACGACGATCGCCGTGATCTTCGCGTCCTTGAGCTTTGCGGCCAGGTCGACCGCCTCCGCGCGCCGCGCGTACCGTCCGATCCGGACCCGGAACGGTTTCTCGTTCGTCACCCGCGCCTCGTACCCGCGGTCGCTCAACTTCTTCGCGAGACGCTGCGCATCCTCGGGTGAGTCGTACGCCGCGACCTGCGCCGACCAGCCGGGACCCTTCGTTTCGGGAGCCGCGGCTTTCGGCGCCTCCTTCTTGAGTGGCGCCTTCGCCTTCGTCTTGGGCAGAGCCTTCGCCTTCTTCTTCGCGGTGTTTTCAGCCTTCGCAGCCGACCCGGCCCGTGCGATGGAATCCGTCCTGGCCGCTTTCATCACCTTGTCGATCGAATCCGCCCGTGCGGAATCGGCGGCGCGCTGCACCGCCGCGCACGGACGCGCGTAGTAGGTGATCTGGTTCGCGAGCTCGACGTCCGACGGCGTGACGCGTGCCTTCGCCTCGGCGAGCGACGCGCATGCCGGCACGAGCGCACCCTCGTCGACCAGCACGCGGCCAAGCCAGTACGCGCCCTGCGCGCGCGACGCTCCGCCCGGATGCTCGAGCGCGAGCCGCTCGAGGTACTGCTTCGCCGCGGCGCGATCCCCGCGCGCGATCTCCATTTGCGCGAGCCGCAGCAGCGAATCTTCCGCGCGCGGTGAGATCGAATAGTCCACCGCAATCCGCAGATAGTCCTTCCGCGCCGCGTCCGCGGATTCCGCGATCGATGCGCGCGCGAAGAGCGCCTCCACGTATGTGGGGGATCCCTCCTTCGCGGTACCAAGCACGGAATCGGCGAGCGCGCGGCCGGCGGCAGCGTTGCCATTGCTCGCCAGTCGCTGCACGCGAACGAGCGTGGAATCGGTCGCGCCTCCCTGTGCGCGCACAACCGGTGCGGCGGCAGCCAGCAGCAGTCCGGCGAACAGCACGCGCATCGTGCGCACGCGCGGCATCAGCGCGCCATCACGCCGCCGCGCGCCGCGGGGCGCCGGCCGTCATGGCGAGCAGCAGCGACGTCAGCAGCTGCTCTTCCGACGAGATGCGCGTGTCCTTCAGCGCGACGTCCGCGGCCAGCAACAGCGAGATCGCGCGATCGACCGCTGCGTGGTCCCAGTGGCGCAGCGCGTGCACCCACGCTTTCACCGCTTCTCCCCAGGGCCGCCCGGCGACGGACGACGGATTCTCCTTCAACAGTCCGAACAACTCGCGCTCGAACTGGTGCTGCGCGAGACCGCGTTCGCGCGCGGCCAGCAACCAGCCGATCGCGAGTGTCTGGGTCGTCAGCGCCATCACGATCGAAACGCCGCTCGTTTTCGGCTGCGCGAGCACCCGCTCGAGCAAGGCGATGGCGTTCGCGCTGTTCCGCTGCGCGACGAGATCCAGCAGGTCACCGAGCGTCTCGCCATGCCGGACGCCGACGATCGCCTCGACCGCGGCTTCGCCGATCGCGTCTCCATTCGTATAGCTGCGAAGCTTCTCGATCTCGCCCGAGAGCAGCGCGAGGTCGTTGCCCGTCGCGCTGCACAGCAATTCCGCGGCGCGTGCCTCGATCGTCACGCCGAGCTTCGACGCGTGGAGCGCAACCCACTTGGTGAGCTCGCTGTCGTTCAGCGGGCGGAAATCGATCGCCGTCGCGGCGTCCATGAGTGCCGCGTCCGGTTTCGTCCCCGCGCCCGCGACCAGTACGAGCAGGGTGCCCGCCGCGGGATGCCCGAGGTACTTCGCAAGCACGGCGCGTGCGTCCTTTTTCAGCGCGGTGACGTCGCGCAGGATCACTACGCGGTGTTCCGCCATCATCGGAAGGGAGTCCAGCGCGAGACCCAGCGATCCCGCATCGGTTTCGGCCGCGCGCCTCACCTCGAGATTGAAGTCGCGCGTACCAAGATCCGTCGCGCGATCGATCAGCGCGCGAATCTTCTCCTCTTTCAGGTAGTCGTCGTCACCGTGAAAGAGATAGACACGGTCGAACGTCCGCTGTTCGAGCGCCGACTTGAGGGCGCGCATCGCCGACGGTGGCATGCGCGGAATATACCGCACGCAGACGCGCCCCGAACCCCGCGGACGGCCTGATCGACGGCAGGCTTTTCGCCATCATGAGCCCGCGGCGCAATGCGACGTGCAGGCGCGCGCAACGGGCGCACGCGTCGGCGTGCGCCCGCATCGCCGCCGCCTGGATGGGCGGCAGCGCAGAATCGGTGTAGAAAAGGTGCTGGTGTCGGAAAGTGCGGCAGTCCATCGGGTCGGGGTGGGACGCCTACGGTACCCGCCCCGCCTCGTCAGGTTCCCGCCCACCCATCACGCCCACCCCATTCCCAATGTTTCCCCTCACCCGTCGCTCTTCGCGACCCCTCACTCCTCACTACTACCGAAGCGACGGCTCGATTATCTCCGCAAACGAGTTCCGCGCCCTGTTCAGCCGCGACTTCACCGTTCCCAGGTTGCAGTGCGTGATCTCGGCGATCTCTTCGTACGAGCGCCCCTCGATCTCGCGCAGCACGAACACTTCCCGGTGATGCGTCGGCAGCTGCGCCACCGACGACTCGACCAGCTCGCGCACGTGCCGCTTCCGGAACAGATCATCGGGTCGCGATGTCGGATCCTCGAACTCGAGCGGACGCTCCTCGTCCTCCCATCCCTTCGTCATCGACGTGAACAGCACGAGCGGGTTGCGCGAACGATTGCGCAGTTCGTTCTTCGCCAGGTTCGACGCGATCGTGTAGATCCAGGTCGAGAACTTCTTCGACCGATCGAAGCGCCCGAGGTGCCGGTACACGCGAACGAAGACTTCCTGTACAAGATCCTCGGCGCGTTCCCTGTCGCCGACGATGCGATAGACGAAATTCAGCAGGCGCGTCTGATAGCGCTCCACCAGCACATCGAAGGTGCGGGTCTCTCCGCCGAGATACGCATTGACCAGCGCCGTGTCTTCCAGCTCACGGAGATCCGCGAGTGCGCGGAACTTCGGCGCGTTGAGAACCTCGGCTTTCAGGGCGGTGCGTCCCATGAGCATATCCTCCGATCAGCGAGAACCTGTGTTTCCGCGATAGGAGAGTGCATGGGCCGTGCCGCAATATCGTCCATCCACCAGACATCATAACTCATTGTCAGACAATGGGTTGATGAACAGATCGCTTGGCCGATCGTCCTGCCGGCTGGAGGACGGTGTCCTCCGTTCAGGACATAAAGCTGCGTCTATTTGATGTGAGGCTTCGTCTCGCGCGCGATTACACCCCGACGCGAAAGCCCGCTGCGAAGAGGAGGCCGAGCGCCGTCTTCGCATCCTGGATTTCCCCGCGCTCCACCATTTGAAGCGCCACGGAAAGGGCGACGGTTTCGATTTCCATGAACTCATCGGCCTCCCGGCGCGCTTCGCCTCGCGTGAGGCCCGTCGCCAGAAAGAGGTGGATGCGCTCGTCCGTGAATCCCGGCGTCGTGAACATCGACGTCAGCGGAACGATTGACTCCGCCGTGCAGCCGGTCTCCTCGAGCAGCTCGCGTCGCGCGCACGCCTCGGGGAGTTCACCCGGCTCGAGGCGCCCCGCCGGAATTTCATAGAGTGTCCCGCCCGTGGCGTAGCGGTACTGCTTGAGGAGCAGCACCTGCGGATCTGCGCCCCGGAGATCGCTCACGAACGGAACGACCGCACTCGCCCCGGGGTGCCGGATGATTTCGAGCTCGCCGGTGGTTCCGTCCGGGAAGCGCACCTGGTCGACATCGAGACTGATCACGCGTCCCGTGTAGACTCGCGTGCTCTTGATGCGCGCCTCGTCGCTCACGCCGGCGCTCCATCTTCCGCCGGTGCCTCGTGCACGCTCACCGCGCCGGCTCCGAGCTGTTCCATCGGCGCGCGAATAGCGGCTGCATCGCCCACGGCGAGGACGAGCAGCTTCTCCGGATGGAGGAAGGTCTGCGCGGCACGCAGGACGTCGTCGGCGGTGACCGCGCGGATGTGTTCGCGGTAGCGCGTGTAATAGTCGTCGCCGAGTCCATAGACCTGCGCGATCGCGATTGCCTGCGCCACCGCGTTCGTCGTCTCGTAGCGAATGGGAAACACGCCGTCGAGATACGCGGTCGCGAGGGAGAGTTCGTCCGCGCTCACCTTCTCCTCGCGCATCTTGCCGATCTCGAGCAGGATCTCGCGCGTGGCCGCATCGCTCACTTCCGTCTTCACGGCGGTCGACACCACGAACGGGCCTGCGCCGCGCCGCCATTCGAACGCCGAGCGCGCTCCATAGGTGAACGCGTTTCGTTCGCGCAGGTTGAGGTTGATGCGCGAGGAGAACAGCCCGCCCAGCAGTGCATTCATCACGACGATCGCAAAATAGTCCGCGTGGCTGCGCGGAACGCCGCCGTGGCCGACGCGCAGTTCCGACTGCGGCGCGCCCGCCTTGTTCACGATGTGCACCTGCCGCGTCGCGGAAGACGCGCGGTCGTCCACGCGCGCGCCGGGCGGCATCGCGCCGTGCCACCCGCCGAACGCGCGCTCGGCGAGTTGCACCGCCCGTGCGCTGGTGATGTCGCCCGCGAAGACGAGCGTCGTCGCTCCCGGCACATATCTCGCGGAGTGGAGCGCACGCAGCTGTCCTGCGTCCAGGGCGCGCACGGACGTCATGCTGCCGCCCTCGGGGAGCGCGTAGCGCGATCCCGGCACGAAGAGGTATTCGGCAAATTTGTCGTCCGCGAGGCCGCGCGGTTCGACTTGCTGCTGCATCAGTTCGGCCAGGCGCTCGGCCTTGAGGCGCTCCACGTCCTTCTGCGCGAACGCAGGAGTGGTGAGCACTTCGCCGAGCAGCGCCATCGCGGTCTCCAGACGTTCCGGCGTGACGGCGATGTGCGCGGTCGCGTCGTCCCAGTCACCCGAGCTCGACAGCCCTGTGCCCAGCGACTCAAACTTTTCCGTGAGCGTCGCGCCGTCGAGTCGCGTCGTTCCCTCAGCCAGTGCACGAATGGTCAGCAAGGCCGCCCCCTCGCGGCCGGCGGTGTCGCACGACGCACCCGCGTCGACGAGCGCCAGCACCGTGACGAGCGGAAGGCGCGGCATCGGCGCGACCGCGATGCGCATGCCGTTCGGGAGTGTCGATCGCTCGATCGACGGAAACGAATAGTCTCGCGGATTTCCCGGCGTTGGTCTGGGCGCGGTGGTCATACGGCTGCCTCGCTCGCGCGCGGGACATACACCAGCGACATCCGGTTGTCCGTGCCAAGTGCTTCGCGGGCGAAGGCGTTCACCGCGCCGGCCGTCACTGCGCGATAGCGGTCCGCCTGCACGTTCGCCAGCGCCGGGTCGCTGAAGTACGTCGCGAACTGCGAGAGTTTGTCTGCGCGCTCGCCGGCGGATTGCATCGCAGAAACGAAATCGGTCTCGATCAGCGCCACGGCGCGTTCGACTTCGGCGCCAGTCACGCCTTCGCGCCGAAGCTGGTCGACCTGCGCCGCCACGGCTGTCTCGAGCCGTTCCACACTGACGCCCGGGCGCGCCGTCACGTCGATGATCAGCAGGTCCGATCCTTTGCTGAGATCGAACGTGAACGCGGTCGCCTCCGACGCAATCTCCTGCTCGCGCACGAGCGTGCGATGCAGCCGGCTGCCGCGACGCATGCCGAGCACGGCGCCGCACACGCTCGCCGCATAGTAGCCGTCCGTTCCGAACGTCGGCGAACGAAACGCGAGGAAGAGCCGCGGGAGCATCACGTCGTCTTCCACAACCTCACGACGCCATCCGCCGAATCTTGCCGGCACGGCCATGGGCGCGAGCGGCGGCTTTCCCGCGCCGCGGGGAATGTCGCCGAAGTATTGCTCCACCAGCGCGCGCGCCTCCGCCGCGTCGAAATCGCCGGCGATCGTGAGCACGGCGTTGTCCGGCGTATAGAACGTCCGGAAAAACTGTTCGATGTCCTCGAGGCTCGCGGCGGTGAGGTCTTCGAACGACCCGATCAGCGAGTGGTGGAACGGATGCGACGGCGGAAATGCGAGCGCGGGCAGCCGCTCCCACCACGTGCCGTAGGGTTGGTTGTCCACCGACCAACGCCGTTCGTTCTTCACCACGTCCCGCTGCGTGTCGAGCTTCTGCTGCGTCATCGCCGGCAGCAGTGCGCCCATCCGGTCGGCCTCGAGCCAGAGCGCGACCGCGAGTTGGTTCGACGGCACCGTCTCGAAATAGTTCGTGCGATCGAGCCAGGTGGAGCCGTTGAGCGTGCCGCCCGCGCGCTGAATGAGCTCGAAGTGCTCGTTCGCGCCGACGTGCTCCGATCCCTGAAACAACATGTGCTCGAACAGGTGCGCGAATCCGGTGCGCCCGTCGCGTTCGTTCGCTGATCCGACGTGATACCAGAGGTTCACCGCGACGATCGGCGCCGAGTGATCCTCGGAGAGGGTGACGAACAGTCCATTCGGCAAGCGGTACGTGTCGACGGGTATCGGCATCGGCGGAAATCTAAGCGCGTGCCGCGGTTCCACCTTCAAGCACCCGCTACCAGTCCACGAGCAGCGCGAGCGGCGCCTTGATCGATTCAGCGAGGAGATTCCCCCAGCGGCGCAGCAAGTGCTGCGCGCCGGGCGCGGGCAGTGCCGGCGATGTGTAGGGATCGATGCCGTACCGGCGTCCCAGAATTTCGAGCCGCAGCATGTGGAACGGATCGCTCACGACTACGGCGGTGCCGAGCCCCCTCGCGTGGAGCAGGTCCACGGCCGCACGCAGCGATTGTGCCGACGTGCGTCCGTCGTGCTCGAGCAGGATCGCGGTGTCGGGGACGCCGTGGTTCATCACGTAGACGCGGCTCACGGCGGCTTCCGACGCCGTGTCGCCCTCGCCGATGCCCCCGGTCAGGAGCAGCCTCGGGGCGAGCCCCCGCTGCCAGAGCGCGAGCGCGTGATCGAGCCGCGCGCGGAGCACGGGAGAGGGCTTTCCCTGGTATTGCGCGGCGCCCATGACCACGATGGCGTCGGCCCTTCGCGCATCGTCCTGCAGCGCCCAGGTCAGCACCGCACCGACCGAGCCAAGCCAGAGCACAACGATCGCGCCGACGGTTCCGAGAACCACCCGACGACGCAAATAGAATGGACGCTCCGGACGCAGCATGTCGGCAAGCTACGAAACCGGCGCGCGTGCGGTAGTGGAGGGTCGGTGCAGGCGGGGGTGTCAGAGCGTCGTGAGCGTCCCCGCGGTGGGACAGTGCGCGCGGTATCCGTTCCCGTTGAGCGTCGACGAGAACGCGTCCTGCGCATCCGGCTCGCCGTGCACGAGCCACACGTCGGAGAGCGACGGCGATTGCGCGCGAACCTCGTCGATCCACGCGCGAAGCTCGGTGCGGTCGGCGTGCGCGCTGTAGCCAGTGATGATCTCGACCCGGGCCCGCAGCGGCACATCCTCGCCGTACACGCGGATCATCGACTGCTTCTCGACGATCTTCCGCCCGAGCGTTCCCTCCGCCATGAATCCGACGACGAGAATCGTGTTACGCGGGTCGGCCGCGCCATTGAGCAGGTGATGCAGGATCCGTCCCGACTCCACCATGCCGGAGGCGGCGATGATCACCATCGGACCGTGCTTCTGGTTGAGCGCCTTCGACTCCTCGACGCTCTGCGTGTATTGCACCATCGGGAACCGGAACAGCGCTTCGCTGCTGCCCATGTGGTCGTGGATGAACGCCTCGGAATCGTCGTATACCTCGCGGTGCTCGTCGAACACGGCCGTCGCCTTCGTCGCGAGCGGGCTGTCGATGTAGACCGGCAGCCGCGGAATCGAGCCGGCATCGGCAAGCTCATGCAGCGCCAGGACGATTTCCTGCGTCCGGCCGACCGCGAACGCGGGAATCATCACCCGTCCGCCGCGCGCCGCCGTCTCACGTACGACGCGCGCCAACTCGTCTTTCGCGCCCGCCACGCTCGTATGGTCGCGGTTGCCGTACGTGCTCTCCATGATCACCGTGTGCGCGCCCGGGGGCGCCACGGGATCGCGGATGATCGGAAGTCCCTTTCTCCCGATGTCTCCGCTGAATACCAGCCGCTTCGTCGTGCCGCCACTCGTGCAATCGAGGATCACCGACGCGGAACCGAGGATGTGTCCTGCGTCCACGAACGTCGCCCTCACGCCGGGCACGACGTCGAACGGCTGGTCGTAAACAACGCCGTGCATCAGCTCCATCGTGCGCACGGCGTCACGCGCCGCGTAGAGCGGATCGAAGTGTTCCTTGTGGTGACGCGAGAGAAACCCCGCGTCTTGCTCCTGAATGTGCGCGGAGTCCGCGAGCATGGGCTCGCAGAGATCGAGCGTCGCCGTGGTGGCGAAGATCTTCTTCGCGTACCCTTCGCGGGCGAGGAACGGCAGGCGGCCGGCGTGATCGATGTGCGCGTGCGACAGCACGATCGCGTCGATGCTCGCGATGTCCATCGGCAGCTTCTGGTTCTTCTTCCGGACGTCCGCGCGATGTCCCTGAAAGAGCCCGCAGTCGAGCAGGACCGTGCTGCCGTTGACGCGCAGGATATGGCACGAGCCCGTGACCTCGCGGGCCGCGCCGTGAAAGAGGATGTCAGTCATGCGGCCACCGCTGCGCGAGCCTGGCGCTAGCGTGCAGGTTCACCGCGCCTCGAGAATACAACCGTCAGGTGCAGCGTGTCCTGCGACATCATCGCCGGTTCCCAGCCGCCGCGGCTGCGCTCGTTCAGCAAGTCGGTGAGCGCGTCTTCGTCCTCGCGCGTGCGCTGGGTCAATTTCAGGATGACTGCTTGGTATTCTTTCATGAGGGCGAAAATAGTAGTATCAGCACCATGACCACCACCCCTGCTCTTCCCGGATTGATCATCGTTCGGCACCCGCTGGTACAGCACAAGCTTACCATTTTGCGCGACCGGCGCACGCCGACGAAGATATTCAAGGAGCTCGTCGACGAGATCGCGATGCTCATGGCATATGAGGCCACCAGCGATCTCGCGCTCGAACCAGTGGAGGTCGAGACGCCGCTGGAGCGCATGACGGGCTGGCGCGTGAGCGGCAAGAAGCTCACGCTCGTGCCGATCCTGCGCGCGGGACTCGGCATGGTCGAGGGAATCCTCAAGCTCGTGCCATCAGCGCGGGTCGGTCACATCGGGCTCTATCGAGACCACGAGACGCTCGAGCCAGTCGACTACTACTTCAAGATCCCGGCCGATGCCGGCGAGCGCGACTTTCTGCTGCTCGATCCAATGCTCGCAACCGGCGGGAGCGCCGTCGCTGCGATCAATTCGCTCAAGACGGCGGGCGCAGTTCGCATCCGTTTTCTTTGCCTGGTCGCGTCGCCGCTCGGCGTCGCGCGCGTGCGCGACGCGCATCCCGACGTTCCGATACTGTGCGCCGCACTCGATCGCGAGTTGAATGAACGCGGCTACATCCTGCCCGGACTCGGCGACGCCGGCGACCGCCTGTTCGGCACGCGCTGACGCTTCGTTTGTAACAAACCTTACCGTCGCGTCGTGACCTTCCCGGCAAGCGCGCGTCGTACATCTGGGAACTGGTTTGCATACACGTGCTCTTGTTCGCAATCACGAGCACCTGTACATTCCGCGCGGTTGCGTCGCCCCACGCAGTCCCGTCGTCGCACCCCGAGCGCACAGGGAATCGCCTCCGCTTCATGCTGATCAACCTGCTGCCCGATTTTTTCGCGGTATTGCAAAGCACGGACCCGGCCGCCGCATACCACCGGTACTTCGAAGCGCATCGTTCGCTGCTCGAGGCCTACTGGCACAACTACGTCATCGAGCCTGCCGGTCCGCACTTCCAGGAAGTCGTGCGTGACACGGTGCGCGCCGATCGCGAGGATCTGCGCGCGATGCTCGGCCGCGCCGATGTCGTCGCGCTCGCGCGCGCGACGGAAGAGCAGTGCGGCCTGCTGTTCGAGGTCGACAGCAACATCGACGTCGTCCTCATGGTCGGCGTCGGCGCCGCGAACGCGGGAGAGATGGTGGTCGACGGCCGCGGCATCGCGTTCGTATGCGTCGAACACTTCACGAGCGTCGCGAACCCGACGACGCGCGGACTTGGGCTCGACCCCGAGCTGATCCCGATGTGGCTCGCGCACGAAATCGCCCATTGCGTGCGCTACACGTCGCCGCAGAGCCGCAGCGAGATGCGCCAGCTCGTCGCGGAAGCCGGCGGCTATTACTCGTATTGGGAAACCGGGCGCAGCGCGACCTTGCGCGAACATCTCGTCAACGAGGGACTCGCCGTCCAGGCATCGAGGCGTTTCAGTCCCGGGCACGCGCCGTGGGAGTATTTCGGCTATGCCCGCAAGCAGTACGCTCGCATCCGCGAACTCGAGGCCGTGCTGTCGCGCGCCGTGGCGGACGACCTCGATCGCGCGGGTCTCGGCCTCCGTCTCCGGTATCTCTCCGGTGGAATGAGCGACGAGTCGCGCACGGTCCAGCGCTACATCCTTCCGGAGCGCGCGGGGTATTTCCTGGGCGCGCGAATGGTTGAGGACACGATCGCCGAGCGCGGCCTGCCTTGGGCACTGCGGGCCGGCGCACTCGAGATCACTTCGCTCTCCGACTCCGCCGCGCGCACCGCCTGAACCACCAGGCAGATCGTTCCAAGCTACTTGCCCACACAGAAGGTCGAGAACACGCGCGCAAGGACGTCGTTCACGTCTACGGTGCCGATCAGCTCGTCAAGCGCCAGCGACGCCTCGCGCACGTGCACCGCGGCCACTGGTGCGGGCAGCACGCCCGCACTCCACAGCTCGCGGAACGCCGCCAATTCCCCACGAGCGCGCTCGAGCGCCGCGCGGTGCCGCGCGCGCGTCACCATCGGCGTATCCGCCTCGGCGATGCCGGTGGTGGCAAGCACGGCCATCGTGACCTGATCGAGGAGCGCCACCAGCCCCGCACCGTTCGTCGCGCTGACGGGAACGACCGGCCAGGTCATTGGCAGGATTTGTTCACTTTTTGTTACTAAATCACGTTTCGTGAGAGCCCCGACGATGGGCGCGGCCGACAGTGTCCCAATCGCGGCCATCGCCGCCTCGAGCGACTCGACGGTCTCGGCGCATGCCACCACCACGTGTGCCTGCGCCAACCAGCGCATGCTCACCTCGATACCGAGCCGTTCGACCGGATCCGCGTCGTCACGGAGCCCGGCCGTGTCCACCAGGCGCAGCGGCCACGGGTCGTGTTCGAGCAGCACGTCCACGGCGTCGCGTGTAGTGCCCGGCGTCTCGCTCACGATGACGCGCGACTCGCCGACCAGCGCGTTGAGCAGCGACGATTTTCCGGCGTTCGGCGGCCCGGCAAGCACCACCGTCGCGCCCTCGCGCCCGAGTATGGCGACGGGCACCGTCGCCAGCAGCTCGTCCAGCGCCGCGAGTGTCGCGTCGCACGCCCCGAGCACGCGCTGGCGCGGCAGGGCGCCGTCGTCCTCGCCGGGAAAGTCCACGTCGTACGCGAGCAGCGCCTCGATCTCGATGACGCCGGCCCGTAATGACGCGAGGCGATGCGACAGCGCGCCGGAGAGCTGCTGCAGCGCCATCCGGTGCGCGGCACGCGAGCGCGCGTCGATGAGATCGCCGATGGCCTCGGCGCGCAGCAGGTCGAGCTTGCCGTTCAGCACCGCGCGCTCGGTGAACTCGCCGGGCTGCGCCGGCCGCGCGCCGGCGTGCACGATCGCGGCGAGCACCGCCGCCGGAACGTACGAGCCGCCGTGCACGCCGAGCTCGACGATGGTTTCGCCGGTGTAGGAGTGCGGCGCCGGAAAGACCGTGACCAAGCCGTCGTCGATCGTGCTCGCGGGATCGTCGACGTCGTGGATGCGGCAGCGGGTTGCTTCGCGCGCGTGCACGGGCCACCCCGCGATCGGCCGGACCACCCTGCAGCAGATGCGCAGCGCGTCCGCGCCGCTCACGCGCACGACGGCGATCGCGCCGCGCCCTGGAGCCGTCGCGACGGCCACGATGGAGTCCTCGCGCACGCGCGGCGCGCGAGGCGCCTCGTCAGGCCGGCTTCTTGGCCTTCGCCCGCTCATTCGAGATGAGCCACTGCTGTGGCAGCGAGGCGAGGTTCTGCGTGAGGTAGTAGATGCTGAGTCCCGCGGCCGTGTTGAACAGGATGAGCACGAACATCGCCGGCATCATGTACATCATCATCTTGGCTTGCGGGTTCGGCGGCGCATTACGCATGCCGATCCACGAAATCAGGAGCATCGACGCGCCCATCACGATCGGCAGGATGTAATACGGATCGTGCAGCGAGATGTCGTGCAGCCAGAGGAACGGCACGCCGCGGAACTCGATCGTGTTCTGGAACACGAAGAACAGCGCGAAGAACACGGGCATCGGGATCAGCATCGGCAGACACCCCGAGAACGCGCTGAACGGGCTCATCCCGTGTTCCTTGTACACCCGCATGATCTCCGCCTGCTGCTTCTGCGGGTCGCTCTTGTACTTCTTCTGCACTTCGGTGAGCTCGGGCTGGATGCGCTGCATCTTGAGGCTCGTGCGCATCGCGCCCTGGTTCAGCGGCCACATGAGCAGGCGCACCGTCACGCCGAAGATCACCAGCACCCATCCGTAGCTGAGGTGCGTGGTCGCCTTCATCCAGAGCACGACGCGCATGACGATCGTCGAGAACGGCTGCACGACCGCCTGCAGCCACCCGCCGTACGGGTTCGCCGTTTCGAACTCCCTGCCGAGGTCGTGAAGCCGCCTCCACGACTGCGGGCCTGCATACATCTCGAACGTCACGCGCCCGCTGTCGAGCGGCATCACCGCCGTGGCGAAGCCGTTCGTCGCCTGCTTTCTCGTGCGCACGCCGCCCTCGAGGTGCGCTTCGGCAAACGGCTTCCCGCCCACCGGCTGCAGCAATCCCACGAGGAAATACTTGCTCTTTGCCACCACCCACGTGAGCGGTCCGGGCTCGAGCTTCTTCTCGCCGGAGTCGAGCTTGGTGAACGGCGTCCCGCGCGCGCTCTGCGTCACCGGTTTCACCGAATACGCAAGCGCGCGCATGTCGCCGAGCGTGTCTGCTTCCTGCGTGTCGAACCCGCCGGGCAGGTCCACGAGCAGGAACGCGGGGCTCGCCGCTCCCGTCACGTTCACCGTGATCGTCGTGAGATAGTTGTCGTTCACGAGATCGTAACGAACGGTCGCCAGCTGCCTTCCGTTCGATCCGGTGAACGTGACCACGCTTCCACCGTTCGCTCCACTGCTCCTTGCGGACGAGAACGCCATCCTGTCGAGCGCGATGGTATCCGTCGGCGTGATCACGCGGAACCGAAGCAGCGGTTCCTGCGCGTGCTTGAGCACGACCAGTCCGCCTTTGCCGTTCAGCGCGGGATAACTGTCGGCCTGTATCGCGAGCGGCGCGGCGCCAATCGAGCTGAACCACGTCGTGGTCACAGCCGTGCGCGCCACGATCGTGTCGGCCTTCGCAACAGGCAGTGTGTCCGTGCGCACGGTATTCGCTTGCACCGCCGGAACGGTATGGGCGACCGCGGCATCCGGCGCCGGTGGCTTGCCGACCGAATCCACAGTGACGCGCGGCGGCGGAACCGGCGGCCGCGGGAAGAGCAGCGGCACACCAAAGAGCACGAGGACGATCAGTGCCGCGGCGAGCGGAAGGCGCTTATCCATCAGCGAGGTGCGCGAGAGTTAGGGAACAGGATCAAATCCGCCAGGCCGAAAAGGATGACACCGGGAAACACGGCGAATCGCCAGCCACCCGCCACGCAACGCGCCGTGCTTCTCCAGCGCCTCGATCGCGTACGCGGAGCAGGATGGATAATAGCGGCACGAAGGTGGAAGCAGCGGCGAGATGCCGCCCTGGTATGCGCGAACGAACAGAACAAGGATCCGGCGCATCACGCTGCCCCCTGAATGCGACCGCACGCGCGAATGCATTGCTCACGGAGTTCCGCGACACCAGCCGCGTACGCCGATGGAAGAGCTCGCACGACCAGGTCAACATTCGGCAGGGCAGGGAGCACATCGAGCCGTACGATTTCGCGAAGCCGGCGTTTCACACGATTGCGATCGACGGCGGAGTGCGAATATCGCGGCACGATGATGCCTGCCCTGGGATGACGCAGAAGGGAAGCGATGTAGCGAACCTCGAGGTGCGCGGTTCGGACTCGCTTCCCTTGCAGGCGGACCGCGTTGAGCGCGCCCTCCCGCGTCAGCCGATAGGCGCGCGGGAAGCGGCGATGGTCAGATGCCCGCGTACTTCGACGGCAGCTTGACGGTCAGGCGCTTGCGCCCCTTCTTGCGACGGCGGCTCAGCGTCTCTCTTCCCCACTTCGTCTCCATCCGGGCACGAAACCCATGCGTTGCGATGCGACGCTTGTTCCGCGGACGGTAAGTTGGCTTCCCCATTTCAGCTCCAAAAAATGCTTGTCAACGCGTGGTACGACAGAACGCTAAACGTAGTCGAGGGTTGGAGATAGAACAAGTCCCGGCATCACTGGTTTGCTCTCGCGAGTGTTGACTTGTCCACATCCGACAGGTAGTATCGGCCCCCGCCTTTATCCACACCTGTTCGGCACGAAATGACCCTCACAGCAGCCGAAGCTTGGTCTCGCCTTCTCGATCGCGCGAGAACCGAGCTTCCCGAACACGTTGTTGATACCTGGCTGGTTCCGCTCTCGCCGGCGGAGTTCTCGGGAAACGAACTGACCCTCACTGCTCCAGACCAGTGGTCGGTAGAATGGAACGAGAACAAGCACAGCGCGCTGCTTGAGAGTTTTGGCCCTCCGTGCCTTGGCCACCCGATCAAAATTGCAATAAAGGTCCAACTCGAGCGACTCTCGAGGTCACAAATGGACCTCTTTGTGCCTCAAAATGGAGCCAGCATAACGCCAGCAAGACGTGATAATAGCGTCATTTTGAGCATTCTGAACGATCGATACGTTTTCGACCAGTTTGTGGTTGGACGATCAAATGAACTCGCTACTGCAGCAGCTACCGCCGTCTCACAGGCGCCGGGCAAGACCTACAACCCACTCTTCATCTACGGCGCCACCGGACTAGGCAAAACCCACCTCATGCAGGCCATCGCGCACGAAATCCTGCGCCGCAATCCCACCTGCCGGGTGATGTACATCAGCACCGAGCAGTTCACGAACGATGTCATCACGTCGATTGCCCGTCGCGCGATGCACGATTTCCGTCGCCGCTACCGCGAGACGGACCTGCTCCTCGTCGACGACGTCCACTTCCTCGGCGGCAAGGAAACGACACAAGAAGAGTTCTTTCACACCTTCAACGCCGTGTACGAAGCGGGCCGGCAGATTGTCCTCACCAGCGATCGCTCACCCTCGGAAATTCCCCGCCTCGAGGCCCGCCTCGTCAGTCGCTTCGAGTGGGGGATGGTCGCCGACGTCTCGCAGCCCGACCTCGAGCACCGCATCGCGATTCTCCGGCAGAAGTCGCAGGTCGATCACCTCGAACACACGATTCCCGATGATGTCTTGCACTTCATCGCCGACCATGTGCAGGCCAACGTGCGCGAGCTCGAGGGCTCCATCATCAAACTGCTCGCTTTCGCCTCACTGAAGCACCGTGTCATTACAGTAGACCTCGCGCGCGAGGCGCTTCGCGACAAACTGAAGGCGAACGATGTTGCTCCGCCGCGATCATCGCGACAGGATCGTATGCGATTCATTCAGCAGCGTGTCGCGCACGAATGGGCAGTGTCGGTCGAGGGACTCCAGTCCAAGACGCGAACGAAGATGCTCACCGTCCCGCGACAAGTGGCGATGTTCCTCTCGCGTGAGCTCCTCGGCCTGCAGCTCGTCGAGATCGGCCAGGGATTCGGTGGCCGAGATCATTCGACCGTCATTCACAGCCTCGAGCGTGTTTCAGAGATGATGAAGGAAGATTCCGCGTTTCGTTCCCGTGTGGAGAAAGTGAGGGAAAGTCTCCGACACGAACCCTGATCCCCCAGTTATCCGCATCGGTAGATCCAAAGCCGGACCTGTACACGGCCACTCCCCCGGTTCCCACATCGGCTCCACATCAAGTGACCGCCGAGAAGTCCAAGCAGCAGAACCACTTGTATTGCTTTTCCTCTTTCCACGCCTTACTACTTCTACTGCGGAATTGATATTCAATTCCAGTAAGTGCTAGAGAAGGCGCGGGATCCACATCCTCCTCATCCTGGACTCGGGTAGGGAATGCGTTTCACCATCTCGCGTGAAAAACTGCAGGAGGGCTTGGCGGCAGTCGCTTCGGCGGTTCCGTCCAAGACAACCCTCCCCGTATTGGCAAACCTTCTTGTCCAGACCACGGAGAAGGGAATCCGCATCTCCGGCACCGACCTCGATATCGCGGTCAGTACCGAAGTCACGGCAGACGTCGAGGCTGCCGGCGCGATCACGATACCGGCGCGAAAACTTTCAGAAATTGCGCGCGAGCTCCCGCCCGCACCCGTAAAGATCTCCGCAGCTGGTGATCAGCGAATCACGCTCGAGTGCGGACGCTCGAAGTTCAAGCTCCTCGGATTGCCAAAGAGTGAGTTCCCGAGTTTTCCAGCGGTGAAGTTCGAGAAAGCGCTGCGAATTCCTTCGGGCGACCTGCAAAAACTCATTTCGCATACCGCATTCGCGGCGTCGACAGAAGAAAGCCGTCCAATTCTCAATGGCGTGCTCTGGGAACTGCGGCCCGAGCACATGCGCATGGTCGCGACGAACGGCCACCGCCTTGCGAAGATGGATGTTCCGGTGAAGATGGCGTCTGCGCCGTCGAGTGACCTGATCATTCCGCCGAAAGCGCTCGAGCAAATCCGTCGGCTCTTTCCCGCCGAGGAGGAACTCGAGGTTGCTCAGGGTGAGAACCATCTCGGCTTCCGCTCTCCGTTCACCGCGGTGTACACGCGACTGATAGAGGGGCCGTATCCGAGTTACGACCAGGTGATCCCGCGAGACAACGACAAATACGCGATCATCGACAAGGTCGCATTCACCGGCGCGCTCAAGCGCATGTCCGTCGTCGCGTCCGACCAGACGCACCGCATTCGGCTCTCGTTCAACTCGGGAATGTTGAAGTTCAGCGTCAGCACGCCCGATCTCGGCGAAGCGCAGGATGAGCTTCCGGTGCGCTACAACGGCGATCCGCTCGACATCGGATTCAACGCGGCGTATCTGCTGGAGATCCTGCGCTACATGCCGACGGAAGAGATTCGCCTGACGTTCAAGGCGCCCGAGCGCGCGGCGACGATCGAACCCGAAGGCTGGTCGGATTCCGCGAAGTATCTGTGCCTCTTGATGCCGCTGCGGTTGGTCGACTAGCTCCGGCTGATTCGAATCTCCACGGCCTGGCGCACGATCTGGGTGCGCACGCGGCTTCGCAGCGAAAGGTCCAGCGTCGCAGTCCCGTTCGCGGACATGATCTCGCCGCTCGTGGGGTCGAGGTCGTAGACGAGCTGGCCGCTTCCTGTGCCGCTCACCGCGACAGCCTCGCTGAATTGCGCTCCGGTTCCCTCGATCACCGTGCGAGATGTGCGTGAAACCGCGAGCAACGCGCGACCTTCCCGTTCTGAAATTCCGGAGATGCGGTAAGCACGGTGAATCGTCGCGCGCAGCGGTATGCCGTCGCGACACACCACGTACGAGGACGAGTCTTCCCATGTGGTTCCGACGCGCAGGGTGTCGGGCGGCCTGAACCAGAGATCCCGCAGCGATTGCGCCACGGCCAGTGCAGTCGACGCGCAGGGAACGGCATCGTGCGGAGCGGTGAAATCGAGTTGCAGCCCGCGCACCGAGTACTCGGCGCGAAGGGGGAAGGGTGTCACGAGGCCCACGGGTGTCGCCGCGGCACGTCCCGCACTTTGAACGAGAAACGCACCGACGCTGCCGGTGACGCCGCTTGTCAGCGGCGCGACGGTGAACGCCACCTCGGCGTGAGAAGAAACGGTGTCAATCCGGGTGGCTGTGTCGAGGCGAATCGCGATCACCGCCCGCTGGTCGACGATAAAGCTCTGCCGTTGCGTCGACGGCCGGTACGACCACGGCCCGTTCGCGCGCGTGATCGGTGTGGGGGCGCTCACCGCCGCGGGCTTGGTGAGGACCTGGTTCGGAACGGTTCCGCCATGACATGCGGCGAGCAGTGAGCAGCTCGCTGCAGCTGCGAGGGCGGAACTTCGCAACATCGGTCGCATCGTGAGGGGAGGGGATTCCCTCGGCCTGTAAGCCGGGTTCTGTCGAAGTAAGAACTTCGGACGGTCATTTCTCTCGGAATGCGGTCGCCCGCACTCTCTAGCGGCCTACCCGCGGCGTCTCTGTCGAAGAGGACTGCTTCTCGCCGCCTATTCGGCCTTGCTCCAGCTGGGGTTTACCGTGCCGTCCGTGTCGCCACGAACGCGGTGGGCTCTTACCCCACCTTTTCACCCTTACCCACGCTTCCGCGAGGGCGGTTTGTTTTCTGTGGCACTGTCCGTCACCGAATTAACGGTGCCCAGGCGTTACCTGGCAGCCTGTCCATGGAGCCCGGACTTTCCTCGAAGCAGAAATCCAGCTACTGCGTCGCGACCGTCCGGCCGAGGGAACTCCCCTCCCGAATAGTACTCGTGAACGAGCCGCTTCGCAGGAGGTGACAGCCCGCTTCACGCCTGAAAGGCGAGGGTGACGACGCCGTGACGACCGGCGCGAAAGATCGCACCGAGGTTCCAAAGGCACACCCTCCTATGAGGCGACCATGACGACGACGTCCAGCGCCCGGCGCATTGCTCCAGTGTCCACGATGATCGAACCGGTAGAACGCCAGCGCGTGGACGCGGCGGGGATCGGGTTGTACCGAACGATTCATCGCGACTGCATCAGCGAGGTGCTGCGCGACCTCAAGGAGCGGCGCATAAGCGCCGTCATCGTATCGGTGGGGCGGTGTGTGCGTGAAGAACGGTCACAGATTGCCGCGGTGGTGCGCGCGTTTCCGAGAATTCCAACCCTCGCGCTGCTCTCGAGTGCCGGCGACACAAATGCCGAGGCGGTGCTCGCGCTCGGCAACTGCGGCATCCGCACCCTTATCGACGTGCGCGAGCCCGAAGGATGGAGCCGTCTGCGGGCGCTGCTCGGGCGCGAAGCGACGAAGGACGTGGATCGCGTCGTGATGGCGGCGCTGTGCGAGGATCTTCGCGGCGTTCCCGACGACTGCTGGCGGTTTTTCGAGGCGCTGTTCTCGCCTGAGTTTCGCGTGTCCACCGTGCGGCAGCTCGCGCGGCGATTGAACGTGCTGCCGAGCACGCTGATGAGCCGCTTCTTCCGTGCGCGCGTGCCGGCACCGAAGCGATATCTCGCATTTGCGCGCCTGATTCGCGCCGCGCGGCTCTTCGAGAATCCCGGACTCTCGATTTCAGATGTGGCGAACCACCTCGACTACTCATCGCCGCAGAGCTTCGGCCGGCACGTGCGTACGCTGCTGCGTATCACGGCTGGTGAATTCCGCTGCACGTACGACGGTGAGCGCATGCTCGAGCGGTTCCGCCGCGAGCTCATCCTGCCGAACGTCGGCTTGCTTCGAGAGCTCCGGCCACTCGCCGTGCGGCCCGGGATGCGCCTCGTGCCGTTGCCGTACGCCGTGGCGGCTTCGATGCGGTAGCGCGCTACGCCTGGCGCGGCATGCACGCGAGGATGTCCGTCTTACGCGCGAGCGCGATGACGGAGAGCCCCGCTGCATGCAGTGCTCCCCGGCCGCCTTCTTCGCGGTCCACCACGGCGAGGATGCCCTGCACCACGCCGCCGGCCGCGCGCACGGCTTCGACGGCGCGCAGTGCCGACGCGCCCGTCGTGATCACGTCTTCGATGACGACGGTGCGATCACCGGCGTGAAACGGTCCCTCGATCAGCTTGCCTGTTCCGTGCGACTTCGCTTCCTTCCTCACGGTGAAGGCACGAATCGGCGTTCCGGCGAGCGCGCTGGCGTGTGCGATCGCGAAGGATACCGGATCCGCGCCGAGCGTAAGACCGCCCACGGCATCCGGGTTCCAGCCGGATTCGCGAAGCGCGGCCAGCGCGAGGGGACCGATCGTCGCGAGACCGTCGGGGCTCATTGTCGTCAGGCGCGCGTCGATGTACAGGCTGGAGTGCCGGCCCGAGGCGAGCGTGAAGGATCCCGTGCGCGCGGACCGTGTCGCGAGCATGTCGAGCAATCGTTCGTGTGGCGTCATGATTGCGGAGGTTAGGGAACGGTGATGCGAGCGTCAATGCTCGGTGATGATTTGCTCTTCGTGGCTTGCCGGTGACGGCGGTTGCACTCTGGGTTGTCGCCGTCGTCGCCGTGACGGCGATTTTCGCAGGACTCGCTCGACAGCGGCGCCAGGCTCGCAGTCTTGCCGAGCGTTCCGCCGAACTGGAGCAGCTATCCGCCGAGCTCTATCGCGCTAATCGCGCGAAGAGCGAGTTCCTCGCGAACGTGTCGCATGAATTGCGCACGCCGCTCGCGGCGATCGTAGGCTTCGTGGACCTGTTGCGCGAGGGTGCGTACGGCGAGCTCACACCGCGACAGATCGGTCCCGTTGAACGCATCGAGTCGTCCGCTAACCATTTGCGCGAGCTCGTCGAACAGGTGCTCGACCTCGCGAAAATGGCCGCCGGCCGGCTCGAGGTGCATACCGAACTCATCAAATTGCGCCCGTTCGTGATCGACGTCGCTTCTGAAGTCGAGCCGCTCGTGAACGAAAGGAAACTCGCGTTCTCGATCACCGTGCCCGCCACGCTTCCGCGGATCGCGACGGACCCGACACACCTGCGCCAGATTCTGGTGAACTTGCTTGGCAACGCCATCAAGTTCACGCCGGCGGGAAGCATCACCGTGCGCGCGTCGCTCGTGTCTGACGGCGATCTCACGTCGTTCGCGGCGTCCGCGAACCAGCGTCCCCTGCTCGCCACCGGCGGACCGTGGGTCGCGCTGCAGGTGACGGACACGGGCGCAGGGATCGCCGCGAAGGATCTCGAGCGGATCTTCGAGGAATTCGAGCAGGTGAATGCCGGCCCACGCGGTGATTCGATGCGGCGCGGTACCGGTCTCGGCCTTGCGATCTCGCGCCGTCTCGCACGGCTGCTCGACGGTGACATCACGGTGGAGAGCGTGGAAGGACGGGGCTCGGTCTTCACCGTTTGGCTTCCTGCGGACAGCCCGGAGCCTGCTCAACCTTCGGTCGGCTAGCTCGGCGTACCCTTGCTCCGGAAAAGTCCCTTCATCTTTGACATGAATCCGCCGTCGCCCGCGTCACTCTGGCCGGCGGTGAGAGCGGCGGCGAGCGCCTTCGCAAAGACGAGCACGTCGGGATAGCGGTCCTTCGGATTCTTCGAGAGCGCGCGCATGATCACCTGCTCGACCGTCGCAGGGAACTGGAGGCCGGGCTTCGCCTTGTTCAGGGCGATCGGCGGCATCGAGAGAAGCTGCGTGAACATTTCGCGTGGAGCCTTCGCCGTGTACGGCAGCGTTCCCGTCAGCAGCAAGTACGCGATGCCCGCGAGGCTGTACTGGTCGGCGAGCGGCGTGACGACTTCGCCCGACAGTGCTTCCGGCGCAACGTATAGCAGGCTGCCGACGAAGAACCCCGCGCGCGTCAACCGCTCATCCGGCGTCACGTCTGTTGCGGTCGCGATGCCGAAGTCGAGGAGTTTGACGTTGCGGGTCTCGGGATCGTACATCAAGTTTTCTGGCTTGAGGTCCCGATGGACGATTCCGCTGGCATGGGCCGCATTTACCGCGTCCGCGATCTGCAGCACGATCGTCGCGACCTCGTCATAGGGCAGCGGCGCGTTGCGCTTCGCGTAGCCCTCGAGCAATTCACCGGCCGCCCACTCGATCGAGAGGAAGTGCACGCCGTCCGGGGACTGCCCGGTTTCGATAGTCCGCACTACGTTCGGATGTTGCACTCGCGTGCCGAACGAAGCTTCGCGCAGGAATCGGGCAACCGCCGTCTTGTCCTGGCGCAGGCGTTCACGCAGAACCTTCACGGCCACTTCGCCGTGTTGGGGATGCTGAGCTCGGTAGACGGTCGCGGTACCTCCCTCGCCAACGCGATCGAGGAGGGTATAACCGGACAGCGTCGTCCCGACGAGAGGGTCGCGCGCCACGCGGGCGAAGCTAACGGTCGCGGTCGGGACTGGCAAGCGAACGGAAGGGCTCGTGCGAGTGTAGAGTAGTGCACATGTTAAGCTGCTTCACAAAAACAGGTGTGATGATGCGACGACTGCTGTTGCGATCCGGAACGATGGCTCCACTGGTGCTCCTTTTCCTCCTGGCGGCGTGCGGCGGGAGCAAGGCCGCGCCAACGCCGGCGCCGGCGCCGGCACGAGCGCCAGGGAGGGCGCCCGGGAGGACGCCCGGAGCGGCGCCTATCGCCGCGTCTGGTCCCGAGTTCGACGGCGTGAAACTGTATCGCGAACTTGGCCTGCTGGCGCGCGGTACGCCGATGCCGTTTGTGGGCAACGTCGCGTTCATGGCGTCGGCTTCGACGGATTCGACCCATGTCGTCGTCGCGATCACGATTGCCAACGGCAATCTCACGTTCGGCCGCGAAACCGATCGCTTCCGCGCGGGCTACACCGTCTCGATCACCCTGCGCAACGGCGCCGAGACGGTGAAGCAGATCGAAGCGCACGAGAGCGTGCTGGTTGCGAGCTTCAAGGAAGTCTCCCGGCTCGACGAGAGCGTGATTTACCAGGAGCTGCTCACCGTGAAGCCCGGCCGCTACAACCTCTCGGTGAACGTTCGTGACGACGGCAGTTCGAAGAACGGCTCCGACGACGTGACATTGCTGGTGCCGACGCTTGGCGCGGGTTCGCTGAGCACGCCGGTAGCTTTTGCGCGCGTGTCGCAGCGGCTCTCGCTCGATTCGCTCCCTCGCGTGGTCACGAATCCTGCGGCGACCGCGACGTTTGGGCGCGACAGCCTCATTGGCCTGTATCTCGAGGGCTACGGCGTCGCGGCCGGAGCGCGGCTCCCGCTGAACGTCGTGGCGCGCACGGAAACCGGGCGCATGCTGTTCAGCGACACGATTTCGCTCGTGCGTCGCCAGAACTTGTACAGCGGCGTCCTGTACGTGCCGATTGCGCGCACCGGCATCGGCCCCGTGGTGATCTCGGTCTGGCAGACGGGGATGAACGACACGACACGGGCGCCGGTGTTCGTCGGATTCGGCGAGGAGCTGCCGGTCGCGACGTACGACGAGATGCTCAACTATCTCAAGTGGTTTGCCGCGCCGTTGAGGATCAAGGCACTCCGTGACACCGCGCCGGAATTCCGCCCCGCGGCCTGGGCAGACTTCGTGAAGGAGAACGCCACGTTGACCGGCGGCACGGAAGCACTGCGCGACTATTTCCTGCGGTTGAACGAGGCGAATACCCGCTTTCGTGAAGAGGGTGTTCCCGGCTGGATGACTGATCGCGGCAAGGTGCTGCTCGGACTCGGCGAGCCGGACCAGGTTTACGAGCAGGGTGCCGCTGCGGATCCCACGAACAGACTTCGCTCACAGATCTGGGAATATCGCAACATCCAGCAGCAGCTCGTGTTCACCGAACAGCAGGAATTCGGACACTGGCGTCTCACGAACAGCAGCGCGATCGCGTTCGAGGTCGCGTGGCGCCGTCGCATCACACGCTGACCTCGCCGCCGCTCTCTCTGCGGCATGAATTCGTTCGAAAGGCGCTGCATCTCTCGGCGGCTGTGTTTCCGATTGCGTATTCCCTTGGCGCGCAGCGCAACACGCTCGAGATGTTTCTGGCCATCATCAGCGCGTTCGCGATCCTGACTGAAGCACTGCGTCGCGCGAACGCGACGGTAGGCGCAGCGTTCGAACGCGCATTCGGCTCTCTGATACGCCAGCACGAGAGGCGTTCGATCACCGGTGCTACTTGGCTGGCCGTTTCGTGTCTCGTTGCTGTGATGGTGTTGTCGCGCAACGCCGCGATCGCCGCACTCTGGTGCGCGGCCGTCGGTGATCCAGTCGCGACGATCGCAGGCCGGGTATGGTCGACAAGTGGTGCGGCGAAGTCCGGGGAGAAGGGCGGGAAGACCATGATGGGCTCGCTCGCGTGCGCGGCGGCCTCCTTTGTCGGCGTGTGGATGCTGGCTGGGTACTCACCGGCGACAGCCGCGGTGATCGCTGCCGGCGCAGCGGTCGCCGAGGCGATGCCGACGCGAATCGACGACAACGTCCGCGTGACAAGTGTCGCGGGCGCGATCGCGCAACTTCTCGCTTGACAACCAGTGCCCGGAAATCGTAAGAAATAGGTGCGGACGAGACGCTAGCCGCCGCGTCGACGCGAAGAAAAGCGCACCGAAGGAGTGCCGCAGGAGGCGAATGATGCCGAAGGGAAAGGTGAAGTGGTTCAATGACACCAAGGGGTACGGTTTCATTGAACAGGAGCAGGGCGAGGACGTGTTCGTCCACTTTTCAGTGATCCAGATGGACGGATTCAAGACTCTCGCGGAAGGTCAACCGGTGGAGTTCGAGCTAAAGACGGGAGAAAAGGGGCTCGCGGCCAACAGCGTCATGAAGGCCTGACGCCCCGTCACACTCCACTCGACAGCCGATCGTCACGGGCCCGACCGAGACACATGGCCGGGCCCGCGGCGCATTAACTTCCCGCCATGCCTCCCGCTCCGAGTCCGCGGCTCTTCCTGGTTGATGGCTACGCGCTGATTTATCGCGCCTTTTTCGCGTACGGCGCCCAGCCTCTCATCAACAGCAGGGGAGAGAACACCTCGATCGCGCGCGGCGCGCACGATTTCCTCAAGCGGCTCATCGAAAAGCACAAGCCCGAATACCTCGGCTGGGTGCACGATGCCGGATTGTCCTTCAGGCACGAGCGATATCCTGCGTACAAGGCGACGCGCGAGCGCCTAGAACCGGCGATGCAGGCCGATTTCGACACCGGGGTCGAACGCATCACGCAGATCCTCGAGGCGTTCAAGATCCCGGTACTCTCGCTCGAGGGCTACGAAGCCGACGATGTCATCGGCACGCTCGCGAAGCAGGCTGCCGCGAAGGGTGTGAACGCCGTGATCGTCTCCGGCGACAAGGACTTCGTGCAGCTGATCGACAAGGGCATCTGGATCCTCAATCCGTATCATGGGCGTCCCGGGTTCACCACGGAAAAATGGTACGACCTCGACAATGCGTCCGAACGCCTCGGCGTGCCGCCGGAACGGGTGGTGGACTATCTCGCCCTGCTCGGCGACACGTCGGACAACGTTCCGGGCGTGAAGGGAATCGGCGAAAAGACGGCACACGCGCTCATCGAAAAGTGGGGGTCGCTCGAATCGATCCTGGCCCACGTGAGCGAAGTGGAGCCCACGCGCGCCCGCAACGCCCTCACGGAATTCGCGGCGAACGGGGTGCTGTCGAAGGAACTCGTAACAATTCGAGAAGATCTGGATATGACGCTCGACCTGCCGGCCCTCGCGCTCGAGACGCCGGACTGGAACCGCCTCCGCGACCTGTTCGTGGAGCTCGAGTTCCGCGGCAACGCGCAGGAAGCGGCAGCGCAGGCCGAGAGCACGCCGCCGGCGTCGGCTACGCTGTCCGATGCCGGCGAGCGGGCGGTCCCGGCGTCGCCGCCGGCCGTGGCCAGGACGTACCGGGTCGTCGACACGGTCGAAGGAGTCAGGGCGCTGGTTGCCTTGGCACGCAAGGCACCGTTCATCTCGGTCGACACGGAGACGGTCCTCGACCTGGGCGCGCCGCCGATCATTACGCCCCTGCGCGCGAACCTCGTGAGCGTGTCCATCGCCGTCGCCCCAGGCGAGGCGTTCTACCTGCCGTTTGCGCATCGTCAGCGTGAAGCCACGCAAGGCGATCTTTCGCTCGGCGCTTCGCCGAAGACCGCGGAGAAGTCAGCCGCCACCAGCATAGCCGCTCGGATGCTCGCCGACGGACCGCAGCCGGTGAAGAATCTTCCGCCGATCCTTTCGCCCGAGATGGAGCCGCTTCGCGCGCTGCTCGCCGACGAAAAGATCAGGAAGACCGCACACAACGCGAAATACGACCTGCTCGTCCTGCGGCGCGCGGGCGTCGGGTTCGCCGGGCTCGACTTCGATTCGATGCTGGCGAGCTACCTGCTCGATCCGGGCCGCCGATCGCACGCGCTCGACTCGCTTGCGATCGAGTTTCTGCAACTGCCCATGACGGGATACGACGAGCTCACGGGAAAGGGGAAGAACCAGATTCCGTTCGACGAAGTGCCCATCGCGGCCGCGCGCGACTATTCGTGCGCGGACGCGGATTTGACCTTCCGCCTGCGACAGCTGCTCGAACCCAAGCTTGCGGAGGTCGAAGCCACGGCGCTGCTCCGCGACCTCGAACTCCCGCTCATCACCGTGCTCGCCGAGATGGAGTGGCACGGCATCACGATCGACATCCCGTGGTTTCATTCGCTCAAGTCGCGCTTCATGAAGGAGCGAGGGCAGGTCGAGCGGCAGATCTACGAGGCGGCGGGCGAGGAGTTCAACATCGCGTCGAACAAGCAGCTTGCGGCGATCATGTTCGGGAAGCTCGGCCTGCCGGTGAAGAAGAAGACGTCCACCGGGCCGAGCACGGACGCCTCCGTTCTGCTCGAGCTGGCTGACGAAGGCCACGCGCTGCCATCGCTCCTGATGGAATATCGCGAACTCGCGAAGCTGGAGAACACGTATCTGGACATTCTGCCCGCGCTCGTGAATCCGAAGGACGGCCGCCTGCACACGTCGTTCAACCAGACGGTAGCGAGCACGGGGCGCTTGTCGTCGAGCGACCCCAACCTTCAGAACATTCCCATCCGTCGCCAGCTCGGAAAGGACATTCGCCGCGGCTTCATTCCGCAGGCCGGATGGATGATGCTCGCCGCCGACTACTCACAGATCGAACTCCGGCTGCTCGCGCACTTGTCGCACGATCCGGGCTTCGTCGAGGCATTCCGCGCCGGCGGCGACATTCATCGCCAGACCGCGTCCATCATCTTCGGCGTTGGCATCGACCAGGTCACCGCCGAAATGCGCAGCCGTGCCAAAACGATCAACTTCGCGACGATTTACGGCCAGGGAGCACATTCGCTTTCGAGACAGCTCAAGGTCGAGCACGCCGAAGCGAAGGCGTTCATTGAGACGTATTTCGAGCGCTTCGCGGGAGTGCGCCGGTTCCTCGACGCGACCGTCGAGCAGGCGCGTGAACGCGGTTACGTCGAAACGATCTTCAAGCGGCGGCGCTATATCCCGGAGCTCAAGGACCGGAACTTCAATATCCGCGCGTTCGGCGAACGCACTGCGCAGAACTCTCCGATTCAGGGCTCCGCAGCCGATCTCATCAAGGCCGCGATGATCAAGATCCATCACGCCCTTATCGCCAAAAAGATGGACAGCCGCATGCTGCTCCAAGTGCACGACGAGCTCGTTTTCGAGTGTCCACGTGACGAACTGTCCGAACTCCAGACACTCACCGTGCATGAAATGACCACTGCGGTGAAGCTCGACGTTCCACTGGTCGTGGACGTCGGAACGGGCCTGAACTGGCTTGAAACCAAGCTATAGAAGGCGTCTTTTCCTCTTGCAGACTGCGAGAATCGTCGCGAAAAGAACTGCCTGACAACACGTGAAAGCAGCCGAACAGCCATGTAACCCATTGTCCTTCAATATGTTACGGAATTGCCTGCCATGCGGCCTCGTGATTGCCTGTAAATGAAGGCAATTGGTGGGCTTTTGCCGGGCGGTTGCCGGATAGGCCGACGGGATGCAGACTTCCTTCCCTAGCCGAAACCCCAAGAGAGCGACAACGAGGTACTGGAACGCGAACATGGCAGTGAAACGGGCGGGCTTCACCCTGATCGAACTTCTGATCGTAGTCGTGATCATCGGCATTTTGGCGATGATCGCGATTCCGAAATTTCAGAATACGAAAGGAAAAGCCTACGTGACGGCCATCAAGTCGGACCTGCGAAACCTTGCACAGGCGGAAGAGGCCTACTTGTTCGACAACGACTCGTACACGGCAGTTATCACTTCGCTCAAGTATCAGGGCTCGCCCGGGGTCGTGATAAGTGTTACGAACGCCACGGCGTCGGGCTGGTCCGCGACGGCCACGCACCCACAATCGTATCCGCTCACCTGTGGAATCTTCGTGGGCAACGTACCTGCGCAGGCGCCCGCGACGGTCGAGGGGCTTATCGGCTGTCAGTAGCACCCGCACCACCGCTGTCTCCGGCCCGCTGGCGTGAGTTTGAGGACCGCCGGGAAGGAATGGTGCACGCGATGTCCGGCGGGCTCTGGCTGCACCGCCACATCTGGATGGGACGGCCGATGGCGCATCTCGTTTCGAGCAACCGTGAACTCCTGATCGCCTACGGCCGAGCCGTAGGCCTCAACCCCGAGCGGCTCCAATGCAAGCCGCTGCGCGATCCGCGCGATCGCGTTCGGCGCGATGCATGGCACTGGGATCTCGTCGGTCCCTGGCTGCCGCCGAACGCATGACTCGCCGCGCCGTCCTCCCCGGCATCCTGCTCGCCAGTCTACTCGGTGCCGCTGCATGTGAACGCGCGAAGGCACCAGCCCCCGGAACACCGACTTCATCGTCGTCGTCGCCGCCGACGCCGGCAGGAGTCACGGCGGTTGCGACGACGAAGCCATGGGACGACGAACTCGGCGCGATGCTCGCCACGCCATCACTCGACGGTGGCGCCCCCGTATTGTTCGTGCGCGACACGGCAAGCAACGCTGATCTCGACGTCGAGCTGCTCAACCACGACGACCATACGTCGAGGGCGACGCTGCACCCGGGATCCGCAGTCCGCTCCTGTGCCTGGCGGCGCAATGCGTCGCTCACCCTGAGCGATGGACGCGCCATGCCGAACAGCTGGTCGCTCGCGCTCTCTCCCGGTATCGCGACGCCGTTCGGCGTCGATGGCGTCGGTGAGTTGCTTCCGCGTGACTCGGCGGCGATGGTCGCCCGAATCAGCCGTCTTGTGAGCGCGATCCCGGAAGACTCGGTCTCGGCGCCATTTCGCGGACTCCCGATCGTCGTGCGCGACGCGTGGCGCTTTCAGCTCGCGGACGGCTCGACGGTTGCCGTCGCGATCGCCATGCGCTCGCTCAACGTCGAATCGAATCCGCGCGCGCAAGCGATCACGCTCATCGCCGAGCCCGACCCATCATCCAGCGCAGGTCAGTGGCGCACGGCGTTCTCCGAACGCGTCGCTGGACCTGAAGATCGTGTCGAAGGGATGGACCTGCTCGCCGCGTTCCAGGTGCACGGGGCGCGGCCGGCCGTGGCGCTCGTGCGCGAAGGCGATGCGGGCTTGCAGGTGGAAATCGTCGAGCGCATCGCTCCGGGTGTATGGACCGTGCGCTGGTCGAGCTCGGCCCTGCCCTGCGCGAAGACTTAGGCCGAGCGCTGTCCCAGGGCAGCCGGTGCGGCCGTGCGCGCACGCGCGCTCGCCAAAAGCACGAGCGTGAGCACGTACGGAAATGCGAGCGGCAGCTGATACGGCATCGCCCATCCCGTCGTCTGCGCCAGCGTTTGCAGGGCGCTCGCCGCGCCGAACAGCAGGGCCGCACCGGCCACACCGAACGGTGTCCATCGCCCGAGCACGACGATCGCGATCGCGATGAAGCCGCGCCCAGCAGACATTCCTTCGGCGAACGTTCCCACCTGCGCGAGCACCAGCGTGCCACCGCCGATGCCGCCCATCGCACCGCCGAACAGGAGCGCCGCCCACTGCACCCGGTCAGGAGAAATCCCCGCCGCTCTCGCCGCCTCCGGATGCTCTCCCACGGCGCGCAGCGCGAGTCCGGCCACCGACCGATAGAACCACCACGCGAGCGCCGGCACGAGCGCGTACAGCGCGTAGGTGACGACGGGCTGATCGAACAGCGCGGGCCCGATGACCGGGATGGCGCTCAGTCCCGGCACGGGAGCGGGAGCGATCGTCGGCGTGTGCAACGACGCGCCTGCGCTGCCGTACATCGTGCGGTAGAGCGTTCCGGTGAGCCCGAGTCCGAGCATGCTCATCGCGGTGCCGGTGATGATCTGATCGGTCCGCAATGTGACGACGAAGAGCGCGAAGAGTGCGGCAACCAGAATGCCGGCCAGCGCGGCGCCCGCGAATCCGAGCGACACACCTCCTGCGCCTGCAAATACCAGCGCGCCAAACGCGCCGCCGATGATCGCGCCTTCGAGTCCGATGTTGATCACCCCTGCGCGCTCGACCACGAGCTCGCCGAGCGCGGCATACGCGAGCGGCGTGGCGGTGCGAACGCCCGCCTCGAGAAAGGCGGTGAACGGTCCGCCGTTCATGCCGCCTGCTCTCCGGTCGTCGGTTGGCCGCGCTCGCCGGCCAGGATTCGCGCGCGGTCCACCGCGAGGACGCCGAGCACCACCAGCGCCTCGATGACCGAAACGAACCCTGACGGCACTCCTGCGTCGCGCTGCATTCCGGCACCGCCGGCTTCGAGTCCGCCAAAGAATATTCCGGCGACAATCACCGCGAGCGGATTCAGCCGTGCGAGCAGCGCGACGGCGATCGCGGTATATCCGTAACCGGGTGAGATACCTTCGAACAGCGCATAGGTCACGCCGGTCACCTGCACGGCGCCCCCCAATCCGGCGAGCGCTCCGCTTGCGAGAAATGCGCCGAACACCACGCGATCGACGTTCACGCGTCCTGCGCTGGCCGCCGCCGCCGCACCCGCGCCAACCACGCGGATACGGAAGCCACCTGCTGTCGAGCGGATGAACCACCATGCGACGATCGCCAGCACCACCGCTGCCACGAAGCCCAGGTGGAGCCGCTGTCCCGGGATGATCACGGGCAATCGCGCGGACGCGGCGAGCGATGCGGTCTGCGGATAAATGTGCGTTGGCTCCTGCAGCGGGCCGCGCACGAGGTAACTCACGCCGAAAAGCGCGATGAAGTTGAGCATCAGGGTGCTGATCACTTCGAGCACGCCGAACCGGCGCTTGAGCACTGCGGCGATTCCGGCCCACGCTGCACCCGCCGCCATCCCGGCCACGAGTTCCACGGGAACCGAAATCCATCCCGGCCAGGCAGCCATCGAGAGCCCTGCCGCCACCGCCGTAGCGGCACCCGCGAGCAACTGGCCTTCGGCGCCGATGTTGAGGACTCCGGCCTGGAACGCCACCGCGACGGCGAGCCCGACGATGATGAGTGGCGTGGCGCGCAGCAGCGTTCCGGTGAAGAACGAGTAGGGGCTGCCGACCGAGCCGTTCCACAACGCGGTCGCTGCGTGACCGATGTCGTATCCGCCGGCGATCACCACGAGCGTCACGGCGGCGAGGGCGAGCAGTGTGGCGGCCACGCTCGCACCGGCCTGCGAGCGCGCGAGGCGCACGAGGAAGGTCATGAGAGCCCCAGCAGTGCGCGCGCCACTGCGTCGGCTTCGACGGGCGTGTCCGTGGCCCGGCCGTCGAAGCAGACGATCATGCGATCCGCGATCGAAAGCACCTCGTCGAGGTCGCTCGAGTACATCGCCACGGCGACGCCGGATGCGCGCGCCGACCGAAGTTCGGCGAGAACGCGCGATGTCGCGCGAATGTCGAGTCCGCGTGTGGGGTTCTCCACGACCAACGCATCGGGCGAGCCTTCGAGTTCACGGCCGAGCACGAACTTCTGCTGGTTTCCTCCCGAGAGCGCACTCGCGAGCGAGCACACGCCGCTCGTGTGCACGTCGTGCTTGCGAATGGTCCCCAGCGCACGCGCTTCGTACGAGGTCCATCGCACCGAGCCGCGTGCGCTGCCTGCTTCCTTGAGCGCGAGATTCTCCACGAGCGTCATCGTGGGAATCAGCGCATCCCGCAGCCGGTCTTCCGGCACGAACCCGATTCGCGCGGGAAGCCGCACTCCCCCGCCGTCCGGTGCGAGCCGGCCGGCGAGTACGCGAAGCAGTTCGTGCTGTCCGGATCCTTCGACACCCGCGATGCCCACGATCTCTCCGGCGCACACCTCCATCGACACGTCACGAAGGCGATGAACACCGCGGCCGTCCGTCATCGAAACATGCTGGAGGGATATCACCGAAACGCCAGCTGTCGAGCCGGCCGCCGGCAATTGCACTTCGTCCGTTGCGGCGGAGCCGATCATCGCGGCGATCACCGCCGACTCAGCGAGCTCACGCGGCCGTCCCGAGAGCACCGCGCGACCGCGCCGCAACACAGTCACGTCATCGGCGATCGCGAGCGCCTCACGCACCTTGTGCGTGATCAGCACGGCGGTGCACCCCCGCGTCACGAATGAGCGAAGCCAGGAGTACAGCTCCTGTGATTCCGCCGCCGACAGCACGGCCGTCGGCTCGTCGAGAATCAGGATCTTCGCGTCGCGGGCGAGCGCCTTGATGATCTCGAGGCGCTGTTGGGCGCCAACGGGAAGATCGGCCACGCGCGCTGCGGGATCGAGCACGAGACCGGTCTCCGCCCCGATCCTGCGAACACGATCAGCGGCAACGCGCGGATCGAAACCGCGAAACAGCCCGCGGTCGCCGAGCGACACATTCTCCGCGACCGTCATTGCCGGCACGAGCAGGAAGTGCTGATGCACCATTCCGATTCCGGCAGCGATCGCGTCGGCGCTCGACCGCCAGTGTCGCGCCGTTCCACCGGCCTCGATCGTGCCGGCGTCGGGGCGCAGCATCCCGAACGCGAGGCGCATCAGCGTCGTCTTGCCCGCTCCGTTCTCGCCGAGCAGCGCGTGAAGCGTGCCTGCCCGCACGTCGAACTGCGCGCCGTCGAGCGCGACCGTGCTGCCGAACTGCTTCGTGACGCCGCGAAGGGAGAGCGCGAACGCGGCGTCGGTCACAGTCCCGTAGGCGCGGCGACGAAGGTCCACGGCACGCTGAACGTCGCGGACACGCGCTCTGCCAGCGCGCGTACGCCGAGAGTCTCCGTGGCGTAGTGACCCGCGTAGATGATCACGAGGCCCCTTTCCTCCGCGTCCACCGCGCTCCAGTGCGGGCCTTCGCCTGAGATCAGCGTGTCGACGCCCAGCTCGACCGCCTCGCGAAGCGTGTCGACGTTGACGCCGGCGCCGGAGCAAATCGCCCAATGCCGCGTTCGGCGGCCGGGCGCGCTCGCGCTCGCGATCGCGGAACCGCCGTGCGAGTTCGCGAACACGTTCAGGCGCGACACGAGTTCGGCCGTCGCGACGTCGCTCGTGCCGCGCACGCCGCAGTCGATCGTCTCGTGGCGCGCGAATCCCGCAGTGGCCTCGAGGCCGATTTCCCGCGAGAGCAGCAGCGAATTGCCAAGGGTCGGATGCATGTCGAGCGGAAGATGGGCCGAGTACAGCGCCACGTCGTGGTCGAGCAGGAGCCGGACACGGGAGTAGTGCTGGCCGGTGAGCGGCTGAAGCCCGCCCCAGAACAGCCCGTGATGCACGAGCATCATGTTCGCCCCTGCGTCCACTGCGCCGCGAATGGTGCGCGCGGACGTGTCGACCGCCGCGGCGATCTTTTTCACCGGACCGCGGTGTTCCACCTGGACGCCGTTCAGCGCCGAAGAATAGTCCGGCGTCTCGCGTATGCGAAGCAGCGCGTCGAGGTGCGCCGCGATGGTTGTGAGCGGTACGCCGCTCATTTCGAGCCGGTTGCTGCGGGCAGGGCGAACTTTCCGGACAGCATCTGCGTGCGCACCGAGTCCACGGCATGCGTGGCGGCGGCCGGGATCTTCGTCGCGAGCGCGGGATTCACGGTCCAACGCACGACGTCCAGCCGCATGTCCAGCTTCACGATCCTCGGCTTGAACTGTCCGCCATCGACCTCGCGCGCGATGACCATGAACGCGTGCGGAAGGTCGATGACGACGCTGCCAAGCGTGACTTCCGAGGCGACTGCGTTTTGATCCGCGTTCGAGCCGATGACATATGCATGCTTCGCCTCGCGCACGGCCTGAAACGCTCCCAACCCCGCGGCATCGGCGTCCTGGAAGATCACGTCGGCTCCGCGGCCGAGTTGTGCGAGCGCCTGCTCCTTTCCGGCGCTCGCATCTTCCCAGTTGCCGATGTACGAAACGAGCACCTTCACCTTCGGATTCACGCTCTTCGCACCGGCGGTGAACGCGTCGAACGCGGCCTTCACGGGGGGTATCTCGGTGCCGCCAATGCAGCCGATCATGCCGGACTTTGTCATCGATCCGGCGACGATGCCGGCGAGATACGAAGGCTCGTCGAACGAAAAACTCATCGCGGCGACATTTGCCCCGACCGTGTTGCCGCCCGTCGTGATGTAGATCGTTTTCGGAAACTCGGGGCCGACGCGCGCAGCGGCGTCCTGAAATTCAAAGCCGTGCCCGATCACGAGCGAATAACCGGCCGCGCCGTATTGCCGGAAATTTTCCTCGAACTCGGCCGGCGTCTTCGTCTGAATGTGACTGACCTGTGCACCGGCGATGCTGTCCTTGATGCGCATGAGGCCCGCATAGGCGCTTCCGTTCCAGGATTGGTCGGAGATCGGACCAGGAGTCAGGAGGGCGACCTTGAACGATTTCACGGGGTTGGGCGTGGAATCGCCCTTGCTGGCGCAGGCGAGCAAGATTCCCACACCAATGTTGAGAACCATGGATCTGCCGGTCTTCATCAGTGTTCTCACAGCGCCTAATTCATTATTCAATTGATAGTTATGACTGAATTGTAAACACTAGTTTGCTTAGTATTAAATGTGCGGATCTATGCAAACATTCGATCTTGCTGGGTCGTTACTGGCCCGTTGATGTCAGGCGCTTGTCGCAATTCGCAGCGGTTCCGAGCGTCCAGCACGGGATGCGGCGCTCGAATCGCTCATCCGCACGACGCCATTGATCCGCGCTCCTTCGAGCACGATGATCGACTTGGTCTCGATGTCACCGTTCACGATCGCTGTTCCCTGCAGCTCGAGCCGTTCGGCTGCGAGAATGGCGCCGTCAACGACGCCGCCGATCACTACCTCATCAGCGATCACGTTGCCGTGCACCACACCGCCGCGTCCGAGCAGCACCTGCCGGGCGCCGGTCACCGAGCCGTCGATGCGTCCGTCCACCTTCACGACGCCGGCGCACTCGAGGTCGCCCGTAATTTTCATCCCACTCGAGATGATCGACATCGGAGCTTCGGCAACAGAGCTGCCGCGCTGTTCCGATCGTGCAGCGGTTCCTCCATCCTTTCCAAACATCGTCATTGTTCCTCCCGCTTGCGTTAGGGGCGTGCGCGATTCCCCGCGCCGTCTGGTTTCGCGTTCTTCGGCGCAGCCGGCGCGCTCAACATTCGCTGCACTTGTTCGTACCTGGATTGCAACTGCGTCAGCGTTTTCTGGAGCGAGTCGATGCGCTGCGCATCCTGCTCCAGATGGGTGATGCGCCACGTGAGCAGCGGCACGCGCGCGGCCTGCACCGCGAAATATCCCCAGCTCGCGAGCCCGACTCCGAGCGCGATGAGGAACCACTTCGACGTCAGCACACGCAGGGCCTGAACCTGCCACGGCCTGAGCACCATTGTATGATGCGCGAGACCGTTCTCGCGCTGAACGTGCACGTACATTGATCCTGAATTGCGGGAGAAAATGTTCCCGTGACGCTGCGATCGCGAGTCCTTGCGCGATCGCCCGGTCACGGCGATTCCCTCGAGGTGCCAAGCACGAGATCGAGCAGACGCTCGAGATCATCCGCCGAGTAGAACGGGATTCGCAGCTCGCCCGCGTTCTTCGAGTTGAGATGAACCTTCGCGTCCGTTTGCAAGCGACGGCGAAGTTCTTCCTCGATGCGCGCGACCTCGGGCGGTCGTTTGAGTTCCGCACGCGGCGCTTCGCCACGTGCGACCGCGCGCTTCGTACCGGCCTCGCGTACGCGACGCTCGACCTCGCGAACGTTCAACCCCTCGGCGACAATTGTCTTCGCGAGTTCAATGATGCGGTGGTCGTCGCCGAGCGAGAGCAAGGCGCGTGCGTGGCCGACGGTGAGCTCGCCTTCGCGCACCATGCGACGCACCTGCGACGGCAACGCGAGAAGACGAAGCGTGTTGGCGACCGTAGACCGATCCTTGCCGACGACGTCCGCGACTTCCTGCTGCGAGAGCGAGAACTGTGAAATGAGCTGCTGGTAACCTTCGCCTTCTTCGATCGGATTGAGGTCGGTGCGCTGCAAATTCTCGACGAGTGCAAGCGTGAGCAGCGCCTTCTCATCAACTTCTGATTCTTCGCGCACGATTGCCGGGATTTCGCGCCAGCCCAGCTGCTGTACTGCGCGGAAGCGCCGCTCGCCCGCGATCAGGAAAAATTCGAGACCGGATGAATCGGCGCGCACCGTGACAGGCTGCAGCAAGCCGTTCGCGCGAATGCTCGACTCGAGATCGCGCAGCTCCGTGGCGCTGAACTCCTTGCGGGGCTGGAGTGGATTCGGCCGGATCTGTGCGATCGGGATCGAACGGAGCGCACTCCGTGGCATCTCGTCTCGTCCCTTTCGTGGCTCGCCTGCCACCGGCCGTCCGGCAAGTAGCGCTTCGAGCCCCCTCCCCAACCGTCGCGGCTTTTCAGTTGACATAATAACCAGGTAAAATTATTACATAACTTATTACAACACAACGAGTTACAACAACATTACGACTTTGAACGTGTGGGGACACGGCTGCGCTCGAGCAACTCCTTCGCGACACCCAGGTATGCCTTCGCTCCAACCGACGCTACGTCGTATAGAATGATTGGCTTTCCGAAGCTCGGCGCCTCAGCCAAACGAACGTTCCTCGGCACCACACTCTGAAAAACCTTAGCACCGAAATATTCGCGTGCGTCTGCGGCCACTTGGCGCGAAAGATTCAGGCGCGCGTCGTACATGGTCAGCAACACGCCCTCAATCCCGAGCGACGGGTTCACTCCCTGTTGGACTAGATGCACAGTGTTCAGGAGTTGGGACAAACCCTCGAGCGCGTAGTACTCACACTGCAGCGGAATCAGGACGGCATCTGCAGCAGCGAGCATATTGACCGTGATCAGGCCAAGAGACGGCGGACAGTCGATGAGAATGAAATCGTAGCCGTCACGGATTTCGTCGAATGCCCGGCTCATTGAGAGCTCGCGGTCGTTTCTGCTCACAAGTTCGACTTCAGCGCCGGCAAGATCCGGTGTCGCCGGGACCACATCGAGGTGCCGGAACTGCACTCCGTGAACGATGGCCTCTCTTATCGTTCGGGGGTCGAGCAGAACATCGTAAACGGTCGTCTCGAACGTTTCCTTCTGCAGTCCGATTCCGCTGGTGGCATTGCCCTGCGGATCTCCGTCCACGAGCAAGACTCGTTGCTCCGCCGCAGCGAGGCTCGCGGCGAGGTTCACGGCCGTTGTAGTCTTACCGACGCCACCTTTTTGGTTGGCGATCGCAATGATACGAGCCACGATTTCCTGGTCTCTTGGCGAAGGGGTGCCTCGACTTACCCCAACATAGGCACGAGGTCGGTTGGGAGGCAAGGAGAGGTGTTCCACGTGAAACATTTATCCACAAAACGCTGTCAACTGCTAGCGATCAGCGGCAAGCCGTCAAACAACGGCCTCGTTGCTGATCTTGGCGCTGATCGATAACGAGGCCGTTATCCGGTAGCTGAAGGCTAACGGCCAACGGATGTTAGGTGACAGCGTTCTGTTCGAATCGCGCGGATCGGCTCGATCTTGACGGTTCCCACGACGGATCCGCAGCTATCCGGTCTGTTCCGCGATAATCCGCGGTTCTGCTGTTGAACCCACCATCGCGCGATTCGGAATGGTGCAGGCCTGGCTAAATAGTAGCAATACGCTACTAAATCATCGTGCGACAGGAAATGCTACGGCGCGCCGCTCCGCCACGACGCAACGAGTGAGTCACGCTTCAGCGACAGCCACTCGAACGCCGAGTCGGCCGCAGCTCCCTTCCGGCGCAACAGGTACACCGGCCGTGCGGGATACGCCGCCGTCATGAGCGAATCGCGCGCGTGCAGATCGCGTGCGTACACGTTCCCGCTCCCGCGCTCCAAAAGCAGCGGCGCGAGATGTGTGTACCCCAGACGGTCTTCGTTTATGCGTGCGATGCACGTTCGATCGTAGGATGCTCCCTTGAGTAGCTTCTCCGTGCTGTCCGGCGAAAACGGGCTCGAGCGTACGCGCGAGGAGTCCACGAGAAGCTTCTCGAGTTTGGCCTCCGCGGCCACGCCTCGTACGTCGCGGTCCTCGGCCTCCCGCAGTGCCTTGTCGAGAAGGCATGCGTCCACGCCATGATAGAGCGCTGCTGCCGCGCTTCGCGAAATTCCGCGCTCCCACATCCGTGCCGTGAGTTGCGCGCCCCAGCTGTCGCGCACGAAGACGAGCGCATCCTTCACACCGGCGCCCGCCGACTCGGCAGTGTAGTTCACGCGCATCGACGTCAGCCCGTTCTGATAGAGCATCACACGTCCGGGCATCGAGAACGTCACGGCCATCACCGCGCCCGTCGCGAGAGCGGCGTTTGTGCCGGCCCACACGCGCCCGCGGCCGAACCGTTCCCCGACGAGTCGCGGGAGCCGCGCGGCGAACAGCACGAGCACCAGCAGCCACGGGAACACGAAACGCGGGCCGAGGAAGAAGCCGTCGTGCCAGTATGCGAAGTAGAGCGCGCCCAGCAGTGTGGCGCTCGTGAGGAGATAGCGATCGAGCGCCGACAGCCGCTTCGTGAGTGCGAGCGCGGCGATGACAGGCAGCATCGAGGGAAACGGCGTCTCGAAGAGATAGGTCTGCAGCCGTGTGACGTACAGCGAGATCAGCTCGAGACCGCGCGAGGGGGTGTGCGTCGCCCCCCACGGAGCAGTGTGAAATCCGAGCCCGTGCGCCTTCCCCCACAGCACCTCGTATCCGAACACGAACGGCGAGCCCGTGCTCTGGGCGTTCACCCACAGCATCGCGCCGAACGGGATAGCCACGCCGATTCCCGATGCGACGGCGTCAACCCACCGTCGCTTGTCGCGCCACGCGAGCAGAAGCAGCCATGCTGCGGCCGGCAGTGCAAACGCGAACGCGTCAAGCGGACGAATGGCGGCCGCTGCTCCCAGCCCAATGCCGTTCAGGAGTGCCCATCCGGCGCGCGGGGTGTCGCTGCCCGCGACTTTCGCGAGGCCAAGTGTCGCGACCAGCAGCCACAGCAGTGTCGTCGCGTGGTTCATGTGCGACCCGAACATGAATGCGCCGAACGGCGCGACGGCGAACAAGAGCGTCGCGCCACAATGAAACGCATGTGACGCACCGGGATCCGTCAGCCGCACGAGACGCGCGAACAGGGCGACGGAAATCGCACCGCAGGCGGGGCCCACGAGCCACGGAACATGCACGAGCTCGCCAAGCGCGAGCATGGCGGGCCCGCCCGGGGGAAATTGCGAGTACACCTTGT
>Ga0097691_1000262_pt1 | contig 49349 bp, 39 predicted proteins | sample NGESurdeep072012_8_FD_72858 | JGI IMG/M metagenome (GOLD analysis project Ga0097691, IMG submission 72858) | Arctic peat soil microbial communities from Barrow, Alaska - NGEE Surface sample 210-1 deep-072012 | ecosystem: Environmental > Terrestrial > Soil > Wetlands > Peat ... | reverse complement strand
GACGACCGGCTGTAATCACGCGACCCGCGGTAACGGCCATAGGTGAACGTTACGGAAACAGATGTGTCAGGCGACATCGACCAATAGGACTATCTTCGGCTGGCCTGATCGGTTCCCTAAGCCAGCGAGATAGATGCCGTTTGAGCGTGACGCATCGCCGCTAGGTCGGTCTTTCGCGTGATCCTTTGCCGACGCGGACTACCCGCACGCATGGCCCGCGTAGTACCGCTGCGTAAGCAGGCCGGTGGCGCTGTGTTGCGTCGCTCACTCGCCGTGAGCGCGCGTATCGGACGTCGTCGGCCAAGGACGCCGGCAGGTAGCCCTCGAGCACCAAGCCCTCCGCCGGTTCTCGGCCGGCCAGCTCCATCCGGCCGCCGCCGTCGAAGGCCTCCGCGGCCTCGCGCCGCCGCTTCGCAGGCGTTGCTTGAGATCCATGCCGGCCATTGTTCCGGGCGCCCCTCGGCTGCCCCGGCTGGTGCCGTAACCCCGCCCAACCGGCTAGACTAAGTCGCACATCGGGATGTGGCGCAGCTTGGTAGCGCGCTTCGTTCGGGACGAAGAGGTCGTGGGTTCGAATCCCGCCATCCCGACTCTGCAGCTCACAACGGTTGCAGGTGCAAGGGCAGTGGCCGGCCCTCCCCGACCGTGCCAACTTCCCGGATCGGCGCCAGCACGTCCACTGCGCCCCCGCTTGATCGCACCGGCACAAGCTGGGTGTCCAGCCGCCGGCCGGCGGCGTTCTCCACCGCTACCTCGACCACCCCAGGGGGACTTGCGGCCGGGCTGGCCTCGGCCGGACCCAACCCGTCGACATCCACCGCGCCCGGCTGCAGCCGCAGCACACTGGACATGCCCCCGACCGGCACCGGGTAGCTGAGCGTTCGACCTTGCGTCGAGATCAGCAGCCGCTGCGGACCGGCGGGCGCTGGCGCAGCGACGGTCAGCGCCAGCCGGACCTCGGGCGCCGACAGCAGTCCCAACTGCTCCAGGCGGCCACTGGTGCGCGCCGTCCACCCCAGGTTCCAGCTGCCGGGCAGCTGCAGCAGGTACGCCGGCTGGTCGGGATGTGCCGCCAGCACCGCGAAGTCGTCGCTCCCGGTCGCGACGGCGAACAGGGGGCCACCCCAGCGGCTCGGATGGTTGGACACCACCGCCGCCGGATGCTGGAGGTACGGCACGGCGCCGGCGAAGAAGACCAGCGGCCGACCGCCCAGGCTTTCTACCGCTCGGGACACCGAAGCATCGTGGCGGGTGTACCGGGCGTCCGCGATCAGAGCCACCGCCAACACCAGGCTGCTCAGCAGCGCGCCGGCCACGCCAACCCGGACGGCGAGGCGACGCCGGCGCCGGACCAGCTCCGGCAGCGCCCGGCCGCCCACCAGCGCCAGCGGCACCAGCACGGGCAGCAGGTAGAATGGGCCGACGTAGCGCACCCCGCCCCACAGCACCGCCGCATTCCAGGTGCCCCACACTCCGACGTAACCGACGGCCAGCGCCACCGCGCCGGCCACCAGCGCCAGCACCGGGCCGCGGACCTGCCGGCGGGCGACGGCGGGCACCGCCAGGCCGAACAGCAGCACCCCGCCGGCGACCCAGCCCAGCGCGAGCAGGCCGACGTGCTCGGCCATCCCGGACAGGCCACGCAGCGGGGTGAACAGCCGCCCGGCGTCCGTCGGGTACATCGCCCGCAGCCCGAAGCCGATGGCGTCGCGCGGTTCCGACAACGTGAACGGCAGTCGCCGCGCCGAGCCGGTGGCGGCCCGGTTGTAGGTCAGCATCCCGGCCACCGCCGGCGCCGCCCCGACCGCCAGCCAACCCAGCCCGCACGCCCGCGCGCCGCCCGACCCGGCGCGCCACAGCGCCCATCCGAGCAGCGGCCCGAAGAACAGCAGCGCGTCGTAGGGCCGGGACCACAGCGCCAGCCCGCCGGCCAGCCCGGCGGCGAGCATCAGGCCGGCACGGCCGGCGCGGTGGCCGCGCAGCAGGCCCAGGGCGGCGAGCTCCAGCAGCACCAGCGTCGGCAGGTACGGCAGCAGCAGCGCACTCTGCACCAGCACCAACGGCGAACCGGCGAACAACGCCGTGCCGACCGTCGCGGCCTTCCGGTCGCCCAGCGCCGCCACCCCGAGGTGGTACGTCGCGACGACCGCGGCCGCCGCGACGACCGCCAGGGCAGGCAGCCAGCTGCCGGTGAGCCGGATGCTCACCGCCGGCAGGGCCGTGACCACCGGCGGGTACTTGAGCACGTAATGGTCGCCGACGACCGCCGCCAGCCAGGGCGTGAACGATCCGGCCGGCCGCGGCGCCGCCGGGAAGAGGTGGCCCTGGGCGAGCGTCTCGGCCTGCAGCCGGTAGATCGCCTCGTCGTTGTCGATGGACAGGTGTGGAAACACCCCCGCCGCCAGCCCGACAGCGACCAGGGCACTCAGTACGGCGATCAGCCCGACCCACCGGCCGGGCCGGGACGCGGGGCCGGTCGCGAACCGCAGGTCAGGCCTGGCTGCGGCCTCCTTGGCAACCATCGCCGGAAGGGTACGGCTCGGCGTCGTAGGACAGGATGCGGCCATGACCGACCGCACCGTGCCGACCGCGCCCACCGCGCCCACCGCGCCCACCGCGCCCACCGCGGACCTGACCCAACCAACCGACCCGGAAGCCCGCTGGCAGGCCCGCTTCCGGGCCGCCCGGGTGTCCCTGCCCGCGCACGCCCGCGACGCCGGCAGCCGCTGCCGCTACGTCAGCAACGCCAGCGGCACCTTCGAGCTCTACGCCTGGGACCGGAGCACCGACTCCCACCGCCAGGTCACCGACCGACCGAACGGCACGGTGTACGGCGAACTCGACCCGGCCGGAGAGTCCGTCTGGTGGTTCGCCGACACCGACGGCGACGAGTTCGGCATCTGGATGCGTCAGCCGTTCGGCGGTGGCGCGGACTCCCCGGCCGCCCCGGGGCTGGAGGCGTCCTACCCCGGCGGGCTGGCGATCGGCCGCAGCGTGGCGGTGGTGGGCCGCTCCACCGACGACGGGTCGTCGGTACATGTCGTCCGGCCGGGCGCAGACCCGGTGGTGGTCTACCGGCACCGGGAGAACGCCGAGGTGGCGGCCCTGTCCCGCGACGACACGCTGCTCTGCATCGAGCACAGCGAGCGCGGCGACGCCCTGCACCCGGCCCTGCGGGTACTGCGGGCAGACGGCACGGTCATGGCCGAGCTCGACGACGGCCCCGGCAAGGGGCTGGCCGCCGTCGACTTCTCCCCCATCCCCGGTGATGCCCGGCTGCTGGTCGTGCACGAGCGGGAAGGGCGCGCGCTGCCGCTGGTGTGGAACCCGACGACCGGTGAGCAGACCCGGGTCGACGTGGACCTGCCCGGTGAGGTGCGTCCGGGCTGGTACCCATTCGGCAGCGCGCTGTTGCTGCATGTCGACGACGGCGCCCACAGCTCCCTGCACCGCTACAACCTGGCGACCGGAGGGCTGACCGCCTTGGAGACGCCGCCGGGCAGCATCGGCGACGCGACCGTTCGGCCCGATAGCGCCGTCGAGTTCAGCTGGTCGTCCTCGGCTCGGCCGCCGCAGATCCGCGACGTCACCGGCCGCACCGTGCTGACCGCGCCCGGCGAGCCGGCGCCGGCGTCGGTGCCGGTGGACGACGTCGCTGTCGACGGACCCGCCGGGCCGGTGCACGCGCTGGTGGCCCGACCGGCCGCCGCCGCGCCGTACCCGACCGTGTTCGCCATCCACGGTGGTCCGATGGCGCATGACACCGACTCGTTCGCGCCGGCCCGAGCGGCCTGGGTGGACGCCGGCTACGCCGTCGTCCACGTCAACTACCGCGGTTCGACCGGCTACGGGTCGACGTGGCGGGACGCGATCGAAGGCCGGCCGGGGCTGACCGAGCTGGAGGACATCGCGGCGGTCCGGGACTGGGCGGTGGCCTCGGGGCTGGCGCACCCGGAGCGGATCGTGCTGACCGGCGGGTCCTGGGGTGGCTACCTCACCCTGCTCGGCCTCGGCACGCAGCCCGAACTGTGGTCGCTGGGCATCGCGGCGGTGCCGGTGGCCGACTACGTGGCGGCGTACGAGGACGAGATGGACGCGCTCCAAGCCACCGACCGGGCCCTCTTCGGCGGGTCGCCCGCCGAGGTACCGCAGGTCTACCGGAAGGCATCTCCGATCACGTACGTCGACCAGCTGCGCGTCCCGGTGCTGGTGCTGGCCGGCGCCAACGACCCGCGCTGCCCGATCCGGCAGGTGGACAACTACCTGGACCGGTTGGCCAAGCTGGGCAAGCCGCACGAGGTGTACCGCTTTGATGCCGGCCACGGGTCGTTGGTGGTCGACGAGCGAATCCGGCAGATGGCCGCCGAGCTCGACTTCGCCCGCCGGCACCTGCGCGGCTGACCGCACCCAGCGCCGCTGAAGTGCATCGCAGGTTGGCGGCGCTGGTCGGACCGCTTGCGAACGGGTAGGGAGCCGTCGTGGCCGATCACATCGATGCAACGTTGACCAAGGCGCAGGCCGCCGGCGCGCATCCGGCCGAGCTGGCCGCGCTGCGCCGCCGCCTCGACCAGCTGGCAGAACCGCAAGCCGGGCAGCTGCCCAGCAGCGCGCTGGAACCGCTGGACGACCTGCCCCGGCTGGAGGACCTCCCGGAGCCGTCGGCGGAGCAGGCCCGCGACGTCCTGGACCGGCTGGCGGTGGTCAAGCTCAACGGTGGCCTCGGTACGAGCATGGGGTTGTCGGGGCCGAAGTCGCTGCTGGAGGTCAAGCCCGGCCACAGCTTCCTCGACATCCTCGCCACCCAGGTGCTGGCGCTGCGGGAGCGGTACGCCGCCCGGCTGCCGCTGTTGCTGATGAACTCGCCGACGACCCGGGGGCCGTCGGCGGACGCGCTGCGCCGCCACGCCGGCCTAGCCGAGGCGGGCCTAGCCGAGGTGGGCGATGGCCTGCCGCCGGACTTCCTGCAGGGCCGCGAGCCCAAGCTGCGCGAGAGCGACCTGATGCCGGTCGAGTGGCCGCCGGATCCGGAGCTGGAGTGGTGCCCGCCGGGGCACGGCGACCTCTACACCGCACTCGCCGCGTCCGGTACGCTGGATGCCCTGCTGGCGGCCGGCCTGCGCTGGTGCTTCGTCTCCAACTCGGACAACCTGGGGGCGCTGGCCGACGTACGCCTCGCGGCCTGGATCTCCGCCGAGGGCCTGCCATTCGCGATGGAAGCCGTCCGCGGCACCGCGGCGGACCGCAAGGGCGGCCACCTGGCCCGCCACCAAGGGCGCACGGTGCTGCGGGAGACGGCCCAGGTGCCCGAGGGAGATCAGTCCTTCACCGACGTCGAGCGGTGGCGGTACTACAACACCAACAACCTCTGGATCGACCTGCGGGCGCTGCAGGAGCTGCAGGCCGCGGACCCCGGCGCCCCGGTGCTGCCGCTCATCGTCAACCGCAAGACCGTGGACCCGACGGACCCGAGCAGTACGCCGGTGATCCAGCTGGAGACGGCGATGGGCGCGGCCATCGGCTCGATCGAGGGGGCGCGGGCGGTGCAGGTTCCCCGGACCCGGTTCGCCCCGGTCAAGACCACCGACGACCTGCTAGTGGTGCGCTCCGACGCCTACGAACTCAACGCCGATGGCCGGCTGGCTCCGACCTTCGACGGTCCCTCGCCCGTGGTGACGCTCGACCGCGACCGCTTCCGGCTGCTGCCGGACTTCGAGCGGCGCTTCCCGGCCGGACCACCGTCGCTGCGGCGGTGCCGTCGACTGCAGGTCGAGGGCGATGTCACCTTCGGCGTGGACGTGGTGGTCGAGGGCGACGTGCGGATTACCGGTCCTCGGCACGTTGCCGACGGCGAGGTGCTGCGCGGCTGATGTGGCCAGAGGTCAGGCGGGGCGCGTCCCTGGGCTCAGGTCCTGCCCCGCGACGCCGGCTGCCGTTCGCCGGCCGTCAAGGGAGATCGCCTGCTGACGGCCTAAGGGGTCGGAGCCGGAAGTTCGTAGGGGATCGTCGCACGACAGGAAGGGAGCCTGGCCAGCTTCACCCGGCTACGACACAGACAAGTCCTGCCCATCGGTAGTTCCACCGGCTCGAATGGCTGCCGGGATGGCGGTGGTGTCCGGCCGCCGGACCGCGGGCGTCAACCGGCGGTGAGCTCCGCCGCCACCAGCTCGGCGATCTGCGCGGTGTTCAGAGCGGCACCCTTGCGCAGGTTGTCCCCGCACAGGAACAGCTCCAACGCGCGCGGGTCGTCCAGCGACTGGCGCACTCGGCCGACCCAGGTGGGGTCGGTGCCCACCGCGTCCGCCGGCGTCGGGAACTCGCCGGCTTTCGGGTCGTCGAGGAGCACCACTCCGGGCGCGCCACGGAGCACCGCCTGCGCCTCGATCGCCGGCACCGGCCGGCTGAACACAGCGTGGACGACTAACGAGTGCGTCGTCACCACGGGCACCCGCACACAAGTCGCCGACACCCGCAGGTCCGGCAGCCCGAGAATCTTGCGGCTCTCGTTGCGGACCTTGAGCTCCTCCGAGCTCCAGCCGGCTTCCTTCAGCGAACCGGCCCAGGGCACGACGTTGAGCGCCAGCGGCGCCGGGAAGGGCCCCAGGTCGTCACCGACCACGCGGCGCAGGTCTCCGGGCCGGACGCCGACGTCGCGCGCGCCGGCCACCTTGGCGGTCTGGTCATACAGCGTGTCGATGCCCGCCTGCCCGGCGCCGGACGCCGCCTGGTACGACGCCACCACCAGCGACTCCAGCCCGAACCGCCGGTGCAGCGCGCCAAGGGCGACCACGAGGGTGAGCGTGGTGCAGTTCGGATTGCTGATGATGCCGCGCGGCCGGTGCCGGGCCGCCTCCGGGTTGACCTCGGGCACGACCAGCGGCACGTCGTCGTCCATCCGGAAAGCGCCGGAGTTGTCCACCACCACCGCGCCGTACGACGCGGCGACCGGCGCCCACTGCGCGGACACCTCGTCCGGGACGTCGAACATCGCCACGTCCACACCGGCGAAGACCTCGGGCGCGAGCGCCTGCACCTCGACTTCCGTGTGTCGAACGGACAGCCGCCGGCCGGTGGAGCGCGGGCTCGCGACCAGCCGGATCTCGCCCCAGACGTCCGGCCGGGTAGTGAGCAGGTCGAGCATCACCGAGCCGACCGCGCCGGTCGCCCCGACCACGGCCAGCGTCGGCTTGGCCTCGGCTGCGAGCGGGCTCATCGGCCACTCCCGCCGTACACCATCGCCGGCGAGTCGCCGGCAGCCTCCAGCTCGAATGCGGCGTGCACCGCCGCCACCGCCGCCGGTACGTCGACGTCGCGGCAGACCACCGATATCCGGATCTCCGAGGTGGAGATGATCTCGACGTTCACGCCCGCGTCGGCGAGCGCGCCGAAGAAGGTGGCCGAGACCCCCGGGTGCGATCGCATCCCGGCACCAACCAGCGACACCTTGCCGATGTGGTCGTCGTAGAGCAGCGACTCGAAGCCCACTTGCGGCTGCACCTTGGTCAAGGCGGCCATCGCCGGCGTGCCGTCCGCGGTGGGCACCGTGAAGGTGATGTCGGTGCGCCCGGTGGCCGCCACCGAGGTGTTCTGCACGATCATGTCGATGTTGACGTCGGCGTCCGCCAGGGCGCGAAGGATGCTGGCCGCGTTGCCGGGCTTGTCCGGCACGCCGACCACTGTCACCTTGGCCTCACTGCGGTCGTGCGCCACCCCGGAGATGATCGCCTGCTCCATGCTCTCCTCCTCGGGCACCGCACAGACCCACGTGCCGCTTTTCGAGACGAACGACGACCGGACGTGCACGGGCATCTGGTACCGGCGGGCGTACTCGACGCAGCGCACCATGAGCACCTTCGCGCCGCAGGCCGCCATCTCCAGCATCTCCTCGTACGAGATGCGGTCCAGCTTGCGCGCGGTCGGCACCAACCGCGGGTCGGCGGTGTAGACGCCGTCGACATCGGTGTAGATCTCGCAGACCTCGGCGGACAGGGCAGCGGCGAGCGCTACGGCGGTGGTGTCCGAGCCGCCACGACCCAGCGTGGTGATGTCCTTGGTGTCCTGCGACACACCCTGAAAGCCGGCGACGATCGCGACCGCTCCGTCGTCCAGCGCACCCCGGATCCGCCCCGGGGTCACGTCGATGATCCGGGCCTTGCCGTGCACGGAGTCAGTGATCACCCCGGCCTGGCTGCCGGTGAACGACCGCGCCTCCAGCCCCAGGCTGGCGATCGCCATGGCCAGCAGCGCCATGGAGATGCGCTCACCGGCGGTCAGCAGCATGTCCAGCTCGCGCCCCGGTGGCAGCGGGCTCACCTGCTCGGCGAGCTCGAGCAGCTCGTCGGTGGTGTCACCCATGGCGGACACCACGACGACCACGTCGTTGCCCGCCTTGCGAGTGTCCACGATGCGGGCCGCCACCCGGCGGATCCGATCTGCGTCGGCGACGGAGGACCCGCCGTACTTCTGCACGACGAGTGGCACGGCGTGCGCTCCGATCCGCTGGACTCCGCCGGGAAGTCTACCGACAGCCACCGACAGCCTCCGCCGTTGCCGGGTCGGCGCAACCCTCGGCGGCGAGCCCGCCACCGGTTGGCGGTCACAACCCGTAGGCCTCGAGCAGCCGCAGCCAAACCTCGCTCACCGTCGGAAACGACGGTACGGCGTGCCAAAGCCGATCCAGCGATACCTCGCCCACCACGGCAACCGTCGCCGAGTGCAGCAGCTCGGCCAGCCCCGGGCCGGTGAAGGTGGCGCCGATCAGCACCCGGCGCTCGTCGTCCACGACGAGCTGGCAGGTACCAGCGATCCCGGTCCCGAGGGTGGACGCGCCAGCGACCGAGCCGGTGTCCACGGCGACCACCCGGACCGACAGGCCCCGCTCGCGCGCCTGCGCCTCGGTGAGCCCGACCGCGCACACCTGTGGGTCGGTGAACGTCACCCGCGGCACCATGTCGACGCTGGAGCGGTCGACCGCGTCTCGGCCGAGGATGACGTCAGCGGCGATCCGAGCCTGGTACTTGCCCATGTGTGTCAACAGCGCCCGGCCGTTGCAGTCCCCGACCGCATACAGCCAGTCGCCGTCCACCCCGGTGACCTGCAGCCGGTCGTCGGTCGGCACCGGTCGACCCGGCTCCAGGCCGACGGTTTCCAGCCCGATGTCGGCCGTCCGGGGCCGGCGCCCGACGGCGACCAGGATCTCGTCCGCGTTGATCTCTCGGTCGTCGGCCAGGGTCGCCGTCACCGGTCCGTCCGCGCCGTCCCGCCGTACGGCGGTCAGCGCGACACCCGTGGTCACCGCGATGCCCTCGGCCTCGAAGGCCCGGCGTACCTGCTCGCCGGCGAACGGCTCCTCCCGAGCAAGCAGCCGCGGGCCGCCCTCGACGACGGTGACCTCGCGCGCACCGAGCCGGCGGAAGGCCTGTGCCAGCTCGGCACCGACCGCCCCACCACCGATCACCATCAGCCGGGCCGGCACCTCCTTGGCCCCGGTCGCGGTCCGGTTGTCCCACGGCCGGGACTCGCGCAGGCCCGGCACCGGAGGCATAGCCGCGGAGGTGCCGGTCGCCAGCACGACCGCCCGGTTCGCCGTCAGCCGGCGGGCGCCACCCGCGGTCAGCGCCACCTCGACCGCCCGGAGGCCGACGAGCCGACCGGCGCCCCGGACCAGATCGATGTGTCGCTCGGTGAGCCAAGGAACCTGGCCGTCGTCGTGCCAGCTCGAGGTCATGTAGTCGCGCTGGGCCAGCGCTGCCGCCACGTCGATCTCGCCGGTCATGGCCGCGGCCGCCCCCGGCACCCGGCGGGCGGCGGCCAGCACGTCACCGGGGCGAATCAACGTCTTGCTCGGGATGCAGCCCCAGTAAGAGCATTCGCCGCCCACCAGTTCGGGCTCGACCAGGGCCACGGACAGACCGCCCTCGGCACACCGGCCGGCCACTGTCTCGCCGGCCGGACCGGCGCCCAAGACGACCACGTCGTACGAGTCGGGCATCAGCGGGCCTCCGGGCCGGCAGACTTCGGTCAGATGGACGGGATCACGAGGAGGACTCGTCAGCCTCGTCCGGGTGCGGCTCGGGTGTGGTGTCCAGCCGGGCGTGCGCCACCACTGCCTGCAGCGCGCGCAACGCCGCGCCGGAGTGGTTGCCCCAGTGGCTCAGGTAGGAGAACTGCCACCACCACAGCGCCTCGTCCGACCGGCCGGCGCGGTAGTGCCGCATGCCGTGGACAAGGTCCTCAGCGATGTCGGCCAGGTCGTCCGAGAGCCGGTAGCCGACCGGAGCGCCGTCGCCGTACGGGTCGAAGACTTCGACGTAGTCGTCCACGGCGTGCAGTTGCTCGGCCAACCCCTGCCGCATCGCATCTAGGTCCGGGTCCTCAGCGATGGCCGGCTCGGTGTTGTCCCGCGGAATGACATCCACCGCGGCCCCGAGCTGGGCACCAACGAAGTGCACCTGCGAGACCTCCAGCAGCAGCAACGCCACCGCCTGCGCGCCAGCGCCACCCGAGGCGACCGCGTCCAGCGCCGTGAGGAAGTCGTCGACGTGCCCCGCCACGTCGTCGGCCAGCTCAGCCCAGCTGGCCACCGCCTCGTCATTCTCGTCGGCCGCGGCGCCGACCACACGGTCGGTCGCCCGACCACTGCGAGTGTCAGACATCGATCAACCGCCTTCCTTCGAACGCGCGTCCGAGGGTCACCTCGTCGGCATACTCCAGATCTCCCCCGACCGGCAGGCCGCTGGCCAACCGGGTCACGCGCAGGCCCATCGGCTTGACCAGCCGGGCCAGGTACGTCGCCGTGGCCTCGCCCTCGAGGTTCGGGTCGGTGGCCAGGATGAGCTCGGTCACCGTGCCGTCCGCCAGCCGGACCATCAGCTCGGGCACCCGCAGGTCATCCGGCCCGACCCCCTCGATCGGGCTGATTGCCCCGCCGAGCACGTGGTAGCGACCGCGGAACTCCCGCGTCTTCTCGATCGCGACAACGTCCTTCGGCTCCTCAACGACACACACGATCGCCAGGTCCCGGCGCGGGTCGCGGCAGATTCGACAGTCCTCGGCCTCGGCGACGTTGCCGCATATTCGGCAGAACCGCACCCGCTCCTTGACCTCGGTCAGCGCGACCACCAGACGGCGTACGTCGGCCGGGTCGGCCGCCAGCAGGTGGAACGCGATCCGCTGCGCGCTTTTCGGCCCGACGCCCGGCAGCCGGCCGAGCTCGTCGATGAGGTCTTGGACCGCGCCTTCGTACACGGCCTCCTCAGCCGAGCCCCGGCAGGCCGAGCCCACCCATGCCGCCGGCCAGCGGGCCCATACTGCGCTCCTGCAGCTCGCTCGCGGCCCGGTTCGCGTCCCGCACCGCAGCCACGACCAGGTCCTGCAGCGTCTCGACGTCCTCGGGATTCACGGCCTCCGCCTTGATCTCCAGCGCCAGCAGCTCACCGCTGCCGGACACCGTGGCGCTGACCAAGCCACCGCCGGCCGTGCCGGTGACCTCGGTGGCGGCAAGCTCCTCCTGGGCGGCGACCAGCTGCTGCTGCATCTTCTGGGCCTGCTTCATCATCTGTTGCATGTTGGGCTGGCCACCGGGCTTCACGGCGTACTCCTCGTTGGCAGGCTCCTGGTCGGTGTGGTCACGGCGAGCCTACGACGTTGCGGGACTGGCCACGACCCGCCGGAGTGATCCCGCGCCGCCTGCCGGGCGACTGCACCGGTCGAGGACTCAACCGGCGTCCAGCTTGCCGATGACCCGACCCCCCAGCCCATCGCGAACCAAGGCGATCGCGGCATCGTCGCCGGCCAGCCGAGGCGACGTGGCGCCGTCGGTGGGCTCGTCGGTGGGCTCGTCGCCGGCCGCGAAGCCATCGGCGAAGGGCGGCGGAGGACTCGCAGCCGGCACACGTGCCGGCGGATCCGTGGTCGTCGGTGCTGCAGCCGCCGGGTCACCGACCACGCAGGCGATCTCCCAGTCGACCCCCAGGACCTGCCGCAGGGCGTCCTTGAGGACGTCGACGTTGACGCCGGTCGCGAAGCTGCGGGCGATGCCTGGCGTGCTAAAGGACAGCGTAACCTCGCGCCCGGTGACGGTCGCCACCTGCGCGTACTGCGCGATCAACGTCCAGGTGCCGCGCTTGCGCGCGCGGACCGCCTCCAGCACGTCGGGCCAGGCCCGGCGCACGGCGGCGGCGTCCAGCCCGCCCCCGGCTGCCACCTCCACCGGCGAGACAGCGACCGCCGGGGTTGGCCCGGCCGGCTCCGACGCCGCGACCTCCGATACGGCGATGGGCTCGGGCGAGACGGTGGGCATGGGGGCGGCGGCACTCGGCGTTGCGGCACTCGGTGCGGCCGGCCGCACCGCAGCGCGCCGCGCCGCAGCGGGCCGCGCCGCAGCGGCGCCGTCCCCGGACGCGTCGCCGGAGACCTCGAGCCGCCGTTCCAGCCGCTCCAGCCGAGCCAGCACGCTGCTCTCGGCGGCGGCCGCCGGCAACAGCAACCGGGCACAGACCAGCTCCAGCAGCAGCCGCGGCGCCGTCGCCCCCCGCATCTCGGTCAACCCGGTGCTCAGTACGTCGGCAGAGCGCGACAGCGCGGCCATCCCGGTCCGGGCAGCCTGGGCCGTCATCCGGTCCAGCTGGTCGGCCGGCCGATCGAGCAGGCCCTTGCTGGCAGCATCCGGCACGGCCCGCAACACGATCAGATCCCGGACGTGCTCGAGCAGGTCGGCGGCGAACCGGCGCGGATCGGTGCCGCCCTCCACCACCCGGCCGACCGCCTCGAACACGGCCCCGCCGTCGCCGGCCGCAAGGGCGTCGACCACCTCGTCGATGAGCGCGGCGTCGGTCTGGCCCAGCAGGTCCACCGCTCGTCGGTAGGTGATCCCTTCCGGCCCAGCCGCCCCGAGCAGCTGGTCGAGCACCGACAGCGAGTCGCGCACCGACCCGGCAGCTGCCCGCACCACCAGCGGGAATACCAACGGGTCGACGTCGACGCCCTCCCGGGCGCAGATGCCGGCCAGGTGCTCGCGCAACACGGACCCGGGCACGAGGCGGAACGGGTAGTGGTGCGTGCGCGACCGGATGGTCGAGATGACCTTCTCCGGCTCGGTGGTGGCGAACACGAAGATGACGAACTCAGGCGGCTCCTCGACGAGCTTGAGCAGGGCGTTGAAGCCCTCCTTGCTCACCATGTGCGCCTCGTCGATCACGTAGACCTTGTACCGGCTGGAGACCGGCGCGTAGAACGCGCGCTCCCGCAGCTCGCGGGCGTCGTCCACGCCACCGTGGCTGGCGGCGTCGATCTCGGTGACGTCGAGGCTGCCCGGACCGTTCGGGGCCAGGTCGCGACAGGAGTCGCACTCCCCGCACGGCGTCGGCGTCGGACCCTGAGTGCAGTTCAGCGACCGGGCAAGGATCCGGGCCATCGAGGTCTTCCCGCAGCCGCGCGGCCCGGAGAACAGGTAGGCATGCGACATCCGCCCGTTGCGCAGCGCGTTGCGCAGGGGCTCGGTGACGTGTTCCTGGCCGATGACCTCGGCGAACATGCCCGGGCGGTACTTCCGGTAGAGCGCCAGCGACACGATGTCCACCCCTAACGATCCCGCTCGGTCTGCCAGCGTGGGCGAGCAAAGGACCCCCCGCGCACCCGCCAGAGCCCGCTTACCCTTGCTGCCTTCCGGCCCTGGGGGGTTCACAGGTTGCACGCCGCACGAGGGGTCGCCGACTACTGTAGTCGCCGAGCTGTGGGCCGAGATGGCCGCGGGACAGCTAGAGTCAGCGGCGGAGGATTCGCCTAGTTGGCCTAGGGCGCACGCTTGGAAAGCGTGTTGGGGGCAACCCCTCGCGAGTTCGAATCTCGCATCCTCCGCGGTACGACGACGACTTGGCGGATCATCGTCGGTCGGCGCACCCTATCCGTACGTCGGCGAGCCAGCCGGCGCGGCGCCGTCCGCGGCGCCGACGACAGCGCCGAGGTGCTTCGTGACCCGTCTTCCCGGCGTCAGTGTCCCCGGCCTTGGTGTTCCTGGCTTCGGCGTTCCCGGCCTCGGCGTTCCTGGCTTCGGCGTTCCTGGCCTCCGGGTCCCTGGACTGAGCGCCCTCATCACCGCGATCCGCTTGCAGACCCAAGCCCTTACCATGCTGCCGACCACGTTGGTCGCGCTCAACCGCTCGCTAGAGGCGTTCTCCGAGGCCATGTTGCTGGCAACAACCACCATGGCCGCGGTAGAGCAGTTGGCGGAGCGGATCGAGACGATGGTGGCAATCGTCGAAACTCCGGTCCGGGCCCTGTCCCCGGGGATGCGCCGACTGGCCGTCGTACTCGATGACCCGGTGCTCGACGGGCTGCCAACCACGCTGCATCGGCTGTCCAGCGACGCACTGCCGATGCTGCGCAAGCTGGCCGACACCGAGGCCATGGTGTCCGGGATCGCGAGCTCCACCGAGCAGATCCGGCGCCTGGTTGGTGACACCGGTGAGCTGCTGCTCACGCGGCCACCTGCGGGCACCCGGCCGCCGACTGCCACCGGGAAGCAGTCGACGCCCAGCGGCACGCCATCGGCTAAGTCCGCACCAGTGAAAGCTCGGGAAAGGCAGTCACGGGCGGAGAGCACCGCCGGCGAGAACCCGGTCAAGCGCTCGGGTGCATAGGCCGGCAACCGAGTGATCGGTTGACGCCGAGTAGGCAACCAGCGCGCACCCCGAACCACTCGCGCTCGCCACCGATCCACGGCCCCGGCGATAGCCTCCGCGCTGCCAACGAAGTGCCAGCATGCAGGGTTGATCGTCCCCGAGCAGCGAGTCGCGCCCGGCGTAGGTGACGGTCAGGGCGTCGCGGTCGGGATCGAGGTCGGACCGACCCTGCTGGGTTCTCCCGCGGGCGACAGTGGGCCAGCCGACTCGCTACCGGCAGCCCCTGACTGTGACGACGTCCGGACGGGCTGGGCGCGCCGCCGGTGGAGAGCCTGCACCTCATCTCCGGTGCGGATCCGGCCACTCAGATGCTGGTCTCCTGGTTCACCGAGGGGCCGGTGCGATGCGCCGCCTCCGGGTGCAACTCGGCACGGCGGCCGGTGGTTCGGTCGCTCGGTGGACGCCGACGCCCGCACCTACGCCTAATTAAGGGGTCGGCGCAGCCTGATGGTGATCGTGGTGCGGCTGGCGTCCGCGACACGCCGTCCGACCGTGCACTGAGCGCACCACGATCGCGGCAGCGCTGCCTGACCGGGCCGAGCGCTCCAGCGAGATTCTTCGGGCTGAGTTTTCGGACAACTTCACCGGTGCCGACCGGGTCCGGGCGGGCAGCTGGCCCCGTTTGAGTCCTTCACACTGCGCAAGCTCCGGCGCGCCGGGAGCACCCGACCCGACCAAGTCCCTACGCCGCTGGGGTGCAGCCGACTCTCGCTGACGGGGCGCCGGGCGGGCATGGTCCGGGAGTCCCGACAGGCCAGAACGGCAGGTCACCGACGTCCGTGACCGAGGACTCGCTGCCGTCGGCCGCCGTCCACGCCAGGGTGTACGTCGCGGCGACCAGGTTCGCGGACAGCCGCGCGGCCGATGACCCGGACCGCCACTCCAGCGCCAGCCGCCCGTCCCGGCTCAATCCCGCGGCGAACTCCCCGGTGAAGGCGGGGTGGGTGTTGCGAAACCGGATCAGCCGCAGCAGCGCGGCCACCACCGGGCGGCCCAACGCCGCGTTCACCTCCTCCTCGCCGTACCGGTGCCGGTTGATCTCCCGGCCGACGCCGGTCCGGGCGAGCAGGTCGGTGTCGTTGCAGCCAGCCAGCAGCCCGACGTAGTAGACTTGTGGGATGCCCGGAGTGAAGAACTGCAGCAGCCGGGCCAGCAGGTAGCGCCGGTCGTCGCGGCCCAGGGCGTCGTAGTAGGTGCAGTTGACCTGGTAGACGTCGACGTTCGCGGCGCCCGCCCCGGTCGCCAGCCGGCTCGCGCCACCGCTGTTGCCGTGGATTCGCTCGACCAGCGCCGCGATCGCGGCCGGCGCCAGCAGGCCGCCGACTGCCGGCTCGTCCTGGTCGGCACCCGCGTCGACCACGCCGATGCCGTCGTGGGTGTCCAGCACGGTGACGGCGTTGTGCGGCCGGATCTCCAGCCAGTGCAGCAGCGGGACGGCGTCGCCGGTGAACAGCGCGTGCAGCACCAGGGGTGGCAGCGCGAAGTCGTAGACCAGGTCGACCTGGCGGGCGATCTCGACCTGCCGCCGGTGGTGCGCGTGCGCCTCGACCAGCACCTCCAGCCCGCGCCGGCGCGCCTCCATGGTGAGGTCGGCGAGGAAGGCGAACGTCTCGGGCGTCAGGAAGCAGCTGGTGCCGGCGGTCTTCACGGCGTACCCGGCCGCGTCCAGCCGCACCGCGACGACGTTCGCAGCGGCCATCCGGTCGAGCACCTCGAGCAGGTACCGCCGCGACTGCGGGTCTGCCACGTCCAGGTCGACCTGCTCCGCGGTGAACGTCGTCCAGACCAGCCGACGGCTGCCGTCTGCGGCAGTGACCGGCGTGAACGGCAGCCCCGGCCGTGGCCGGTAGATCCGCAGCAGGTCGGCTTCGGTCGCCCCGGCCGGGAAGACCCGGCCGAAGGTGAGGAACATCCCGGCGTACGGCGAGGAGTCCCCGCGCGCCAGCACGTCGCGAAACTGCGGGCTGTGCACCGAGGCGTGGTTGACGATCAGGTCCAGCATCAGGTCACGGCTCGTGCCGAGGCGACCCAGGTCCGCCCAGCTGCCGAGCCGGGGGTCCACCGCTCGGTGGTCGGCCGGGTCGAAGCCGGCATCGGCACCGTCGTAGGGGAGGTAGCACGGCAACACGTGCACGCCGCCGATTAGGCCAGCGAGCGGCCCGGCAAGCAGCCGGTCGAGCCCGGCAATGCTGCCCCCGAGCCGGTCGGCGTACGCGATCAGCTGGACCTGGTTGCGCATCCATCCTCCGGGGCCAGTGTGGCGCAAGCATGCCGCTCGCGACCGCCTGGGGGCTCGGCAGCCAGCGCGACGGCGACGCCCGGGTCTGGCGGTTCAGCCGACGGAGGCCCGGCCCTGGGCCGAGCGACGATAACGGGGCAGGCACGCAAAGCGAGCCCGACCCGCGCCGAGCTGTGGACGAAACTTGTGCTGCAGAACGAGCCGCCCACGGCTCGTTTCGACGCACAAGTTCGTGGTCGGCGCGGCCGCGGGCGGCGTCCGCCGCGCAGTGGCAGGTCCGGCCCGCGCACTCGAAGCTGGACCGGCTGCCGGAGCGGCCGCAGCGGGAGTCGGCCGCCCGCCGCTACGTCAGCTGAGCCGCACCCGCGCGGCTTCCCGGCCGCTCAGTCGTGGACGTACTCGTTCCACTCCTTGTACCGGTCCAGCTTGCCGACCAACGCCTGCTGGAACAGCCCGAGCAGCTGCCTGGAGACCGGTCCCGGCACGCCGCGACCCACCCTGCGGTCGTCGACCTCGACCAGCGGCACCATCTCGGCCGCCGTACCGGTGAAAAACGCCTCGTCGGCAAGGTAGAGGTCGGTGCGGTTGAGGCTGGCCTCCACCACCTCGTAGCCTTCGTCCCGGGCGATCACCATCACCGAGTCTCGGGTCAGGCCGGCGAGCGCGCCGTCCACCAGCGGCGGCGTGATCAGCTTGCGGCCGTAGACGACGAAGATGTTCTCGCCCGAGCCCTCAGCGATGTTGCCGTCAGGGGTGAGCATGATCGCCTCGTCGTACCCGGCCTTGAGCGCCGTCACCTTGGCCAGTGAGGAGTTGAGGTACTGCCCGGTGGCCTTGCCGGTCGGCGGGATGGTGTTGTTGCCGATCCGCTGCCAGCTCGACACGGCCGCCCGCACCCCGTGCTGGGTCGCCTCGTCACCCAGGTAGGCGCCCCAGGGCCAGACCGCGATGGCCGCCTTGGTCTTCGACGGCAGCGGGTTCAGCCCCATCTCGCCGTACCCCAGGTAGAACAGCGGCCGGATGTAGCAGGACTCGACGTCGTTGACCCGGACGGTTTCCTTGGTGGCCTCAACGATCTGCTCGACCGACCAGTCGGGCTCCATCAGGTAGATGTGCGCCGACCGGAACAGCCGCTGGATGTGCTCGGTGAGCCGGAAGACCGCCGGACCGCGCTCGGTCGCGTACGCCCGCACGCCCTCGAAGACACCCCAGCCGTAGTGCAGCGTGGGGTTGAGGATGTGGATGTTCGCGTCGGCCCAGTCGACCAACTCGCCGTCCATCCAGATCTTCTTCGTCGGCGTGATCGGCACGGGGGCTCCAGACGTCCGGGGCGGTAGGCTGCCTTGGAGTATGACACCGGCCCCGCGCCGGCGGCCGGTCCTTGTGACCCGCCGTCGGGCTCCCGGTGGCGCCGGTCAGCCGCTGGCGTGCGCCGCCAGGGCGTCCCCGATTTCGACGGTACGCCGGGAAGCGCCCGAACCCGTGCCCCGCGTCACCAGGTCGACCGCCACCGCCGCCTCCACCCGGGCCGCGGCCGCGGACAGGCCCACGTGGGCGAGCAGCATGGCCACCGAGAGCACGGCCGCGGTCGGGTCGGCGACCCCCTGGCCGGCGATGTCCGGCGCGCTGCCGTGCACCGGCTCGAACATCGACGGGTTAGCCCGGGAGACGTCGATGTTGCCGCTGGCCGACAGCCCGATGCCGCCCGCGATCGCGGCGCCAAGGTCGGTGAGGATGTCCCCGAACAGGTTGTCGGTCACCACCACGTCGAAGCGCCGCGGCTGGGTTACGAAGTACATCGCCGCGGCGTCGACGTGGGTGTAGGCGACGGTCACCGCCGGGAACTCCGCCCGGACCGCGTCGACGGTGCGCGCCCACAGGTCACCGGCCCTGGTCAGCACGTTGGTCTTGTGCACGAGGGTGAGGTGTCGGCGCGGTCGACTATCGGCCCGGGCGAAGGCGTCGCGGACGACGCGCTCCACGCCGTACCGGGTGTTCAGGCTCTCTTCGGTCGCGACCTCGTGCGCGGTGCCGCGACGGAGCACGCCGCCGGCACCGGCGTACGGGCCCTCGGTGCCCTCCCGAACGACGACCATGTCGATGTCGTCCGGGCCGACCCCGGCCAACGGCGTCGCGACGCCGGGGTAGAGCCGCACCGGCCGCAGGTTGACGTGGTGGTCGAGGGCGAACCGCAGCCGTAGCAGCAGGCCGCGCTCTAGCACGCCGCTGGGCACGCCGGGGTCGCCGACGGCTCCGAGCAGGATCGCGTCGTGGTCGCGCAGCTCGGCGAGCACCGAGTCGGGCAGCGTCTCGCCGGTCGCGTGCCAGCGCCGGGCGCCGAGGTCGTAGTCCGTCGTGTCGACCTTCACGCCGTCGGGGGCGACGGCGGCGCCGAGGACCTTGAGGCCCTCGGCCACCACCTCCGGGCCGATCCCGTCGCCGCCGATGACGGCCAGCCGCAGCCGCTCGGGCATGGTGCCGGCGTCCGTCACGGCTTGTCGGTACGCCGCGCCACCGCGGTGCCGCCGAGGACCTTGTTCACCGCGTTGAGAAACGCCCGGGCGCTGGCCTCGACCACGTCGGTGGACACGCCGCGGGCACTCACCCGCTGGCCGGCGACCTCGACCTGGACGCTGACGTCACCCACGGCGTCGGAGCCGGGCGTGACCGCGGCCACCTGGAAGGCGATCAGGTTGGCGTCGACCCCGGCGGCCTTGGCCACCGCGTTGCAGGCTGCGTCGATCATCCCGTCACCGGTGCCGTCGGCCTCGACCGACTCTTCGCCGCGACCGAGCCGGACCGTTGCCCGCGGAGCGGTGTCAGTGCCGCCGGCCACGGCCAGCCACTGGAACGACCAGGTCTCCCCCGTCGCCGAGGACGAACTGCCGGACTCCTCGGTCGCCAGCGCGAAGAGGTCCCCGTCGGTGAGGCTCACCTTACGGTCGGCCAGGTCCTTGAACCGGGCGAAGGTGCGGTCCAAGGCTGGGCCGTCCAAGGTCATCCCCAGCGTGCGCAGCGCGTCGACGAAGGCATGCCGGCCGGAGTGCTTGCCAAGCACGATCCGGTTGCCCGCGAGCCCGACATCCTCCGGGTTCATGATCTCGTACGTCGTCCGCTCCATCAGCACACCGTGCTGGTGGATGCCACTCTCATGGCTGAACGCGTTGCCGCCGACCACAGCCTTGTTCGGCTGCACGCTGTACCCAGAGAGCATGGACACCAGGCGCGAGGTCCGGGCGATCTCCCGAGTGTTGACGCCAGTGGTGAAGCCCAGCGTCGGCGCGTGCGTGCGCAGCGCCATCACGATCTCTTCCAGCGCGGTGTTGCCGGCCCGCTCGCCGATGCCGTTGACGCAGACCTCGACCTGACGGACACCGGCCCGGATGGCGGCCAGCGAGTTCGCGGTGGCCAGCCCCAGGTCGTTGTGGCAGTGCACCGACCACATCACCCGGTCGGCGCCGGGCACCCGGGCGCGCACGGCATCCAGGATCTCCACGAACTCCCGCGGCATGGCGAAGCCGACGGTGTCCGGGACGTTGATCGTGGTGGCGCCGTTCTCCACCGCAGCGGTGAAGACGTCGACCAGGAAGTCGAGTTCGGTGCGGGTGGCGTCCTCGGCGGAGAACTCGACGTCGTCGGTGTAGGCAGCGGCCTGGGCCACCGCCCGGGCGGTCTCGGCCAGGACCTGCTCGCGGGTCATCCGCAGCTTCTTGTCCCGGTGGATCGGCGAGGTCGAGATGAACGTGTGGATGCGTGGGTGCTGGGCGTCCTTGATGGCCTCCCAGGCGCGATCGACGTCTTCGGCCCTGGTCCGGCACAGCGCCGCGATCGCCGAGCCTTTGACCCCCTGGGCGATGGCCTGAACGCCTTCGAAGTCGCCCGGGCTGGCGGCGGGGAAGCCGGCCTCGATCACGTCGACGCCGAGCCGGGCCAGCTGCTCGGCAATCTCGATCTTCTCGGCGACGGCCAGCGCGATGCCCGGCGCCTGCTCGCCGTCGCGCAGGGTGGTGTCGAAGACCACCACCCGGTCGGCGGCTACGTCCGTGCCGGCTCGTACGTCCGTGCCGGCTGGTACGTCGGTGCCTGTCTGCTCGATACTGCTGCTCACAAGAGAGCTCCTGCCTGCTCGTTCACGGGTGCTGGCCAGCGCGCGGTCCCGCGACGAGGAGCCGGCCGGTTAGGGCTCGTCGCGGCGACTAAGCAGCAGGAGCGCGGTCACCCGTTCACTGTAGCGCCCGGCCGGCCACGGTCGGGCAACCGGCGCAGCCGCGGCTGGGAGCGGTCAGACTTCCAGGTCGACTGCGCGGGTACGCCGCGACCCGATCTCGGTCGCGATCTCGTCCAGGACCGCGGGCGGGATGGAGGTGTCGACGGTGAGCGCCATCAGCGCCTCGCCACCCTGGCTGCGCCGGCTGACCTGCATGCCGGCGATGTTGACCCCGGCTGCGCCCAGCACCCGGCCGACGGCACCCACGATGCCGGGCCGGTCGTCGTACCGGAAGAAGGTCATGTGCTCCGCCGGCGGGATCTCCAGATCGAAGCCGTCGATCTCGGTCAGCTTCTCGATATGGCGTACGCCGGTCAGGGTGCCCGAGACCGAGACCTGCTCCCCGGTCGGCAGCGTCCCTCGCACGGTGATCAGGTTGCGGTAGTCCGGGCTGTCTGGCGAGGTCGTCAGCCGGACCTCGAGGCCGCGGTCGCGAGCCAGCAGCGGCGCGTTGACGTAGGTGACGGCCTCGGAGACCACGTCGGCGAAGACCCCCTTGAGGGCAGCCAGCTGCAGCACCTTGACGTCCAGCGCGGCAATCTCCCCGCGAACCTCCACGTCGAGCGTGCTGGCCACGCCGCCGGCCAGCGCGGTGAACACCCGGCCGAGGTTCTCCACCAGCGGCAGCGCCGGCCGGATCTCCTCGGCGACGACGCCGCCGGCCTGTACGTTGACCGCATCCGGCACGAACTCGCCCTGCAGGGCCAGCTTCACCGACCGAGCGACCGCCAGCCCCGCCTTGTCCTGGGCCTCGACCGTGCTGGCCCCCAGGTGCGGCGTGACCACCACGGAGTCGAGGTCGAACAGCGGGCTCGCCGTGCAGGGTTCAGTGGCGAACACGTCGATGCCCGCGCCGGCCACCCGGCCTTCCTTGATAGCCACGGCGAGCGCGTGCTCGTCCACGAGGCCACCGCGGGCGGCGTTGACGATCCGTACGCCGGGCTTGACCAGCCGCAGCTCCCGTTCGGCGATGAGCCCAAGCGTCTCCGGGGTCTTGGGCAGGTGGATCGTGATGAAGTCGGACTGGGCCAGCAGCTCGTCCAGCGGGACGAGCCGGACCCCAATCTGCGCCGCCCGAGCCGCCGGCACGTACGGGTCGTAGGCCAGCAGCTGCACGCCAAACGCCGACAGCCGCTGCGCCACCAGCACCCCGATCCGACCCAGCCCGACCACGCCGACGGTCTTGCCGGCCACCTCGACGCCGGTGAACTTCGATCGCTTCCACTCCCCGCGCTTGAGCGAGGCGTTGGCCGGAGCGATATTGCGGGCGCAGGCAAGCAGCAGAGCAACCGCGTGCTCGGCGGCGGTGACGATGTTCGACGTCGGCGCGTTGACCACCATGACGCCGCGGGCGGTCGCAGCCGGTACGTCGACGTTGTCCAGACCGATGCCGGCCCGAGCCACGATCTTCAGCCGGTTGGCCGCCGCCAGCGCCTCGGCGTCGATCTGGGTGGCGCTGCGGACGATGACGGCGTCGACGTCGCTGAGCGCCGGTAGCAGCGCCGCCCGGTCCGCCCCGTCCACGGAGCGAATCTCAAATCCGGCGGCGAGTAGGTCCACGCAGGACGGGGCCAGCTCCTCAGCGAGCAGGACTATCGGTTTGCGGGTCTGCGTCGGTGGCTGGCTCACCGCTGCATCGTAGGGAGCGGACGTGATCGGTCGAACGGGACCTCGATCGCCGCCGGTCAGTCCGGCTCCCGCGGGCTCACCTTCAGTGGCCGCACCCGCCACCACAGCAAGAACAGCAGCCCCAGTACCAGCATCCCCAGGCCCATCCGGAGGTTGATGTTGATGCCCGGGGCCTTCTGCCGCTCGGCCCCGCTGGCGAACAGGCGAGCGACGGCCAACACCACGCCGTACGGGGTGAACAGGCCACCGATCAGCACGCGGAGGTCGAACAGCTTGGCCGCAGCGGACGAGGCGACTGAACCGCCGGTCGATCCCGAGCTCGGGGTGGACGGGCCGGTCGAGCCGACTTCGTGACTCATGCTGGGCTCCCGGAAAGGTCGGCGGTGATCATGGGAAGCGGGTCTCCCACAGGAAGATCACGGACAGTACGGCGAACCGACGCGGCCGGCCCGCCGAGGTCACCGCCGCGGAACGCGACCGGGGTAGGACCCGCCGCGGTCGAAGCCGAGCAGGACCGCCGCGTCCGGGCCGGTGACCTCGCGCAGCTGAGCCAGCACCCCGGGCATGGTGACGGAAAGCCCCGCTGGCTCGCCGGCGGCGAAGCAGACCGCCCGGGCGCGCGCGTCGGTGACCAGCGTGTCGACCCAGCCGGGCTGGGCGGGCCGGCGCTTGGTGTTCCACCCCTTGGCCACCGGCTTCGCGCCGGCGTAGGGCACGAAATGGTCGTCGACGACCTAGTGCAGCGCCGCAGTGATCCTTCGGGGGGTTTACGCCGCCTTGAGGAGCTTGGCGTCGTAGGACCAGCGGAAGGGCTTGGCGGTCCGGTTGTAGACCTCGATGAACTTGAGGATCTTGTCGGCAAGGTCTTGGCGGGAGGTGAACTCGCCGCGGCGCAGCATGCGGCGGGTCAGGATCGAGAAGAAGATCTCGACGATGTTGAGCCAGCTGGCGTGTTTGGGCGTGTAGGTCACGGTGAAGCGCGGGTGATCCGCCAGCCATGTCCTCGTGGCTGTTGACGTGTGCGAGGACCCGTTGTCCAGGATCAAGTGGATCTTCTTGGCGGGGTTCAGCGCCTGGTCGAGCTCAGTGAGGAACTCGATGAAAGTGTCGGAGTCGTTGCGAACGATGATCTTCGGGTGGATGGTGCCGGCGGTGACGTCCATTGCGGCCAGCAGCGACACGGTGCCGTGCCGGACGTACTCGAACTCCCGGCGCTCGGGGCGGCCGGGCCGGATTGGCCGGCTCGGATGCTTGCGCGACTTGGCCTGCTTATCCGGGGTTCTGAAGATCAAGTCTGGCGTTTGTGCAGGTAGACCACTTGCGGACGCGTCTGTAAGGAGTCCTGGAGGTCCCGGGAAGCGGTCGCGCGTGGCAGGGGATCGTTGCGTCGTCTTGAGGCCGACAGCGCAGCTTGCCAGGGTCGGGTGGCCGCGATCCGGTGTGCCGTGCTGGGGTCAGCCCTGCTGTTCGGTGGTGTGGCGGGGCAGCCGGCGGCGAAGTTCGAGGTTCTCCCCGTGGGCGGCCTCCAGCGCCTGCTTCAAGGCGGCGACCTCCTCGCGGTGACGGTGCTTGAGCTCGGCCAGTTGGGCGGTCAGGGTCCGCACGACGCTGCTGGGCTGGTCGGCATCGGCCCGAGTTTCCCGGGTCGTTGCCGGGGCAGGTGGGGAGGTCTGTTGTTGGGCTCGTAGGTGTTCCACCCGTGAGCGGATCTCGGTGGTTCGGTAGAGGAAGTCCAGTGAGACGCCGGCGGTCTGGGCCAGGCCTCGGAAGGTGATCGGTTGGCCGAGACGGATCATCTCCTGCAAACCATGGTCGGCTCGGGCCCTGGCCATCTCGCTCTTGCGGGCGGCGGCTCGACGAAGGTTGCCGGGGTTGCCGCGCATCAGGTGCGGTCCCGATCGGCAATGAGGGCAGCGGTGCGGGCGGCGACGCCCGCACCGCGGACGGCCGTCAAGGGGGCATGGTCGGGCTGGGCCTGTGCAAGTGCGGTGATGATGCGGCCCAGTGCGTCCTGCTCGGCTCGCCGGCCGGCGAGCCAGACATTGTCCGCGCTCATCTGCTGCCCGGTCCGGGCGGTGAACGCGGCGCGGCGTTCGTCAATGAGCTGCGCGGTTCGGGCTTGCTGGGTGGTCAGCTCGGGCAGGAAGGTCACGTCGGTGGCGAACTTGTCGCAGGTCAGGCAGGCGTTGCCCTTGCCGCAGGTTTGGCGGGGTGGCAGCAGGCAACAGCCGTTGGGCAGGATCCGGTCGGTATGCCTGTTCAGCTGGATCATGTCGTAGAGGTCGCGGAGGTCGACGTCGAGTTCGCGGGCGTCGGCGTTGAGTTTGAGGTAGCGCAGGAACTCTCGTTCGTGGGTGGACGCGAGGGTCTGGGCGTAGATCATCGTCATGGTCGGGCTGAGGTGACCGAGGTAGCGTTGCACCACGTGTAACGGCACTCCGGCGTTCAGCAGGCTGGTGGCCTTGGTATGCCGAAATCGGTGGGTGCGCTGGAAGTCCACCAGGGCGCCGACGCTGTCGTGCACGTCGAGGCGGCGGGCCAGCTCGCCGAGCAGGTCCCGCAGCCGTCCGCAGGAGTAGGGCCGGTCGGCGTTGCGGTTCTTGCGTGCGGCCAGGAACAGGTACTTCGGTGCGCGGGCGGGCGAGGCCTGCTCGGCCAGGTGCCGGCCGGCCCATTCTTGCTGGGCACGGATGATCGTCACGATCTCCTGGTCGATCAGGATGGTGTCGGGGGCTCCTTCGATCTTGGTCTGTTGGTAGTGCAGCCGGGCGACGAACGCACCAGGGCCGGTGGGAGTGCTCGCGGCGGGAGTGTCCAGCGGCAGCAGCGGGTCGCGGTCGAGCATGCAGATCTCATTGACGCGCCGGCCGGTGCGGGCCAGCAGCATGAGGATGCGCATCGCCTGCTCATCACCGAGCCCGTCCTCGGCGCGGGGGGCGCCCAGGACGCCGACGCCGGCCATGATCTGGGTGAACGCGTCGGCGTCGATGACCTCCCGTTCGTTGACGCCTCGACGGCGGCCAGGTTTGTCGCCGCGTCGGAAGAACACGGCGTGGTGTGGGCCCAGACGCAGCCAGCCGGGTTCAGCCAGCGCCGCCGCGGCGGTGTCACGGTGGTCGTGCATGAACACGTAGAACTGCTCGACGCCGGCAAGGTGGGAGCTGACCAGTGAACGGGACAAGGGCTGTCCCTGACCACGTCCGGGCCGCTCGACCCGTCGTCCGCGCAGGTGATCGAGGTAGTCCAGCATCAATGCCCGGACCTGGGCCGGATCGTCGGCCAGCCATGGCCCGGACACTGCGCGGTCGTGCAGGAAGGCATCGAAGACGCCGATCGCGCTCACCCGCTGCTGGACCGTTCCCCAGGACAGGGCACCGGTCTCCAGAGCCACCTTGCAGTACCACTGCAGGCCGCGACGCAGCCAACCGATCCCGATCCGGGTGAAGTGGGCCGCCTGACGTCCGCGAGGCTCGTGCGGGCGCTGGGGAATCCGCGGGTCGAGGTTCGGATCCCACACCTCGCGCGCCCACCAGGGGCGGGTGTCGTAGGCCGCGGTCAGCAGCCGATGGCAGCGCCGTAGCTGTTCGCGGAAGTCCCTGGCCGTGCTGGGCGTCGGCAACGTGCCGGTGCGGCGCTGCACCGCCACGGCGCTGTGCTGGCACCAGTCGGCCGTCGACATCCCGGTCAGGGAGTTCGGGGCGCGCAGGCCGAGACGACTGATCACCTCATCCAGGCGGCGCGCCAGCATCCGCATGTGGGTGACGTCGACCTTGCCGCCCTGCTCGATGATGCGGAACACGCACCACGCCAGTTCCTGACGTATCGGCGTCGGCAGCATCGACAAGTCCACGCCGGCGGCCCGGCCGGGTCGCTGGCCCATCCCGCCCCGGTACTCCTGCGGGACGGTGTCGACGTCGAAGTAGGTCAGGCGCATCCCAGCCGGGACGGCCTGCCACAGCCCCTGCAGGATCGCCTGCCGGTCACCGGCCGCGCCAGGACCACGATCGGGCCACACGTCCGACCGCGCGCCGCTCATGAGCACGACCCGACCGGGGTCGCCTCTCGTGTCGCGTCCGGCCACCCGGCCGTGAACGCCCTCCACTGCGCGACGGTCCGCATCTCGGCGTCCTCGGTCACGTGGGCGTACACGTTCAACGTCGTCTGCACGTCGGTGTGGCCCAGTCGACGACTCACCACGTGCACCGGGGCCCCGGACAACAACAGGGCTGTGGCGTGCGAATGACGAAACCAGTGTGGCGTCCACCCCGCGGGCACCTGCCCGGCCAGTTGGCGACGTAACCGGCGCACCAGGTCGTAGACGCTCTCCGGCCGCCATGGCGCGAACCGCGGTGCGTGGGCCAGATTCACGAACACGTGCGCCGCATCGAGATCGGCCACCGCGTCCTCGACTCCCGCCTCGCACAACCCCCACAGGTATTCTCCGTAAAGGCGATCCAGCTCGTCGGAGACGTACAACCGCCGGTAGCCCCCACCCTTTACCCGCACCCGGTGCGGGTGATCTCGCGGCACCACCTCCACGAACGCGGTATCGCCGCGGCCGGTGTGCCAGTCCCGGTGCTGCAGCCCCAACGCCTCACCCAGCCGCAGGCCCGTCTCGGCCAGTAGCGCCCACAGGAACCGGTTGCGCACCGAGCCCCGCCACTCCCGCGCGTCGTGGTCCCAGACCGCGCACGCCCCGCAGATCAACCCGATCTGCCCCGGCGTCAACGTCGGCGCCACCGCCGGCCGCGCACCACGGACCCGCACCACCGCTTCCCGCCGCCCCCGGCGCCGAGCCACGTGCTCCAGCAGCGGCCTATAGGCAGCGCCGCGCCGGGCCACCAGCCGGGTCAGATCACCGCCCAGCCCGACCCCGTTGAGCTGATGGAAGTCGTAGCACGACATCACCGCCCTCAACCGCAGCGCGATCGTCGACTCGGCGAACCGGGCCGGCCGCGGCTCGATCGACACCAGGTCCGGGCCGTCCCCGGTCCGCAACCAAGCCAGGAACCCACCCACGTCGTCCAGCCCCAGCCGGTCCCAGGACAACCCGAACGCGGTCAGGTACTGCCACCACAACGCCAAACCCTGGGCATAGGACTTCACCGTGTTCGGGGACACCGCCTGCACCCGCAGGAACTCCAGGTACTCCTCAGCCGGACCGATCGGCCGGTGATCAGCCCCCAGCACCGTCCACGTCGGCTCGCCGCCGGGCAGCACCACACGCTGGACCCGACAACCCGCACTACCTTGCGTCACATCCCGTAACGTAGTGACTACGGATACTGCGTCCGCAAGGGACACGCCGACCCCCACGACCCACCCATGACATCCGTTACGGACGCTCCCCGGTCGACCCCGGATAAGCCTGCACCGAGGTCTTCTCATCCCCGCTGAGCAAGATTGTGTTCTCCGGCGGGTTGAGGTAGAGGGCGCACACGGCCTGCGCCTTGGCCTGGAACTGCGGGTCGGCGGGCCGGTTCAGCCAGCCGCGGACCCGGTGCGGTTTGACGTCCAGCGCCTGGAGGATCCTGCCGATCTGGGAGGCGGAGATGCCCAGCGGCTCGCGCAAGTGCTCGGCCAGCAGCCGGTGGGTCCAGTGCGAGTCCGCCGCCGGCGGGACTTCGGTCACGGTGGCCACGATCAGCAGCTGCGCCTCCAGGCCGTAGCTCGGTGGCCGGCCGGGCCTGGGCCGGTCATTGAGGCCCGGCATCCCCCCGCAGCAGAACCGCCGCCGCCACGTGCGGACGGTGTCCACGCCGATGGCCAGCTCACGGGCGATCTGGGCGTTGGCGTGGCCCTGCGCGGCGGACAGCACGATCCTGGCGCGCAGGACCAGACGCTGCGGCGCGGACGACCGGCGCACCAGCGCCTCCAGCCGCCCGCGGCGACGAGCACCCAAGTTGACCACGTCTTCGCTGGCTGGACGCACGCGCATACCTCCGCACCCAAGAAGATCAAGAGAGTGCGAGGATGGCCGATGACGGGATCGTCGGCGGCGGCGACACGCCGACCGGTGAACCACCAGCCGCAACCCGTCGGTCGAGCGCCGCCCGACCCGAAGCGCCGATCCGCCACCATGGGGCCCATGCCGGTCCCACCCGCGGGGTTGAAGACCTCCCTCGCCGGTCACCTCGACTTCTACGCCTCGCAGCGCTGGCCGCAGCTGGAAGAGGTCGCCATCGGCTGGCGCGGCGGATACGGCTACGTCACCGGCTACCTGCCCGACGACGAGAGCATCCCGCTCTGCCGGCTGCGCTACCTCGGCTCGGAAACCGAATGGGGCTTTGCGCTCTACCAGGCCAGCACCGAGACCTACCAAGACACCCTGCTACCCGACGGCAGCCCTACCGCCACCCCCGAACAAGCCCTCGACTGCGCCCTTGGCCTCTACCTCGCCTCCCCGACCGCCTGGATCAGCCCCCCGACGGATTAACGCGGTGCTGCACTAGGCGTGTGCGCAGTGGGAAAATTGGCGGCCGGACGTGTCGCCGTCGGCGTCGGCCTCGGAGCTCAAGCCCTAGCCCACCGTCAGGTGGGCGGCGCGGCCTGGCCCGGGGAGCCGTTGTGGTGGTGCTCTCCGACGGCTGGGACTGCGGCGACCCCGCTGTCCTGGGCGCGCAGATGACCCCGCTGCAGCGGCTCGCCCACCGGGTGGTCTGGGCCAATCCGCACAAGTCTCGACCCGGCTATGCGCCGACCGCCGCCGGGATGGCCGCTGCCCTGCCGCACGTTGACGACTTCGTCGAGGGGCACAGCCTGGCCGCGCTCGAGCGCCTGGCGGCCGTCGTTGCCGGAGTGAGCGTGGCCAGCGCCGAGAGATCAGCCGCTCCCGATCAGTCGATCACGGAGGACACGCGTGCGTGACATCCTCGGCGAGCTGCGCCGTTGGCAGGCCGCGGGCACCCGGCACGCGCTGGCCACGGTCGTTGCCGTCAGCAACAGCGCGCCCCGACCGCCGGGTACGTCGATGGCGGTCGACGACACCGGCGAGGTGGTCGGCAGCGTCTCCGGGGGTTGCGTCGAGGGCGCTGTGTACGACGTGGCGCAGTCCGTCTTGGCGAGCGGCAAGCCATTGCTGCAGACCTATGGCTACAGCGACGATGACGCGTTTGCGGTGGGCCTGACCTGCGGCGGAGTGATCACGCTGTTCATCGAGCCGGTCGACTCGGCCGGGGACCCGCTGGTGGGCGAGGTGCTGGCCGCGGTCGCGGCCGAGCAGCCGGTGGCCGTCGCCACCGTCATCTCGGGGGCCGGGACAGTCGGCGCCAAGCTCGCGGTGTGGCCGGACCGGGTGGCCGGCACGCTCGGCGCCACCGGCCTGGACGTGGCGGTGGTCGCCGACGCCCGTGGCTTGCTGGAGCAGGGGCAGACCGCAGAACGTCACTACGGCGCGCACGGGGAGCGTCGGATGGAGGACGTCACCGTCTTTGTCCAGTCGTTCGCGCCGCCGCCCCGGATGCTGGTCTTCGGCGCCATCGACTTCGCCGCCGCGGTGGCCCGCATCGGGGTCTTCCTCGGCTACCGGGTCACGGTCTGCGACGCCCGGCCGGTCTTCGCCACCGCGAGGCGTTTTCCGGAGGCGCATGAGGTCGTGGTCGAGTGGCCACACCGCTACCTGGCGCGCACGCCGGTGGACCGCCGCACGGTGATCTGCGTGCTCACCCACGACCCGAAGTTCGACGTACCGCTGTTGGAGGTCGCGCTGCGCACCCACGCGGCCTACGTCGGGGCGATGGGCAGTCGGCGTACCCACTCCGACCGGCTGGCGCGACTGCGGGAGATCGGTCTCACCGACGCGGAGCTGGCCGGGCTGGCCTCGCCGATCGGGTTGGACATCGGTGCCCGAACACCGGAGGAGACCGCCGTCTCCATCGCCGCCGAGATCACTCAGCACCGCTGGGGGGGCACCGGGCGGCCGCTGACCGAGACCGCCGGGGAGATCCACCGCGATCGGCTGGTCGCCCCGTGACGCATGAGCCTGCGGTTGCCGGCCTGCTGCTCGCGGCGGGCGGCGGCAGCCGGCTCGGGCAGCCGAAGGCGCTGGTGTCGGTCGGCGGCAGCCTGCTGGTCGAGCGCGGGATCCGCCTGCTGGCGACGGCCGGCTGCCGCCCGGTCGTGGTAGTGCTCGGCGCCGCGGCCGACGAGGTACGCAGCCGCGCCGACCTCGCCGGCGCGACCGTGGTGGCCAACCCGGACTGGCGCACCGGGATGGGCTCGTCGTTGCGGGCCGGCCTGGCGGCGCTCGAGGCCACTCCGGCCGCGGACTGCGGGGCGACAGTGATCGCCCTGGTGGACCAGCCGGTGGTGGCGCCGGCGGCGGTGCGCCGGCTGATCGAGGCCTGGCGAAGCGGAGCGGCGGTCGCGGTGGCGAGTTACCACGGCGAGCAGCGCAACCCCGTCCTGCTGAACCGCGCCGTCTGGGGGCAGGTGGCCGGGGCGGCGGACGGCGACCGGGGCGCCCGGACCTTCCTGCGCGCGCGACCGGCGCTCGTCACCGCCGTAGCCTGCGACGACGTGGCGAGCCCGGCGGACATCGACACCCCGGCCGACCTGACCGCCGTCACGGACCTCCTCGAGTCCCCCCACCGCTACGAATCCACAACGGAGGAGCCGTCAGTACGGCGGCCGCGACCGTGACGTCGAGGCTCCGCCAAGTCGGCGCCGCCACCCGCTGTGACGTTCCTACGGATCTCGCGATCACCGGCAAGCCGGCGCAGTTCGGCCGGCGGTAATGGCCGACGTCGGCCGCAAGCTGATCGGCCAGTTCGCCCGCTGCCTGGCCGAGGAGATCGTGCAGCCGCACTCCGGTCCGGTGGAACCGGCCCCGCGCCCGCGGCCGCGCCGCCGGGAGGTCGCGACGCCGGCCGAGTCCGCCCTTCCACCCGACGCCGACGCGAGCCGACACCGGCGCCTGCTCCGGCCCCCGCACCTGCACCGCCAGCGGCACCGCGCAAGGTCACGCGGCACCGCCAGGCCGCCCCGATCGACCTGATTAGAACCGCCGGCGGGCCGGTGTTGAAGCGGATGGCGGGTCCGGCGGCTGCCACGCAGGCCCTGCTGTTGCTCATTCGCTGGCTGTGGCACCACCTCGACGACGACTGATCGACGGTCCGCTCGGCTCGCCACTCGCTTGGGGGAACAGCGGTCCGGGGTCGGAGTGCTCGCCGTCAGGGGGCGCCGACGTGGTGGACCACGTGGTGGACGACATCTATCCGGTGCTGGACGACTATCCGGTGCTGGACGACGTACCCAATGACGACGAGCGGGACAGGAACTTCCGGCCGACTCTCGGCCGTCGGGGTCCCGCCATCCCGCAGTCGGTCGACAACGAGCCGGACCGCAAGCCCGGCCGCGACGGTGGCCGCCGGCACGGCCGCAACCACGGCCCGGTGCGCCGCCAACTGCGGCAGCCGGTTGCCGAGCCGGCGCAGCAGCTCGCGCGATGACCGGCGGGAAGATGACCGGCGGGAGGTAGCCGGCGGGGCGACGGGGCGGGCCACGAGTTCCGTCGACGGCCGCTCGACCACCTCAGCCGGCTCGACCACCTCAGTTGGCTCGACCACCTCAGTTGGCTCGACCACCTCAGCTGGCTCGACTACCTCAGCCGGCTCGACTACCGGGCTCGGCCTGGGCTCGGCCGCCCCGCCATCCCCGATCGTGCCGTCGGACATCGCGCTGCCACCTCCGCGGGAATCGTGCCAGGCCACGCCGGAGCGGTCTACTCCCCGCGAAGCAACCGGCGGACCTCGTCGTCGCTGGTGGCCCCGAAGTCGTCGTACCAGGCGCCGACGGCGACGAACGGTTGCGGGCGCAGCGGACAGACCAGCTCGTCGGCCTCGGTGGCGAGCAGCTCACACGCCGAGGCCGAGCCGACCGGTACGGCGACGACGACGCGGGCCGGCCCGGCCAGCCGAACCGCGCTGACGGCCGCCAGCATGGTGGACCCGGTCGCCAGCCCGTCGTCGACGAGGATCACGCACCGGTCGCGGACGTGCGCCGGCGGCCGACCAGCCCGATAGTCAGCGTCGCCGCGCTCGACCGCCAGCCGCTCGCGGTCGGTGACGGCCTCCACCTCGGCCGAATCGACACCGGCCGCAGCGATCACCTCGGGATCAAGCACGCGCAGGCCCCCACTGGCCACGGCTCCCATGGCCAGCTCCTCGTGCCACGGTACGCCGAGCTTGCGGACGACCAGGACGTCCAGCTCCGCACCCAGCGCATCGGCGACGGGGCGTGCGACCGGTACGCCACCGCGAGGCAACCCGAGCACCGTCACGTCCGGTCGGCCGGCGTACGTCGCCAGCAGCCGGGCCAGCGCCTGGCCGGCCGCCGACCGGTCCCGATAACCGACGATCAGCTGGACGCCGCGTGCGCTGAATGCTCGGCCTCGACCCGCTGCATGTCGGCGTACATGGCCCTGGCCTGGTCGGGGTTGAGGTACTCGTCCAGGATCGGGAGGTAGACCTCTTCTTCCTTCATCAGGTGCACCGACACCAGGGCGTGCAGCCCATAGAGCACTCGCCGCAGGGACGTGACGTCCTCGGGAGGCAAGGGGTTGCCGGAGCTCAGCCGGGTCCGCAACGTGCCTAGCTCGGCGGTGAGCCCGCTCAGCCGGACGTGGTCGGCGATCATCGTCGCGGTGGCGTTGACCGACCCCAGCGCGGTGGCGACCATCGGGTAGAGCACTTCCTCTTCGGCGCGGGCGTGCGATCCGAGCTCGTGGCTGAGAAACGCGTAGATCTCCTCGACCCCGGCTGCGACGTCCGGACCCGGGGTGTCGCTGACCTCGTCGGCGACCCGGCGGATCACGGCGATCTTGGCATGCATCGCTTGGTGCTCGTCGCGCAGCGGCTGGGTGACCTTGGTCATGCTTGCCGTCCCGATGTCCTCGCCACGTCTGCCATCGCCGTGCTCCCTCGTCGATCCGTCCTGGGTTGAGCCGCTGGTCCGATCGGCTCAGTGTGACAGCGGCTGAGTGTGACAGCGGCAGTGTGACAGCAGGGTCGCGCAGCCGGCGCCGTTGGTTCAGAACCGTGCTCAGGCAGCGGCCCTACAGTGGCACACCATGGCGAGGCAGATGCGGGCTTGGGTGGTCGACCGGCCAGGGGTACGGGCGGTTCACCGCCAGGTCCCGACCCCGGCACCGGGCGAGCTGCGGGTCCGCGTCCGGGTGTGCGGCGTCTGCCGCACCGACCTGCACCTGGCCGAAGGCGACCTGCCGGCCCGCCGCCCCGGCGTCGTACCCGGGCACGAGATCGTCGGTGAGGTGGACGCGCTCGGCGCGGGCTCGACCCGGTTCGGCGTCGGGGAGCGAGTCGGCATCGCCTGGCTGCGGCACACCTGCGGAAGCTGCCGGTTCTGCCGCGGCGGCGCGGAGAACCTTTGCCTGGCTCCCCGGTTCACCGGTTGGGACGACGACGGCGGGTACGCCGAGTATGCCGTCGTCGCCGAGGACTACGCCTACCCGATCCCGGCGGCGTTCACCGACGAGCAGGGCGCCCCGCTGTTGTGCGCCGGGATCATCGGGTACCGGGCGCTGCGGCGGGCGGCGCTGCCCACCGGCGGTCGGCTGGGCATCTACGGCTTCGGTGCCTCGGCGCATCTGGCGGCGCAGGTGGCACTGGCCGAGGGGGCCACCGTGCACGTGCTGACCCGCTCGGCCGCCGCGCGCCAGCTGGCGCTCGACCTCGGCGTGGCCTCGGTGGGGGAGGCTACCGCCGCCCCGCCCGAGCCCCTGGACGCGGCCATCCTCTTCGCACCCGTCGGGACGCTGGTGCCGGTGGCCCTGGCCGCACTCGACCGCGGCGGCACTCTGGCGATCGCCGGCATTCACCTCAGCGACGTTCCGGTGCTGAACTACCAGCGCCACCTGTTCGGTGAACGGCAGCTGCGCTCGGTGACCGCGAACACCCGGCGCGACGGCGAGGAGTTCCTGGCCGCCGCGGCGGGCATCCCGATCACTGTGCACACCACGCCGTACCCGCTGGACCGGGCCGACGCGGCGCTGCGGGACCTAGCCGCCGACCGGGTCAACGGTGCGGCCGTGCTGCGGGTCTGCTGACACCGCGTCCCTGACCCCCCAGGTCTGTCAGGGTAAGGCACCCCCCGACGTACCGGCCCGGGAGTTTCACCGTGGTTCTGCCCATCTACGACCGCAACCCGGTTCGGCGCACTCCGGTCGTGACCTATGCGCTGATCGCCATCAACGTGGTGGTGTTCCTGCTGACGCCGGTGGCGAGCGCGGGGCTCTCCGGCGGGAGCAGCACCGAGCAGGTGTGCCAGCAGCAGGCGTTCTTCCATCGGTACGCCGCGATTCCCAAGGAGCTGATCAGCGACGAGCAGCTGCCGACGACGTACGGTCCGGCGAGCACCGACGCGGCCGGCCAGCCCGGATGTCTTGCGGTGCGGCCGAACTATGAGAAGTCGCCGGTCCTGTCGGTGTTGTTCTCGATGTTTCTGCACGGCGGGTGGCTGCACCTGCTGGGCAACATGCTTTTCCTGTTCGTCTTCGGCAACAACATCGAAGACCGGCTGGGCCGGCTGCGCTACCTGGGCTTCTACCTCATCTGTGGCTACGTCGCGGCGTACGGCTACGCCAGCTACGCCCCGGAGTCCACCACCACGCTGGTCGGCGCGTCCGGCGCGATTGCCGGGGTACTGGGCGCGTACCTCTTCCTCTATCCCCGAGCCCGGGTGGTGAGCCTGCTGCCGTTCCTGTTCTTCATCCCGGTGCCGCTGCCGGCGTGGCTGGTGCTCGGCTCGTGGTTCCTGCTGCAGTACGCCTACGTGCAGGGGGCCGGGCTCGCCGCCGGGAGCAGCGTCGCCTACCTGGCGCACGTCATCGGGTTTCTCACCGGCGTAGTGCTGATCTTGCCGCTGTTGCGTCATCCTCAACCACCACCGGTTCCCCGGCGCCGGGTGCGCGGCGGCCCGCAGCCGTACCAGTAATCCGGCGGCGAGGACTCAGGCACCAACCCAGGGCGCCAACATCAGGGCACCGACTCAGGGCGCCAAGGAGACCGACCATGGACCGGATGAGCCCGCTGGACGCCGCCTTTCTCGACGCGGAGGACTCCGACCAGCACACGTCGATGGCGATCGCCTCGTTCGCGATCTTCGAGGGGCCGGCTCCGTCGTACGACGAGTTCTTCGCGGCCATCGCCGGCCGGCTGCCGATCGTCAAGCGGTACCGGCAGAAGGTGCGCCGGTTGCCCTTTGACCTGGGCCGGCCGGTGTGGGTGGACGACCCGAACTTCGACGTGCGCTACCACATCCGCCAGACCGCGCTGCCCGCACCGGGTGGCGACGCCGAGCTGCGGGCGCTGATGGCGCGAGTGATGGGGCAGCGGCTGGATCGCGAACGTCCGCTGTGGGAGTACTGGCTGGTGCAAGGCCTGCGGGACGATCGGTGGGCGCTGCTGTCCAAGCTGCACCACTGCATGGTCGACGGCGTGTCCGGCACCGAGCTGTACCGCGTGCTGTTCGACCCGACGCCGGAACCGCAACCGGGGGTTGCGGACGAGTGGGCGCCGGCGGCCGAGCCGTCGACGCTGCGGCTGACCGCGGCGGCGGTGCGCGACCTGGCCGTGGACCCGGTGGACCAGGTCCGAGCGCTGGGCAGCGCCGCCCGACGGCCGCGCGAGCTCGCCCGCCGTACCGCCGACACCGTGCGCGGGTTGCGGACGATGGCCGGAATGCTGCGGCCGGCGAGCGCGTCGTCGCTGAATGGGCCGATCGGGCAGCAGCGTCGGTACGCCTGGGCCCGGGCGTCCTTCGCCGACGTCACCACCGTTCGCCGCGAGTTCGGCGGCACAGTGAACGACGTCATCCTGACGGCGATCACCGGCGGGTTTCGGGCGTTGCTGCTCTCCCGGGGCGAGGATCCCGCCCCGCACGCGATCCGGTCCATGGTGCCGGTTTCCGTGCGGGCGGCCGGCGAGGAGGGGATCTATGAGAACCGGGTGTCGTCGCTGTTCGCCGACCTCCCGGTCGATGTCGCCGACCCGGTCGAGCGGTTGGCTGCCATCCGGGCGCGCCTGGACGCGCTGAAGGCCAGCAAGGAGGCCGAGGCCGCGACGACGATGACCTCGATCGCCGCCTACGAGCCGTTCCCGCTGGTGTCGCTGGGGATGCGGCTGGCGTTCCATCTGCCGCAGCGCAGCATCGTCACGGTAACCACGAACGTGCCGGGGCCCCGGCAACCGTTGTTTGGGCTCGGCCGTCGGCTGGTGGAGATGATCCCCTACGTGCCGATCGCCACGACCGTCCGAGTCGGGGTTTCGATCTTCACCTACGAGGGGGCGGTGACCTTCGGGATCACTGCGGACTACGACAGCACACCCGACATCGACGTGCTGGTCACCGGGATCGAGCAGTCGATGGGGGAGCTGGTCGAGGCCGCCCGCCGGCAGGTCGCCGGTCGGGGGTCGGCTGAGCGTCTGATCTGAGCGTTGGGCCAGCGACGGCCATCGGGTCAGACTTGTGCGGCGGAATGAGCCGCCGGCGGCTCGTCCGGTCGCACAACTTCGCCGGGGGGAGTGGGAAGGGGGAGTGGGAAGGGGGAGTGGGACTGGGAGGCGCCGGACGGCCATCGAGGGTCAGAAGTAGTCCAGCAGCGCGGGTACCGGGCCGGCAGTAGCTGCCTGCAGGAAGGCGTCGCTGACGGCGTCTCCGCCGGTCAGCAGTCCGGCCCGACGGAGCACTGCCGGGCTCGCCGCCCCGGCGTAGAGCACCGCCAGACCGCGCGCCGACACCGCCACATCCCCCCGGCCCCCCGGCTCCAGCCGCCCGGTGCCGGCCGCCAAGAGCAGCCGGTACGGGCCGGCGTTCCACGGGCAGACGTCGTCGACCAGCAGCAAGTCCATGCTGCCGTCCAGGTACGGCGGCCAGCCGCGCGCGGCAACGGCGCGGACCGCGTCGACGACCCGCAGCATCCAACGGTCGTGCGACTCGATCCGCGCGCCGGCCAGGGCGGCGAGGTACGTCGTCGGGTCCGGCTCGGGCAGCCGCAGCAGCACCGTCGGCGCCACGCTGGCCCAGCTGCCGAGCATGGCGAGCAGCGCCGTGGTCGCCGGTGCCGTTAGCCCGATCAGGTCCGGAACCGACAGCCGGGCGGCCGCGTCGTACCCGGGACCGCGGTCCCAGCTTGCGTAGCCCTGCACCGCGCCGTCGGCGCCGGCCGCCACCGTGATCCCGTCGTGGCCGCCGAGCACCGCCGCCGCCGAGGTGTCGACGATCGGACCGGCACGCTCCATCAGCCCGGTGCCGGCGCGCGCCACCGCCCGATAGGCCTCGAGCACGGCCGGTACGTCGTCCGAGGTCGCCGGCCGCAGGCTCACCTCCCCCGGCCGGTTCACCCCGGCCAGCGCGGCCGTCGGCACGGCAGTCCAGGTCAGGCCGCCGACCTCCTCCCACCCCAGCCGCCGGTAGGGGACCGGCGTGGTGCGGAACATGGTGCTGATCACCGCGCCCCGGTCGCGGGCGGCGGCCAGCAACCGGGTGAGGACGCGCCGCGCCAGACCGGTGCCGCGCAGCTCCGGCGCGACGACCACCCCGGCGATACCGCTGGCCGAAACCAGCCGACCGCCGAACCACTGGCCCTGCTGGCGGTCCACCGCCTTGGCGACCAACCGGTCCTCGCCGGCGAAAACGCCCCAGCTCGTCCGGCCGGGCCGATCGGTCAGCCAGCCGGGCGGCGGCTCCCGCTCGGTGCCAAAGGCCAACCGGGTCAGCTCCCAGGCCGCCGGCAGGTCCGCCACCTCGAGCAGCCGCAGGTCGTCGCGCACCCGTGCATCCTGCCGTCGCGCCGGTTAGCCCCGCAGCAGCCGGGCGACCGCCGCGAGCACCAGTACGGCGATCACGACCGTCCGCAGGGTCCGCGCGGTTGAGTCGATGGCCGGCCAGGACAGGTACACCAGCCAGGCCAGGAACGCGGCGACGATCAGCAGTGCCAGCGCGCCGAAAGGCGCCGGCAGCAGCACGCCGGCCGCCGCTAGCGCCACGATTCCCCCGGCCGGCGCAAAGCGGGGGAGGCCGCGCAGGTACAGCAAGGGTGCGGCGCTGCGCCGCTCGACGGCCTGCCGCAGCGACGACGCGCCCGCCGTGACCGCCGGCCCGACGCCACCGGCCGACCGCGACCTGCCCCGACCGCCGGTCGCGGCCCGCTGCCGCGCCGTACTGCCGCCGGGCGCGGTCGGTTGTCGAGAGCCGGCCGAGGGACGACGCGACCGGTTGGGACGTCGGCGGGACTGCGGCACGGAATCTCCCTGCTCGTCGTACGCACCGGCGGTGCGACCCGGACCGGCCGACCGTTCGGGCACCGGCCATCCTTCCCGACGGGGGCGCGCTCGCATGCTCGCGGTCTCGCACTGCATGGTCCCGGCGAGCGTCGCCGGGGAGTTCACCACCCACGCGCAGGCGGTGAAGCGCACTCGCATGGGCCACTTCACCCGCCTACGGCATCGCCAGCGCGCGTCAACCCGGCCAAAACTCCAGCGATCTCGCCCGCGTCCCGGTAGGTCAGCCCGACCGCTGCCACGTGCCGCCAGCGCACCACGCCGTCGGCGTCGACGACGAAGACGGACCGCCGAGTGCCCAGCGGGCCGTTGACGCCGTACGCCGCGACGACGGCCTTGTCCGTATCGGCCAGCAGGGGGAACGTCAGCCCGCGCTTGGCGGCGAACCGCGCGTGCGAGTCGAGGTCCTGGGTGGAAATCCCCCACACGACCGCTCCCGTTTCGGTCAGCAGGCCGAGGTCGTCCTGGTAAGAGCAGAGCTGCCGGGTGCAGATCCGGGTGTCGTCGCCCGGATAGAACGCGAGCACCACCGGGTGACCACGCTCCGCCGACAAACTGCAGTCCCGGCGACCCGGCGGCGTCACGGCGGGCAACGTGAAGTCGGGCGCCGGCGAGCCGACCTCCGGAGGGTTGGCCACGGGTCGTCCTTCCAGGGAGGCGCTGTCGGTCGTCACTGTGCCGCACTGCACCGCCGTCGGTGCGTCCACGGCCGCCCGGTAGCCTGACCGACCAACCGCCGACCGCCAGCCGGATGGAGAACCCATGGTGCCCGACCGCATGGACACGATCGTCAGCCTGAGCAAGCGGCGCGGCTTCGTCTACCCCAGCAGCGACATCTACGGCGGCTTGCGCTCGTCCTGGGACTACGGCCCGCTCGGCGTCGAGCTGAAGAACAACGTCAAGCGCGAATGGTGGAAGGCGGTCGTGCAGGGCCGCGACGACCTCGTCGGCCTGGACTCCTCGGTCATCCTCGCGCCGGTGGTGTGGGAGACCAGCGGGCACGTCGCCGGCTTCTCCGACCCGTTGACCGAGTGCCTGTCGTGTCACACCCGCCACCGCGCCGACCACCTGGTGGAGGCCTACGAGGCCCGCCACCACGGCCCGCCGGCGCATGGCCTGGCCGACATCGCCTGCCCCAACTGCGGGACAAAGGGCGCGTTCACCGAGCCGAAGAACTTCAACCTGATGTTCAAGACGTTCCTCGGCCCGGTGGAGGACGAGAGCTCGGTGGCGTACCTGCGACCGGAGACCGCCCAGGGGATCTTCGTCAACTACTTGAACGTGCAGCAGTCCGCGCGGCGCAAGCCGCCATTCGGGATCGGCCAGATCGGCAAGTCCTTCCGCAACGAGATCACCCCGGGCAACTTCATCTTCCGCACCCGCGAGTTCGAGCAGATGGAGATGGAGTTCTTCGTGCCGCCGGCCGAGGCCGACCGCTGGTTCGGTTACTGGCGCGAGGAGCGGATGCGCTGGTACGTCGAGCTGGGCATCGACCCGGCCAACCTGCGCTTCTACGAACACCCCAAGGAGAAGCTGTCGCACTACTCCGCCGGAACGTTCGACATCGAGTACCGGTTCGACTTCCCGCGCACCGAGTGGGGCGAGCTGGAAGGCATCGCCAACCGCACCGACTACGACCTGACGGTGCACGCTAAGGCGTCCGGGGTGGACCTGTCCTACTTCGACCAGAACACCGGCGAGCGCTACACGCCGTACGTGATCGAGCCGGCGGCCGGCGTCGACCGGGCGATGCTGGTCTTCTTGCTCGACGCCTACACCGAGGACGAGGCGCCCAACACCAAGGGCGGCGTCGACCGGCGCACGGTGCTGCGGTTGGACTCCCGGCTGGCCCCGGTCAAGGCCGCCGTGCTGCCGCTGTCGCGCAACGCTGACCTCTCGCCCAAGGCCCGCGACCTCGCCGCCGCGCTGCGCCGCCGGTGGAACGTCGAGTTCGACGACGCCGGCGCGATCGGCCGGCGCTACCGGCGGCAGGACGAAATCGGTACGCCGTACTGCGTGACCGTCGACTTCGAGTCGCTCACCGACTCAGCCGTGACGGTGCGCGAGCGCGACGCCATGACCCAGGAGCGGATCGGCATCGACGCGGTGGAGCGCTACCTGGCCGATCGTCTCTGGCCCGGCTGAGTCGTTTTTGTGCCCTGTGCCCGCGCCCGCGCCCCGGTAGGCTGGCCCGGCCGTCCATCGCCAGCGCTGCGGGGTACCACGAGCCGCTGTCACCCAAGGAGCGTCACCGTGCCGAAGTTCGTCTACGACTTTTCCGAAGGCAGCCGGGAAATGAAGGACCTCCTCGGCGGCAAAGGCGCGAACCTCGCCGAGATGACCAACCTGGGGTTGCCGGTCCCGCCCGGGTTCATCATTACCACGGAGGCCTGTAACGCCTACCTGGGCTCGGGCAGTGAGCCGCCGGAGCTCGCCGCCGAGGTGGACAAACATCTGGCGGCCCTGGAGGCGAAGATTGGCCGCCGGCTGGGCCAGCCGGACAACCCGCTGCTGGTCAGCGTCCGCTCCGGGGCGAAGTTCTCGATGCCCGGGATGATGGACACGGTCTTGAACATCGGGCTGTCCGACGACAGCGTGGACGGCCTGGCCAAGCAGGCCGGCAACGAGCGGTTTGCCTGGGACTCCTACCGCCGGCTGGTCCAGATGTTCGGCAAGACGGTGCTTGGCGTGGACGGCGAACGCTTCGAGCACGCCATCGACGCTGCCAAGCGGGCCAAGGATGCCACCAACGACCTCGAGCTCGACGAGGACGACCTGCGCGCGCTGGTGGCCGAGTTTCGCCAGATCGTCCGCGCCGCCACCGGCCGCGACTTCCCGATGGACCCCCGCGAGCAGCTGGAGCTGGCGATCCGGGCCGTGTTCGACTCCTGGAACGGCGACCGCGCCCGGCTCTACCGGCGCCAGGAGCGCATCCCGTCCGACCTCGGCACGGCCGTGAGCATCGTGACCATGGTCTTCGGCAACATTGGGATGGACTCCGGCACCGGCGTCGCCTTCACCCGCGACCCGGGCACCGGCGCGCCGGGCATCTACGGCGACTACCTGGAGAACGCCCAGGGCGAGGACGTCGTGGCCGGCATCCGCAACACCCGGCCGCTGCAGGAGCTGGCGGAGATCGACAAGCCGGCGTACGACGAGCTGCTTGCGATCATGGGCACGCTGGAGGCGCACTACCAGGACCTGTGCGACATCGAGTTCACCGTCGAGCGCCGCAAGCTGTGGATGCTGCAGACCCGGGTGGGCAAGCGCACCGCCGCGGCGGCGTTCACCATCGCCACCCATCTGGTGGACGAAGGCGTCATCGACATGGACGAGGCGCTGACCCGGGTCAGCGGTGCCCAGCTCGCCCAGCTGATGTTCCCCACCTTTGACATTTCCGCCGATGCCGAGCGGATCGCCAGCGGCATGAGCGCCTCACCGGGCGCCGCTGTGGGCAAGGCCGTCTTTGACGCCGACCGGGCCGAGGAGCTCGCCGGCACCGGGGAGCGGGTGATCCTGGTCCGGCGGGAGACCAACCCGGACGACCTGAACGGCATGATCGCCGCGCAGGGCGTCCTCACCAGCCGCGGCGGCAAGACCAGCCACGCCGCGGTGGTCGCTCGCGGCATGGGCAAGACCTGCGTCTGCGGGGCGGAGGAGCTCGACGTCGACCCGACCGGTCGCCGGTTCACCGCCCGCGGCGGCACTGTGGTGCACGAGGACGACGTGATCTCCATCGACGGCTCGTCCGGTGCCATCTACCTCGGCGAGATGCCGGTCAAAGCCTCGCCCGTGGTGCTGTACTTCGAAGGCAGCATCGACCCGGAGGCCGCCGACGTCGACCCGCTGGTGGCGGCCGTGCACCGGGTGATGCGCCACGCCGACTCCGTCGCCCGGATGGCGGTGCGGTCGAACGCCGACACCGCCCCGGACGCGGCCCGGTCGCGGCGCTTCGGTGCGGTCGGCATCGGCCTGTGCCGCACCGAGCACATGTTCCTCGGCGACCGCCGCCAGCTGGTCGAGGACCTGATCCTGGCCAGCAGCGACGACGACAAGACCGCGGCGCTGGCTGCCCTGCTGCCGCTGCAGCGCGACGACTTCGGAGAGATCTTTGAGGCGATGGACGGCCTGCCGGTTACGGTGCGCCTCCTCGACCCGCCGCTGCACGAGTTCCTGCCCTCGCTCGAGCAGCTGTCGGTCGAGCTGGCGTTGGCTGAGTTCAGCGGGCGCCAGCCGACGTCCGGCCGGTCGTTAGAGCAGCTGCGCCACCTGCACGATGCGGTCCGGCGGATGCACGAGGCCAACCCGATGCTGGGTCTGCGCGGCGTGCGGCTCGGGCTGGTGATCCGCGGGCTGTTCGGCATGCAGATTCGCGCCATCGCCGAAGCCGCGACCGCCCGTCGCCAGGCCGGCGGCGACCCGCGCGTCGAGATCATGATCCCGCTAGTCGGCGCGGTGCAGGAGCTGGAGGTGATCCGGGAGGAGGCCGAGGTCATCCTCGCCGAGGTCCGCGAGTCCTCCGGGGTGGAGCTGAACGCGTTGATCGGCACGATGATCGAGCTTCCCCGGGCGGCGCTGACGGCCGGCCAGATCGCCGAGGCGGCCGAGTTCTTCTCCTTCGGCACCAACGACCTGACCCAGACCACCTGGGGGTTCAGCCGAGACGACGTGGAGGCGGCGTTCTTCGGCCGCTACCTCGACCTGGGCATCTTCGGCACTTCGCCGTTCGAGTCCCTCGACCGGGACGGTGTCGGTCGCCTGATCTCGATCGCCTGCAAGGAGGGGCGGCAGACCCGGCCGAACCTGAAGCTGGGCATCTGTGGCGAGCACGGCGGAGACCCGGACTCGGTGCACTTCTGCGACGAGGTGGGCCTGGACTACGTCTCCTGCTCGCCGTTTAGGGTGCCGGTGGCCCGGCTGGAGGCGGGCCGGGCTTCGGTGCAGGCGGCCGGGAGCGACTCGCGCTGAGATCGGCAGCCTCGCTCGCCCGGCCGGTCGGTTACCCGGCCGCGGCGGTCGAGCGCTGGGTGGCCGAGCCGGCCAAGGCCGCGGACACCGGTCCGGTCACGTTCGGTCGGGGAGCGTTCGAGCGGGACCGGGCGCGGGTGCTGCACAGCGCGGCGCTGCGCCGGCTGGCCGGCAAGACTCAGGTCGTCGGCGCTGGCGAGGACGACTTTCCGCGCACCCGTCTGACCCACTCCCTGGAGTGCGCCCAGATCGGCCGGGAGCTCGGCGCGGCGCTCGGGTGCGACCCCGACCTGGTCGACGCCGCCTGCCTGGCGCACGATCTCGGCCACCCGCCGTACGGACACAACGGCGAGCAGGCGCTGGACTCCGCGGCGGCCGCGTGCGGCGGCTTCGAGGGCAACGCGCAGAGCCTGCGGCTGCTGACCCGGCTGGAGATCAAGGTGCTGGACCCCGACGGGCGACCGGCCGGGCTCAACCTGACCCGGGCGGCGCTGGACGCGGCGACCAAGTACCCGTGGCCGCGCCAGCCCGGCAGCCCGAAGTACGGCGTCTACGCCGACGACCTGGAGGTCTTCGGCTGGCTGCGGGCCGAGGCCCCCCCCGGCCGGCGCTGCCTGGAATCGCAGGTGATGGACTGGGCCGACGACGTCGCCTACTCCGTGCACGACCTGGAGGACGGCATCCACGGCCGGCACGTCCCGCTCGCCGCGCTGGCCGCCGGGCCGGAGCGCGCCGAGCTGTGCAAGCTGGCCGCGCAGGCGTACTCCGAAGCGAGCCCCGCCGAGTTGGCCGATGCGCTCGGCCGGCTGTTGGCGCTGCCGTTCTGGCCCCCGCCGTACGACGGCAGCGTGGCCGCCCAGGTCGGGCTCAAACGGCTGACCAGCGAGCTGATCGGCCGGTTCTGTGTGGCCGCGCTGGCGGCCACCCGTGCGGCCGGCGGCAGCGGGCGGCTGGCCCGTTACGCCGCGGACCTGGTCGTGCCGGCGCAGGTCCGCGCGGAGTGTGCGCTGCTCAAGGCGGTCACGGCTCGCTACGTCATGGCGCGCACCGGCGCGCAGGCGGCGCAGGAACGGGAACGCGCGCTGATCGCCGAGCTGGTCGCCCTGGTGGGGGAACGGGCGCCCGAGGTCCTCGACCCAGCGCTGCGCTCCGCCTTCCTGGCGGCCCGAGACGACGCCGCCCGGCTGCGAGTGGCGGTCGACCACATCGCCGGCCTCACCGACACCTCGGCCCGTGTCCTGCACGCGCGGCTCGCGGGTCTGCGCGCCAGTTAAGCCTCCAACTCCAGGGCCAGATAGCGCGGCGGTAGGTCACAGTCTCGGGTGATCTTTCACGCGGACATCGAACCATCAGGTGATCATTGTGCGTAGACACCGCACTTGGCAGCGTATTCTGAGGCGGGCTCGCACAATGATCTTGCGATTGCCAGCGTACGAGCGGTCGGCGGGCAGCCGGACAGGTGGCCGGAGGCCGCATTCGGCCGGCGGCGGCGCTCGCCGGAGACCGCTCGACTCGAGGCCAGGGTGAGCGCGAGAATAACGCCGGCGAGCAGGCCGGCAGCCGGGCTGGACCAGCGGCGCACGGTGGCAAACGGACCGCTACCGGCAACGCTGACGGCGCTAATAGCAACTCGACGGCGGCCACGCCTTCCAGCGCCTGCGGAACGAGCAGTCGGCTCCGCAGCCAGTTTGGCCGTAATTTTCGCCGTGATGTGTGCCGCTGAGGCACCGGGCAGCCACCCACTGCTCTTGGCGGCCCGGTGGCGCTGAGACCGAACTGCTCCGGCGCGGGCCGGATGGGAGACTGCGCGGGTGGCCGGTCGGATTCGGGACGAAGACGTCGCGCTCGTTCGCGAGCGCTCGCCGATCGCGGACGTCGTCGGCGAGCACCTGCAGCTGCGCAGCGCCGGCGGTGGGGAGCTCAAGGGGCTCTGCCCGTTTCACGAGGAGCGCTCGCCGTCGTTCCACGTCGCTCCGCAGCGCGGCTTCTACCACTGCTTCGGCTGCGGCGAGGGTGGCGACGTCATCACCTTCGTCACCAAGATGGAGCTGCTGAGCTTCGCCGAGGCGATCGAGCGGCTGGCTCAGCGCGCCGGCATCGAGCTGCGCTATGAACACGGCGGCGCGGCGCCCAGCCGGCAGCACGGCGTCCGCACCCGGCTGGTGGAAGCGCACCGTGCGGCCGAGGAGTTCTTCGCCGGCCAGCTGACCGACTCGGCCGAGGCCGCGATCGGCCGGGAGTTCCTGCATGCTCGCGGCTTTGATCTGACCACGGCCGCGGCGTACGGCGTCGGCTATGCGCCGCAGTCCTGGGACACGCTGGTGCGCCATCTCGCCGGTCGGGGCTTCAGCCGGGAGGAGCTGCTGACCGGCGGCCTGGCCAGCGCCGGACGGCAGGGACCGATCGACCGCTTCCGCGGTCGGTTGGTCTGGCCGATTCGCGACATCACCGGGGACACCATCGGCTTCGGGGCGCGGCGGCTGCACGCCGACGACACCGGCCCGAAGTACCTGAACACGCCGGAGACACCGATCTACAAGAAGGGCTCCGTGCTGTACGGCGTGGACCTCGCGAAGAAGGAGATCGCCCGCAGCCACCAGGCGGTCGTGGTGGAGGGCTACACCGACGTGATGGCCTGCCACCTCGCCGGCGTCCCCACGGCCGTCGCCACCTGCGGGACGGCGTTCGGTGCGGAGCACATCGCCGTACTGCGCCGGCTGCTGATGGACCAGGACGAGTTTCGGGGCGAGGTGATCTTTACCTTCGACGGCGACGCCGCGGGGCAGAAGGCGGCGCTGCGGGCGTTCGCCGACGACCAGCGGTTCGTCACCCAGACCTTTGTCGCCGTCGAGCCGACCGGGGCCGACCCCTGCGACTTGCGGCTGGCCAAGGGCGACGCCGCGGTGCGGGACCTGGTCGCCAGCCGGGTGCCGCTGTTCGAGTTCGCGATCCGGTCGGTGCTGGCGCGGCACAACCTGGAGTTCCCCGAGGGTCGCGTGGCGGCGCTGCACGCCGCGGCGCCGCTGGTCGCCGGCATCCGGGACCGCTCGCTGCGCCCGGAGTACGCCCGGCGGCTCGCCGGCTGGCTCGGGATGGACGTCGAGGTCGTGGTCGCCGAGGTCGGCCGGGCGGGATCGCCCGCGCGGCGCCGCCCGCCGTCGGCAGCCACGGCGAGCGACAACGGCGCTGGTACTGCGGCCGACGCTCGCCCCCGCCCTGACGACCCCGCCCTGTGGGTGGAGCGCGAGTCGATCAAACTGGCGTTGCAGCGGCCGGCGCTCGCCGGCCCGGTGTTCGACGCCCTCGACCCCGAGGTGTTCACCGCTCCGGCGTACGCCCGGGTGCACACGGCCATCGAAGACGCCGGCGGCGTGGTGTCGGCCGACCATCCCGAGTCCTGGGTACGCCGCGTGCTGACCGCCGCCGCAGACGACACGGTGCGCTCCCTGGTCACCGAGCTGGCCGTGGAGCCGGTGCGTACGACCGAACAGGCCGATGCCCGCTACGTCACCGAGGTGCTGGCCCGGCTGCGCGAGCTGGCCGTCACCCGGCAGGTGCAGGAGGTCAAGTCCCGGCTGCAGCGGATCAACCCGGTGGACAACGTCGAGGTCTACAACCGGCTCTTCGGCGAGCTGATCGGGTTGGAGCAGCACAAGCGGACCTTGCGGGAGCAGGCACTGGGCACCGGCTGAGCGGTCCGGCTGCCGGCGATGTCGGCACCGCGGCGATCCGGTGGAAAACGATTTCACCACCGACCCGATCCGGATGTACATCAAGGCGATCGGCCGAGGCACGCTGCTCACTGCGGCGGATGAGGTGGAGCTGGCTCAGCGGATCGAGGCCGGGTTGTTCGCCGGCGAGCGGCTGGCCGCCGCCGCCGGTCTGGCGGGCGGCCGGCTGCCCGAGCAAGTCCGGCGCGACCTGGAAACCGTGGCGAAGGCAGGCGAGCAGGCCAAGAACCGCCTGGTCGAGGCCAACCGGCGCCTGGTCGTCTCGATGGCGTCGACAGATGGCGAAGTGGTACGTCGGCCGGGGACTGCCGCTGCTCGACCTACAAGTTCTCGACGTACGCCACCTGGTGGATCCGGCAGACGATCACGCGGGCGATCGCGGACCAGGCCCGGACTATCCGGATCCCGGTGCACCTGATCGAGACGATCAACAAGCTGACGCGGATGCAACGCCAGCTACTCGGGCAGCTGGGTCGCGAGCCAACGACCGAAGAGATCGCTGGCGAGCTGGGGCTGCCGGCTGCGAAGGTGCTCGAACTTCAGAAGATCGCTCAGGAGCCAGTGTCGTTGGAGACGCCGATCGGTGGCGATGAAGACGCCAACCTCGGCACCTTCATCGAGGACTCCGACGCGGTGGTGCCGATTGACGCGGCCTCGTTCTTGCTGCTGCAGGAGCAACTCGACGCCATCTTGCACTGCCTGACCGATCGCGAGCAGCGAGTCATCCGGCTGCGGTACGGCCTCTGTGACGGCCACCCCCGCACGCTGGAGGTGGTGGGCCAAGAGTTCGGCGTCACCCGGGAGCGCATCCGGCAGATCGAGTCCAAGACGCTGGCGAAGCTGCGGCACCCGTGCCGGGCGCTGCGACTCGACGAGTACCTGGACTGAGCGTCCGGCGGCGGGCGGTACTGCTCGTCCCGGCCGTCGAAGAACGCGCTCTGCATGCCGCCGGGGATCAACAGCGTGACGTCGATCTGCCCCCGGGTCTCCGCGGCCTGCGCCCGGGTGAAGCCCACCACCCCGAACTTCGACGCGCAGTACGCCGTGGCGTCCCCGACTGCCTTGATGCCGAGGGTGGAGGCGACCGTCACTACCGTGACGGAGCGGGCGAGGAGCGACGGGAGCGCGGCGCGCACCACCGCCGCGGTGCCGAGCAGGTTGACCGTGACGATGCGGTCCGACTGCGGGCCGGGCAAGTTGCCGAGGCCAACCGGGGTGTCCGTACCGGCGGCGGTGACCACGGCGTCCAGGCCCCCGACCCGGTCAATGAGCTGTCGGACGGCGTCCTCGGCGGCCCGGGTGTCGGCCAGGTCGACCACCTCGTGCTCGATGTCCGCGACCGGCGCCCGGTCCAGCCCGACCGGGCGACCACCGGCGGCGCGGACGGCGCCGGCGACCGCGGCACCCAACCCGTGGGCGGCGCCAGTGACCAGCACGGCCCCGATCTTCGTTCGCTCACCGATAACCCGGGCTGGAAGCCCCGCCGTTCAGGGCGGGGAGGAATGCCCGGTCCGCCGGATTGTCGGACCCGGCCGAGAG
>Ga0097691_1000261_pt1 | contig 49349 bp, 44 predicted proteins | sample NGESurdeep072012_8_FD_72858 | JGI IMG/M metagenome (GOLD analysis project Ga0097691, IMG submission 72858) | Arctic peat soil microbial communities from Barrow, Alaska - NGEE Surface sample 210-1 deep-072012 | ecosystem: Environmental > Terrestrial > Soil > Wetlands > Peat ... | reverse complement strand
CAGACAGCAGTAGGGACTCACATCGCCCTTTTCCGGAGGTCGTCGGACACCCTGATTCACGCTCAGTTGGCGGCCTCGGACCCCTATCGCTCATGGCTCCTGACAACTACGTCCACTCGCACGGCGACAACTACATCTACTCGGGCTCGACGCGTGACTTCGGGTTCCGGGAGGATGCCGGGGTGTGCGCCGGGGCGCGGATCGTGTTCGCCCGCGACATCTCGGCGGTGCGCCTCGGGCGACCGTCGAACCTCGTGGTCATCTCCACCTGCCACCTGGGCGAGTCGGGCACGACGATGCCGGCCGCCTTCGCGATCCCCAAGACGAAGGCGGGTCGGGGCGCCTGGGTAGGTCCGAGCTTCTACCTGGGCTATGGCGGCGAGGCCTGGGACAGTGACGAGTACGCGTTCGAGACGCGGTTCTGGGGCGCGATCGGACCGGGCTACGGCGTCGGACAGGCATACGACTTCGCGAGGCTCGGGTCGTTCAACGTCGGGTTCGCTCCCAACTGGTACGGGAGCTACGTCTGGACTGGCCGAGCCGGGCCGCTGCCGACCGGCTGCACCAGCTGTCTGTGAGGTGATGACGATGCGCGCACGAATGAAGTCCCTGGCGCGGCGGCGCCGCGCCAGGCTGATCGCCGCGATCGCCGTCGCCGGGGCAGCGATCGCGCTCGGCGCCCCGGCCGGGATCTCGCACGGCGATGCCGCGGACCGGTTCGTCGCCGGCGGACCGGTCACCGATCGTTCCCCCGTCGCCGCGGACCGGGCGGCCGCGTCCCTGGCGCTCGCCGCAGCCTTCCGCTCCCGCGTCGGCCTGCCGGAGCCGGCCACGTCACGTGTCGAACGGGTGGTTGACCGGTTCGACGGAACGGCCTACGACGAGGTCACCGCAAGCGATGGCGCGGGCCAGCCCGTGCACGTGGCGCGGTTCGACGCGCGGGGACGCCTCGTCGGCGCGGTCGCATTCGGATGGCAGGTGGCGGGCGGCCCGACGCTCGCGAACGCCGCCGCCGCCCGCGCCCGCGGCGACCGGCTGGCCGCCGACCTGGGCCTCGAGCCGTCCGGAACTCCCGACGTCAGGCAGGCGCCAGACGAGACCGGCTGGATCCTGACGTGGCCACGGCTCGTGGACGGCGTGCCCGTCGTGGGCGACGGCGTCCGCGTCGATCTCTGGCCGGATGGCCGGATGCACGCGATCGTGCGGACCGAGCGCTCGCTCGCGGCCCGGCCGGCGACGACGCTCGACGAGGCGACGGCGCGCACCAGGGCAACCGCGACGCTCGGGACGATCTTCGGCGGGCGCGCCGGCCAGGTCCGGATCGCCTCGATCGCGCTCGGCTGGGTCGCCCCGAACAGCGCGTTCGACCCGACCGGTCCGGACGCACCCGGCGCCACGCTCCGCCTTGCCTGGATCGCGGAGGCGCGCACCTCGGGCGACCTCGCGGACGGGCTGCGGGCGGTAAAGCTCTTCCTCGACGCGGGCACCGGGACGCTCATCGGCGGCGACGTCCTCCGGTGAGCAGGACCCCGCCGAACCGGTTCGTCGCTCCTCGCCCGGCCGCCGGCCGGGCGAGGAGCCGCCATGCCACCGGGTACGGGTCGCGTCTCCTGCGCTTCCTCGTCGGCCTGGCGATCGCAGGGTGCGCGCCCGTTGCGCCGACCACGTCCGCCGCGCCGACGCCGGCCGAGAGCCCGACCGCGGGCGCCTCGGCGACTCCGCCCGCCCCGTCGGGAAGGGTGATCGGGCCGGATCTCCTCCTGCTCGCCTTCGACGGCGATGCGGCGACGCTCAGCCTGGTCCGGCTCTCGGGCGAGGTGGTGCCGCTCCCCCTGCCCGACCCGGGGGTCGCCGCGGTCGTGCCGGTCGCGGGCGGGCGGCTGGTGGCCCTGCTCCGGGATGGCGACGCGTTCGTGGCACCTGGCGGGCCGGCCGGGCTCCTGGCAGGCACCGGATGGCGCACCCTGCCGCTCACGAATTCCGGGGCGCTGCCCGCCGGCGCGATCGTGTGGTCCGCGGCCTCCTCGCCGGGCGGCATGCAGGTGGCGGCCATCGCGAGACCGCGCGACGCCGAGTCGCCCAGCGCCCTCGTCGTCATCGAGCCGGTCCGCGGCCGGCGCGACATCCGGCCCCTGGCCGATGGGGCGGAAGGCGTCCCGCCGGCATGGATCGGTCCCGGACGTGTCTGATCATGGAACGCGACCGCCTGGATCGATCCTTCCTCGCCCTCATCGCCACCGCCACCGGGCGGGTCGCGGACCGGCTGCCGATTCGTGTGCTCGCGTTCGGGACGTCGGGGGATGCCCGGTCGGCGGTCGTCGTGGAGACCGATGGCATCGTCGTCGGGCCGACGGCCTCGGTGCTCGCGACGCGACGCGCCCCCGAGGCAGGGCCGGCCATGCCCGCGGGGGACGTCGTGCGCGGCGGGGTCGCGCTCAGCGCGGACGGCGGCTTCCTCGCGGCGGCAATCGAGGAGGGCGATCCCGGACCCAGCCGGATCGCGGTCTACGAGAAGACCGGCGGCGGGTGGCGGGGCGTCATGCGGGTCCAGCCACCCGTCAGCGCTTCGGGCGGCTGGCTGGCCTGGCTTCCCTGAGGCCGGGGCGGCGGGTGGTCCGGGAGGGCTGGCCGGGGGAGGTCAGCCGGCGACGGCCTCGGCCGTCGCCGCCGTGAAGATGGAGACCTGCGCCTCTTCGCGCAGCATCTGCCCCAGGATCTTCTGGAGCGTGAGCTGGTGGACGCAGCTCTGCCAGCTCTCGAAGTAGTGGCACGTGCAGTGCCAGGCACCGGCATCGAGGCTCACCTGGTGGGTGTCGTTGTCCCCACGGAACGTGACGCTGAGGCGATCGAACTCGACCCGATCCTGCTCGCGGGCATACCGATTCGCCTTCTCGACCTTGCCGATGAGAGAGCTGTGCATCGCGGCGATTCCTCCGTTGTCACCTGGACTCCAAGAGGCCGCCGCCCGGTCGAGCGTCCGGTCGACCGGCGGACGGTCGTTTCGAGAACTCTACAACCCCCCGCCAAGAAGGGCGCGGGCCGAACGTCCCGGCGGGCGCCACACGGCCTGCCGGATTCGGGCCGTAGGCCTTGTGGGCGCCCGCGGTGAGCAGGCGCGTCAGCCCCGGACCAGCGCCTCGCCGGCGGCGACGCATGCGTCGGCGGCTGGTTGCGACGTCGCCTCGGTGTAGACGCGGACCAGCGGTTCCGTCCCGCTGAAGCGGACCAGCAGCCACGACCCATCCGCGATGAAGAACTTGAAGCCGTCCCCGGTGGTCAGCTCCTCGGTCCTCGTGACCGGCTGGCCGGCCAGCTCGGCCGGCGCGCGCTCGACCAGCTCGACCAGGAGACGCTCCTTGACGGATGGGTAGACCGCGCGGTCCACGTGGATGTCCACGCGCTGGTAGAAGGACGGCCCGGCGATCTCGTGGAGGTGCTCGATGGCCCGCGAGACCGGCCACCGGCCGGCCGCTCGCTCGCGCAGGAAGAGGTCCAGCAGGAGCAGGTCGGCATAGATGCCGTCGCGCTCGGGCAGGTGCATGCCGAAGCCGTAGCCGCCGGATTCCTCGCCGCCGTACATCGCGCCGGTCTCGATCATCCGGGGCCCGACGTACTTGAAGCCGACCGGCGTCTCGTGGACCGCGATCCCGTAGCGCTCGCCCAGGCGCTCGGCCATCGAGGTGGTGTTGACGCTCTTGACCACCGGGGCGTGCATCCCTCGGTGCTCGACGAGGTAGTACATCAGCAGCCCGTAGACCTGCAGCTGGTGGATGAAGACTCCCCGCTCATCCGCGGCGCCCGCCCGGTCGGCATCCCCGTCGAGGAGCAGGCCCAGGTCGAACCCACCCGCCGCGATGATCCCGAGCGCCTCGTCGATGTTCGGCCGGATCGGCTCCGGGTTCACGCCGCAGAAGTAGGGGTTGCGCTCCGTGTGCAGCTCGGTCACACGGATCCGGCCGCCTGCGAGCAGGCGGCTGAGCCAACCCGCCCCGGCACCCCACATCGGATCGACGAGGATGTCGACGTCCGCCGCCCTGAGGGCATCCAGGTCGACGGTCCGCCGGACGAACTGCTCGTAGCCCGGATACGGGTCATAGCGCTCCACGAGGCCGGCCGCCTCCGCGTCGGCGAACGGACGCCGCGGGATGGCCGCGCCGCCGTTGCCGGCGATCGTCTTCTCCAGGACCGCCAGGAGCTCCGGCCCGGCCGCGGCGCCGGTCGGGGACTTCACCTTGAAGCCGTTGTCGGTCCAGGGGTTGTGGCTGGCGGTGATGACGATGCCGGCGGCCGCGCCGCGCTGGACCACTTCGTAGCTGGACATCTGGGTCGGGACCGCGGACGCCGCGTAGGCGACCGGGATCTCGCAGGCGAGCAGGACCTCGGCCGCGGCGGCCGCGAAATGCTCCGACGCGAAGCGACGGTCGTAGGCCAGGACCACGCCCTTTGCCTGCTCCCCGCGCTCCACGACGTAGCGCGCGACGCCTTCGGCGCAGCGGCGAACGTTCTCGAACGTGAAGTCGTCCGCGACTCTGGCCCGCCAGCCGTCCGTCCCGAAGACGATGATCGTGGGCTGCGGCCGCTCCGCGATCGTCACCTGTCCTCCTCCCGGGCCCGCGCCAGCTCCTCGGCGATGGCCCGGACCTCCTGCGAGCGATCGGCCGCGCAGACAAGGAGGGCGTCGGGCGTGTCCACGACGATGGTATCGCGCAGGCCGATCGTGACGACGAGGCGGGCACCGCCCATGACGAGCGTCGACTCCGACCCGCGGTCGAGGCGCGCGCCGAATCCCACCGCGCCCGCCGGCTCGCCGGCCGCCCGGGCGCCCGCAACGAGGGCGTCGCGAAGCGCCGCCCAGCTGCCGAGGTCGCTCCAGCCCACGTCGGCGCGCAGCATCGCGACGCCGCCCGCACGCGACGCCGGCTCCATCACCGCGTAGTCGATCGACGTTGCCCGCAGGGTCGCGTAGGCGGCGTCGAGCGCCGCCGGATCGGCGGGTCCGGCCCCGACGGCCGCCTTGATGGCCGCCTCGATATCCGGGGCATGCGTCGCGAGGGCGGCCCGGATGGCGTCGCGGCGCCAGGCGAAGATGCCGGCGTTCCAGGCAACCGGGGCGGGACCCGCCAGGAGCGCCAGCGCCGCGTCCACCGATGGCTTCTCGACGAACCGGGCAACGTCCAGGGCGCCCGTGACGCCCGGTCGCCGCCCCGCGGCCACGATGTAGCCGTACCCGGTTTCCGGACCGGTTGGGGCGATCCCCAGGGTGACGAGTGGCCCGGAGCCGGTCCCCGGCGGACCGCCCGCGGCGACTGTCGCCGCGTCCCGGAGCACGGCCCGGAATCCCTCCTGGTCCGCAACCAGGTGGTCGGCGGGGAGGACCAGCATCACGTCGTCGGGTGACCGCTCGATGGCTGCCGCCGCGTACGCGATGGCGGCCGCGGTGTTCCGGCCGACGGGCTCGCCCAGGACCTGCGCGCGATCGAGCTCCGGGAGCTCGTCCAGGACGAGCGAGACGTACCGACGGTCCGTGACCACCACCACGTCGCCGGGCCCGAGGAGGGCGGGGACCACCCGCTCGAAGGTCGCGCGGAGGAGCGTCCGTTCGCCCAGCAGCGGCAGGAACGGCTTGGGTCGGTCGGGCCGCGAGAGCGGCCAGAGGCGCGTGCCGCCACCGCCGGCAAGGATCACGGCGTACATCGGGCGATCCTGGAGACTCGGGTCGGCGGCGGGCGGCGGGCGGGCTGCGCCGCGCTCAGGCCGGCTCGGACGCGCTGCCGGCGGGCTGCGGGCGGCCGCAGTCCGCCGCAAGGAGGGCCGCCTTGTCCGTTCGCTCCCAGGAGAGGTCCAGGTCCGGCCGGCCGAAATGGCCGTAGGCGGCGGTCTGCCGGTAGATCGGCCGGCGAAGGTCCAGCGCCTCGATGATCGAGGCGGGTCGCAGGTCGAAATGGCGGTCGATCGCGGCCCGGATCACGTCGTCGGGGACGGTTCCCGTCCCGAAGGTCTCGATGGAGACGGAGAGCGGGTGGGCGATGCCGATCCCATAGGCGATCTCGATCTCGAACCGATCGGCGAGACCGGCAGCCACGACGTTCTTGGCAACCCAGCGGGCGGCGTAGGCGGCCGAGCGGTCGACCTTCGTGGGGTCCTTGCCGGAGAAGGCGCCGCCGCCGTGGCGCGCCATCCCGCCGTAGGTGTCGACGATGATCTTGCGGCCCGTGAGCCCCGCGTCGCCCATCGGGCCGCCGGTCACGAAGCGCCCGGTCGGGTTCACGTGCATGATCGGATCGGTCGGGCGAAGCTCGACCGGGATGGTGGGCAGGATCACCGATTCGATGATGTCGCGCCGGATCCGGTCCGCCCGGGCGTCCGGGTCGTGCTGCGAGGCCACCACCACGGTCCGCACGCGCACGGGAACGCCCCGGCTGTACTCGACGGTGACCTGGGTCTTGCCGTCCGGGCGAAGGTACGGCAGCTGGCCCGACTTGCGCGCCTCGGCCAGCCGCCGGGCCATCCGATGGGCCAACGCGATCGGGAGCGGCATCAGCTCCGGGGTCTCGCGGCAGGCGTACCCGAACATCATCCCCTGGTCGCCGGCGCCCAGCTCGTGGAGCGCGGTGCCGTCCTCGCGGACCTCGAGCGCCGAGTCCACCCCCTGGGAGATGTCCGGCGACTGCTCCTTGATGCTGACCAGCGTCCCGCAGGTCAGGTAGTCGAAGCCGTACTCGGCGCGGGTGTAGCCGATCTCCTTGACCGTGTCGCGGACGACCGACTGGAAGTCGATGTACGTTGAGGTCGAGATCTCCCCCAGGACCAGGACGAGGCCCGTCGTGGTGGCGGTCTCGCATGCCACGCGCGCGCCGGGGTCGTCGCGGATGATCGCGTCGAGGATGGCATCCGAGATCTGGTCGCACATCTTGTCGGGGTGACCCTCGGTCACCGATTCCGAGGTGAAAAGGTATTCGGCCGCGTCGACGATGGAAGTCATGGCAGTTGGGCTCTCCCCTGGGATGGTCACGGGCAGCCTAGCACCCCCCGGCGGGGGCCCGGCGCCCGGTCAGGTGGTCGGGCGGCTCCGGTCCGTCGATTCGCCGACGAGCACGAGCGGCGGCAGCGCGTCGGCCGGGACGAACCCGAAGACCGCGCCGTAGAACGCCAGCTCGGCCTGGGCGGACCGGAGGATCGAGGACGCCTTGCGGAAGCCGTGGTCCTCGCCCTCGAACGGGACGTAGGCGTGGCGAACGCCGTTGGCGCGGAGCGCCGCGACGATCCGCTCCGCCTCCGCGGGCGGCACCACCCGGTCGTCGAGGCCCTGGAGGACCAGGACCGGGCGCCGGATCCCGTCCGCGTGGAAGGCCGGCGAGCGGGCCTCGTAGATGTCCCTGGCGGCCGGGTACGGCCCCACCAGGCCCTCGAGGTAGCGCGACTCGAACTTGTGCGTCTCGGCCGCGAACGCCGCGAGGTTGCCGATGCCGAAGTAGCTGACGCCGCCCGCGAAGATGTCCCGGAAGGCGAGCGCGGCGAGCGCCGTGAACCCGGACGCCGAGCCGCCTTCGATGGCGATGCGGGCCGGGTCGACGATCCCGCGGGCCGCCAGCGTCCGGGCCCCCGCCACGCAGTCGTCGACGTCCACGATGCCCCACTGTCCGTCGAGCCGCTTGCGGTACTCGCGGCCATAGCCCGAGCTCCCGCCGTAGTCGACGTCGAGGACGGCGATTCCGCGCGTCGCGAGGACCTGGACCGAGATCGCGAGGCCCGTGTATGCCGCGGAGGTTGGACCGCCGTGGCTGGTCACGACCAGCGGAGGCAGCTCCCCGTCCGGCGCCCGGACGGCTCGGCTGTGGGGCCGGTACAGGATCCCGTGCGCGGTGCGCCCACCGGTGGTCGGGAACTCGATCGGCTCCGCGGTCGCGAGGTCGGCCGGATCGAGCACGGCATCCGACGCGCGCCGGAGGACCTCGAACGAGCCGTCGGCGAGGTCGACAAGCACCACCGACCGGAATGCGTCCGGCGCGGCTGCCAGGCAGACAAGCCTGCCACCCCGGATGTCCAGGTAGTCCAGCTCCGTGAACGGGAGGGGGACCTCGAGAGGGGCCGTCGCGCCGCGGCGACCGATGCGGTAGAGGCGATCGCGCCCCCCTGCCCGACCTGCCGCGATGATCGTGCCGTCATCGTCGAACCCGTAGTCGGCGTAGCCGAAGTTCCACTCGGGCCCGCCGATCTCGGCCGCCATGGGCGCGACCGGCACGAGCTGCACGGCGGCACCGGCGCTCCTGCCGGCCTCGACGCGGTGCAGGTTGAGCCAGCCGTCCAGCTCCGCGGACACGTGGAGGGCGCCGTCCGGCGACCACGCCGGCTGTGTGACCCAGGTCACGGCGTCGCCTGCCGCGACCGCGGACGCGCCGAGCGAGCCGTCGGCCAGGACCGGCGCGACGACGCACTCCGTCCCGTTCCAGGGCATGTTCGGGTGGTTCCAGCGGATCCACGCCAGGCGCCGGCCGTCCGGCGAGAGGCGCGGCGCCGCGACGAAGTCGGAGCCACTGGCCAGCTCGACGATGCGCGCCGGGTCGTCCGCGGCGGATCCGTCCAGCGGGACCGCGACCAGCGTGTTGACGGCCTCGCGGCCCTCGACCGCGTGATCCTCGCGGACGCAGACGAGGCGATCCCGGGCCGCGTCCAGGCAAGGGTCCGCGTAACGCCAGCGGCCCTCCGGCGTCAGCGGGGTCGCGGTCCGGCCGGGGCCCACGCGCAGCAGCCGCCCAGTCGAGAAGTCGGACACGACGACAAGGTCTCCGGCAGCGAGGTATGCCGCCCCGCCGTACTCGTGGACGCGCGTCCGGACGTTGATCCCGGCCGGGCTGACGTCGCGGACGCCACCCTCGCGGGTCCACCGAACCAGCGTCTGGCGTCCGGCGTCCTCGGCGCGGCCTTCCAGCCACGTGGCGGCGGCACCGTCCCAGCGCGGCTCGGCGAGCCGGACGAACCCGGCCGCGACCAGCTCCAGGGCCACGGGAGACGGCCAGCTCCCGTAGGGAGCCACCGCCTGCGGCGCTGCTCCGTCGGCGGCGACGAACCGACCCTGGAGCGATCGATCTGTCATCGGTGGCTTACGTCCCGCTCTTCCAGGAGTTCGTATAGGCCTCCTGCTCGGCCGTCATCCCGTCGATGTGGTGGCCCAGCGCCTCGAGCTTGAGGCGCGCGACCTCCCGGTCGATCGCCTCCGGGACCACGTACACGATGCTCTCCAGCTCGGCGTGATGCTGGGCCACGTACTCCGCGCAGAGCGCCTGGTTGGCGAAGCTCATGTCCATGACGGCGGCGGGATGGCCCTCGGCCGCGCCCAGGTTGACCAGCCGGCCCTCGGCGATGAGATGGACCTTCTTGGGGCCGAGGTCGAACTCCTGGAGGTTCTCGCGGACCTCGCGGACGTGGCCCTCGGCGAGCGCGCGGAGTGCCGTGAGGTCCAGCTCGGCGTCGAAGTGGCCGCTGTTGGCCATGATCGCGCCGTCTGGCATCGCCACGAAGTGCTCCCGCCGGAAGACGTTCACGTTGCCGGTGGCCGTGATGAACAGCTCGCCCCAGGGCGCCGCCTGGTCGACGGTCTTCACCTCGAAGCCGTCCATGAGCGCCTCGAGGGCGCGGACCGGGCTCACCTCGACGACGGCGACGTGGGCGCCCATCCCCTTGAGGCGCGAGGCGATCCCCTTGCCGACCCAGCCGTACCCGGCGACCACGGCCCGGCGCCCGGCGAGCAGGATGTTCGTCGCCCGCAGGATCCCGTCGATCGTGCTCTGGCCGGTCCCGTAGCGATTGTCGAAGAGGTGCTTCGTCTCCGCCTCGTTCACCGCGACCACGGGGAACCGCAGCGCGCCGTCCTTCGCCATGGCGCGCAGGCGGATCACGCCCGTGGTGGTCTCCTCGGTGCCCGCGAGCACCTCGCCCAGCTGGCCCGGCCGTTCGCCGTGGAGGAGCGACACGAGGTCGCAGCCGTCATCCATCGTCAGCTGCGGGTGGGTGTCCGCGACCGCGTTGAGGTGCGCGTAGTACGTGCTGCGGTCCTCGCCGCGGCGCGCCCAGGTGGCGATCCCGTACCGCGCGGTCAGCGCGGCCGCCACGTCGTCCTTCGTGGAGAGCGGGTTGCTCGCCGCGAGCGCGATCTCCGCGCCGCCCGCGGCGAGCGTGCGCACCAGGTTCGCCGTCTCGGTGGTGACGTGAAGGCACGCGGCGATGCGCAGGCCGCGGAGCGGCAGCTCCCGCGCGAATCGCTCGCGGATGAGCCGGAGGACGGGCATCTCGCGCTCCGCCCACTCGATCCGGCGGACGCCTTCGTCGACGAGGCCGAGGTCGGTGACGTCGTGGGGCGGCAGGGCAGTCGGGATGGTCATGGCGGGCAGGATCTCCGGCGGGCGGATGGACGATCGGCCGCGGTGGGCGGGCGTGGCCCCTGATTATGCCCGACCGCGGCGGCGCGCCCGGCGCTCAGCTCTCGCCGCGCCCCAGCAGCCGCCTGATGGGGCCCGGAAGCGCCGAGAGCGGCCCCGGCGAAGCGCCGTTCCGGTGGATCAGGCGCTCCTCGAAGCGGACGTGCTCCTGGTAGCCGAGCGTCCGGTAGGCCTGCAGCGCGGGCGGGTTGTCGGACCTGACGTTCAGGACGACCTGGTCGCAGAAGCGCAGGAGGTCCGAGGTGACGGCCCCGGTGACGGCGGTCGCGTAGCCGCGGCCGCGGAAGTCCGCGTGGGTCATCACGTTGCCCACGACGCCCAGGCGCGCCTCCGGGGAGATGACGTGCGTGCCTGCGGCGCTGACCAGCCGCCCGCCGACCCGGATCCCGTAGTAGACCCCCTCCGCCACGGCCGACGGCGGGAGCCACGTCGTGAACCCGAGCTGGTACAGGCGGTTGAGGTCGCCCACCTCCACCGGGAGCAGCCGTGCGACCTCCGCCGGACGCGGCCGGAAGGTGCTGCGATCCACCCACATCCGGACCATCGGCGGGCCGGGCTCGACACGGTAGATGGAGGCGACGGCCGGCAGGTGCTCGGCGCGCGCGGCCAGGTAGGCGGCCTTCGGGCGGATCAGCTCCCGCAGGATCGCGGAGATCCCGGCGTCCTCGCCCATCACGAAGACGGGCTGCGGCGCGAGCCCGGCGTACTCGAGAACGACCGCGACCGGGTCCGGCTCGGCGAACGCAACCCCCCAGCGAGTCCGCCCGAACTCGCGCTCGTCGAGGTCGCAGAGCGCATACGCGGCATAGAGCCGATCGTGCTCCAGGAAGTCGCGCAGGAGCCCGCGGTCGGTGCAGGTGCGCACGACGAGGCCACGCCGGGCGTCCTGCCGCGTCGCGGGGGCGACCACCTCAGGCCTCGGCCTCGGCCGGGTCGGTGGGTCCGCCGTCGAGGCCGGCTGGATCCCCGGCTCTCGAGGCAGCCGGCTGCGTGGAAGCCGCGGCCGCCAGCGCCGTCCCGTACGGGGCCCGGAGCGCGCCGACCTCCGTCAGGATGGCCGCCAGGAGCTCCGCGGGGACGACGTCGACGGACGGGTTGACCGCCGGCGTGCCCTCCGGCGCGATCCTCCGTCCGCCCAGCGAGAGCAGCTCGGTGCCCGCGCGCGGCTCGGCCCGGAGCGCGCGACCGTCCTCCGCTTCGGCGTCGTACGTGGACAGCGGCGCGGCGACGTAGAACGGGATGGCGTGCCGTTCAGCGACGACCGCGAGCCCGTAGCTCCCGGGATCGCACGTGATGTCGCCGTTTCGGGCGACCGCCTCCGCGCCGACGATGACGAGATCGACCTCGCCGCGGGCGAGCAGGCCTGCTGCCGCGCCGTCACCGACGAGCATGAACGGGATCCCGGCCTGGGCCAGCTCCCAGGCCACCAGTCGGGCGCCCGCCAGCCAGGGCCGGGTCTCGGCCACCAGGACGCGCACGTCGCGCCCGTCGTCGCGGACCGCGCCCACCACGGCGAGCGCGGTGCCCACCTGCCCACCGGCGAGCGCGCCGGTGCTGCCGATCGTCAGGACACGGAGCGCGCTCCCCTCGACCCCGGGCGGGTTCGCCGCGATGAGCGCCGCGCCGTGGGCCACGAGTCGGGCGTGCCCAATGACCGCCTCCCCGACGATCGCCTCGGCCTCGTCCCGCAGGGCGGCGGCCATGCTCGCCCCGTCCTCCCGGAGCTCTCCGAGGGCAGCGAACCGGGCCAGCATCCGGTCCATCGCGTTGCGCACCGGCGCCGCGGTCGGGGCCGCGTTCCGGAGCGCATTCGCGGTGCCGAAGAGGATCGCGCGACGTGCGTGCGGCGACGAGCTGACCGAGCGCCCCGCCGTCAGGGCCAGCCCGCACGCGGCCACCTGGCCGAGCAGCGGCGCGCCGCGGACGACGGACTCGCGGACCGCCTGCGCGACGTCCGCCCCGGAGAGGCAGACGATCTCGACGAGCTCGTCGGGAAGGCGGCGCTGGTCCAGCAGGACCACCTGCTCGGGCTCGAGGCGGAAGGCGCTCCGGAACCCGGAGGGCGGTTCGCTGGGCGCCGCGGCCGTCGCGGCGACCGGCGCCGGCGGCGCGTCGACGGACCCGAGGAACGCGCTTGCCATCCCGGCCGATGTCTCGCGCAGGGCCCCTGCCGCCCCGACGACGGTGGCCGCGGTCTTCATCGCGTCCGCCGCGAAGGATCGGAAGAACCGCCGGCGGTCGAGCCGGCGCGCCTCTTCGGCGTCGACGGCCGGAGCCACGGGCGCGATGGTCCCGGGTGCAGGCAGCTCGGGCGCGGGACGCCGCTCGTCGGTCACCGAACCCCCTGCCGGGCTGGCCTCAGTACGTGATGACGGAGGAGACCGCGTACGCGGCGAGCCGGTCGCGGCCCTTGAGGAACCCGAGCTCGACGAGGAAGGCCAGGCCGGCGATCTCGCCCCTGAGTCGCTGGACCAGCTCCACCGTCCCGTTGACGGTCCCGCCCGTCGCGAGCAGGTCGTCCACGATCAGGACCTTCTGGCCGGGCTGGATCGCGTCGCGGTGGACCTCCAGCGTGTTGGAGCCGTACTCGAGCGCGTACTCGATGCTGATGGTCTCCGCGGGCAGCTTCCCAAGCTTGCGGACGGGCACGAGGCCGGCGCCCAGCTGGTAGGCCATCGGGGCCGAGAAGATGAACCCGCGCGACTCCATGCCGACCACGATGTCGATCGCGGTGCCGGTGTACGGCGCGAGCATCGCGTCGATGGCCGCCCGATAGGCCACGGGGTCCTTGAGGAGCGTGGTGATGTCGTAGAACAGGATGCCCGGCTTCGGGAAGTCCGGAATCTCGCGGATCTTCGCGCGCAGCTCGTCCGGCGTCATGACTCTGGAAACCTCCGAGGGCGCGGCACGGGCGCCGTCGCGCATGCGGTGGGAACGAGGTGGGCGCCCGGCGAGAGTCTACCGCAGCGCGGCAGTCTCCCGATCGGCGAGCCTGGCAGCGAGCGCGCCGAGCCCCGACCGGACGTCGTCGGCGGTCGGCCCGGCCAGCGCGATCCGGGCCGCCTCGTCGAGCGCGGCTGCGTCCGCGGACCGGATCGCCCGGCGCACCCCGGCCAGGCTCGACGCGGCCATGCTCAGCTTCCGGACGCCCAGGCCCACCAGCGCGAGCGCCGCGACGGCGTCGCCGCCCATCTCGCCGCACACGGAGAGGGTCGCCCCGGCCGCGTCGCACGCCTCGACCGCCTGGCGGACCAGCCGAAGCACGGCCGGGTGGAGCGACTCCTGGTAGCGGGCCAGCGTCCGGTTGCCGCGATCGACGGCCACGGTGTACTGGAGCAGGTCGTTGGTGCCGATGCTGGCGAACGCAAGGCGCGGGAGATACGTGTCCCCCACGAGGATCGCGGCCGGGATCTCCAGCATCACCCCGAGCGCCAGCTCGCCGTGGGCGACCCCTGCCGCCACCAGGCTCTCGCGGGCTTCCGCCGCGAGGCGTAGCAGGAGGTCGGCATCTCGAGCGTCCGCGATCATCGGTGCCATCACTCCGACCGTGCCGGGCGGCGTGCCGGCGGCGGCCCGCATGGCCGCGCGCAGCTGGGTCAGGAAGATTCCCGGCTGGTCCCATGCCAGGCGGAGCGCTCGGACCCCCAGGAACGGGTTCGCCTCGGGTGGGATCGGCAGGTACGGGATGGGCTTGTCGCCGCCGATGTCGAGCAGGCGGATCGTGATCGGGTGGGGGGCGAATGCCTCCACGACCGACCGGTAGGCCGCCAGCTGCTCCTCCTCGGACGGCGGCGTCGCGCGCTCGAGGAAGAGGAACTCCGTGCGGAACAGCCCCACGCCGGCGGCGCCCAGCTCCACCGCGCGGGCGGATTCGGCGGGCCCGCCGATGTTCGCGAGCAGCTCGACGGCCAGGCCGTCGCGGGTCACGGCCGGGAGGTCCGCGTCTGCCAGCGCCCGGGCCGCGTCGCCCGCGGCTGCGGCGCGGGCGACCTCGAACCGCGCCAGCGTCGCGGCGTCCGGGTCCACGACCACCTCCCCGGTGCTCCCGTCCAGGGCGACGACTGTCCCCGCGTCCGGGCCCGCGCCGGGAGCCGCCTCGGTCGCCTCCAGCAGGCCCTCGATTCCCACCACGGCCGGGATCCCGTAGGCCCGCGCCAGGATCGCCGCGTGCGCCGTGGCCGAGCCCTCGGCAAGGGCGATGCCCAGCAGCCGCTCGCGCGGGAGCGTCGCGGTGAGCGATGGCGTGAGGTCCGCGGCCGCGATGATCGACGGGCGCTCCAGCGCCGGGCCGCTCGGGTGGGCGCCCGTCAGGCAGTCCACGATCCGCGCGGCCACGTCGAGGATGTCGGTCGCGCGGGCTGCGAGCAGCTCGTCGTCCATCGCCCGGTACTCAGCGGCGAACTGGTCGCCGGCAGCCCGGATGGCGCCGATCGCGTCGTCCCCGCCGCGAATCCGGTCCTCGGCCGCCTCGGCGAGCGCCGGGTCCGAGGCCAGCATCGCGTGGGCGTAGAAGATCTCGGCCTCCGCCGGATGCTCCGCGCCGACATGCCCGGCCAGCACCTCGAGCTCCGACCCCGCGGCGTCCATCGCCGCGACCAGCCGGGCGATCTCCGCGTCCGCCTGTTCGGGCGCGATGCGGCCGCTCGCGACGACGGGCGCAGGTCGGATGACGGCCAACGGGCCGATGGCGACGCCGGCGGACGCCGGTGTTCCCGTGAGCATCTGCATGGCCAACCCTCGTCAGGAGCGCCGGTCGATCCGGCGTTCGGTGCCGGCCAGGAGGCGCGCGATGTTGTCCCGGTGGAAGAGCCAGATCAACGCGACCGAGCCAACCGCGTAGACGTCGTAGACCGCCGGGAGGCCCTGGCTCGAGACCAGCGCGATCACCACGAGACCGCCGACGGCGGAGCCGACCAGGGAGCCGAGCGACGAGATCCTGGTCGCGAGGATCACACCCGCGAAGACCGGGAGGATGGCGACCGCGGCCAGCGGGCTGATGATGACGAGCGTCCCCCAGCCGACCGACACGCCGCGCCCGCCGCCGAACCCGATGTACGGCGAGCGGCTGTGCCCGACGATCGCGACCAGCGCACCCAGCGTCTCGAAGACCGGACCGAAGCCAAGGAGCCGCGGGATCAGCACGGCCACGCTGCCCTTCGCGGCGTCCAAGAGCCCGGACACGAGCGCCCAGCGCGGCCCGATCGCCCGCAGCGTGTTTGCGCCGCCGGTCCGGCCGCTGCCGATGCTGCGCGGATCGCGCCCGCCGACGAGGCGCGCCACGACGATCCCGAACGGGATCCCGCCGATGAAGTAGGCGGCGGCGGCGGTGACGACGGCTGGGAGGACGGACGCTGGATCCACGCCGGCATTATCGGGGCGCGCGGCGGCTCGTGAAGCGAATTGCGCGGCGGCGCGGGCAGCCCACTGCTATTCGAGGACCTCGCCGAGCCCGCCATCCACGGCCGCGCGCAGCGTCTCGAGCGCCACGTCCTCGTCGGGCCCGTCCGCCGTCACTTCGATCTCGTGGTCCTTCTTGATCCGCAGGGCCGTCACCGCGAGCATGCTGCGCGCGTCGGCATCCGCCGAGCCGGTCGTGAGATTGCGGACTCGGACGGCCGTCCCGCGATGGGCGGCGGCGGCCCGGACGAACGCCGCGCCGGGTCGCAGGTGGATCCCGGACGGGTTGCGGACGGTGAGCCGGATCGTCTTCATGGGTCCCTCCTCGTGGTCGCGGGGTGGTCGAGCATGTCCAGGAGCGCGCCGGGTCGGCCGCGGGTGCGATCCCAGGCCAAAGGGTCGGCGCTGGCTGCCTCCACGAGAGACGCGAGCGCGGCGTTGACCGGCGTCGGCACGCCCGCCACGGCACCAGCGCGCGCGACTCCCCCGTTGAGCCACGGCGATTCTGACGGTCCGCCGCCACCGCGCAGGTGCAGCAGGAGCGACGGGGCCTTGCCGCCGCGGGCGCCGCCCACGACCCGCTGAAGGATCGGGTGCCCGAGCGCCGCCGGGGCTCGGAACCCGAGCGCCAGCCAGCGGACGTCGGCGCCTGGCAGCCCCACGGGGGCAAGGTGGAGCGCGCGCATCACCGCAAGGGCCTCGCCGACCTGGGCCCGCTCCACGGCGAAGAGGCGCCGGTCGGCGTAGACCGCGGCCGCATCCACGTCCAGCAGCGCCGGGATCGCGTTGGCGACGAGGTTCGTGAGGAGCTTGGACCACTTCATGGCACGCCAGTCGCCCACGGTCGCGACGGGCAGCCCTCCCGCGGCCAATGAATCCCCGATCGCGGCCCGGACCGCGGTGGTGTCGCCCCGGACCGAGCTGAAGGCGATCCCGCGGCGCTTCCTCCAGGCCAGGGTCCCGTTCGCCTCGCGGTCGATCGGGGCGGTGAGGGACCCCGCCAGCAGGGGTGCGTCCGGGCGGGCGTTCGCCACGAGCTCCTCGGCCCCGATCCCGTTCTGGAGGGTGACCACCGCGAGGCCGGGCCACGCCGCGCACGCCTCGACGGCCTCCGCGAGGTCCGGCATCTTCACGGCCAGGACGACGTACGCGGGGCGGTCGAGGCCGGCAGTCCCATCCGTCCGCTCAGCGCGAGCCTGGCGAAGCCCGCCGTCGGGGGCGCGGACGACGATCCCTGCCGGGCCCCGCGTGCCGGCACCGGGCCTGCCCGCGAGCGTGACGCGGCGGCCCGAACCCGCGATCAGCGCCGCAAGAAACGTGCCGACGGCGCCGCCCCCGATGACGACCGCGCCCGCGCCCTGGTCCCGCAAGGCGGGCTCGGGCCCGGTCACCCGGCGAGCTTGTCCTGGGCGAGCATCGCGTCGGCGGCATCACAGACCGCCCCGAGGTCGTCCCCGATGCTGGCCTGGATCGCCGCGACGATCGCGCCCTCCACCACGGGGCCGCGGCTCAGCCGAACACGGGCGGCCTGCGCCGGGTCCAGCAACTCCAGGGCCGTCGATGCCGAAAGGACGGCGCTGCCGAGGTCGGTCATGACCACGACGCCGGCCCCCGCGTCCGCCGCCACGATGGCCGCCATGATCCGGCCGGCGTCCGTGCCGATGGTGCCGTCCTCCATGCCGCCGGCGGCCACGATCCGGACCTCGTCGCCGGCCATCTGGAGGGCAAGCTCAACGGTGCCGTCGGCGACCTTCGCGGAATGCGAGACGATCACGAGCCCGACGAGCGCCTCGGCGTCGTCGCTCTCCGCAACCACGTTCAGGCTCCGGCGGCCGCGAGGGGCTCGCGCCCGGCGCGGTCCACCGCGTCCGCGACGCGGTAGGCCGCGAGGAGGATCTCGATGGGATGCCGGGTCCGGGTCCCGGTCGCCTTCTCGATCTGCCAGCGACACGTCTCCGAATCGCAGGCCGCTTCGGTGGCGCCGCTGGCCCTGATCTTCTCGAAGAGCGGGGCGCCGACCGCCATGCCGATCGGGTACTTCTCCTTCTTCATCCCGTACGTGCCCGCGATGCCGCAGCAGTCATGGTCCATGTCGGCTGCTCGGAGCCCGGGCACCAGCGCGAAGAGCTCCATGGCGGGCAGGCCGATCCCGTGCGACCGGAGCTGGCACGGGGCATGGTAGGGAAGATCTTCGTCGAGGCGGCCGAACCCGGTGTCGAGCTTGCCCTGCTCGTGGAGATCGAGAAGGAACTCGCAGATGTCCCACGTCGCGTTCGCGACCACCGCCGCATCCTCGTCGTGGATGTCGAGCATCTCGCGGTACTCCGCCTTGATCGTGTGCGTACAGGACGTGGAGGTGCCGACGATCCGGTAACCCTGGCGCGCGTAGCGGGCGAGCACGTCGAGGTTCTTGTGGGCCCGGCCGCGGGCTTCCGTGTAGATCCCGTTGCTGATGAGCGGCAGCCCGCAGCAGACCTGCTCGGGAATGATCGTCTCGAAGCCGTTGCGCTTGAGGATCGCGATCGCGGCATCGGCCAGGTGCTGCTCGTAGTAGTTGGCCGAGCAGCCGTGGAAGTAGACCACGGCCCGGTCCGGCCCCGGGACGGCAGCCGTCCCGCGCCGGCGCTGGCGCCGCTTCGAGATGGACTGGAACGTCCGCCGGCCGAACTTCGGGAACGGCGCCTCGCGATGGATGCCGATCGTGGTCTGCATGATGGCCCGGATCGGCCTGTTCGCGAGCGCCCAGTTGGAGATCGGCGAGAAGAGCACGCCCAGCTGGCCGACGAGGTCAGTCTGGCCCAGTCCCCAGTCGCGGAGCCTGGGGCGCTTGCCGGCCTTCATCCGCGCGCGGGACTGGCTGTTCATCTCGGCGATCTTCACGCCGGCCGGGCACGCGGTCGTGCACCAGCCGCAGCCCGAGCAGTAGTCGACCGTGACGTCCGGCGACAGAGGGATCCGGATGCCGGCAACCTGGACGGGCTGGGCTCGACCGGTCCGGAACCGCTGCGCCTGCGGACCGACGTACTTCGGCCCGGGGAACAGGTCCGTGACCCGGGCCACCGGGCAGACGGTGACGCAGACGTTGCACTTGAGGCACTCGTCGGACGAGTAGCCAACGGCCGCCTCGGAGGCGCTCATGACCAGCTCGGCGATCGTCATGGCCGCTCGCTCCCCGGCGCTGCGGCGTGCCCGGCCGGGACCGCGGCCAGCGATCGCGCCGCCCGCCACCCGCTGGTGAGCGCGACGCCGTCGCCGCACCGCTCCCCAATGGAGCGCTGGCCGGCGAGCAGGCTGCCGGCCACGCGCACGTTGTCGAACACCGGCGTTCCGTCCTCGGCCACCGGCCGCAGCTCCGCATCGGTGCGGATGCCCGCCCGCTCCAGCGGATGGCCCGCCGGGTCGAACGCATCGACGGCAAGCCAGTCATCGGCGGCCGGGGCCTCCACGGGGAGCCCCAGGATCGGCTCCCGAAGCCGGCCGTCGCGCTCTGCCAGCAGCCCCCCGCCGGCGATGCCTCCGGTGGCGAGCACCAGGGCCCCGGTCCGGACCACGTAGCTCCGCGCGGCAGCGGCCGACACGACCGCGGTCACGTTCCGCCCGTCGGACTCGACCCGCTCGATCATCTCGCCCACCTGGACGCGCCCACCGGCCCGGACGACCGCCGCGCGAAGCGCCGCATAGAGGCGCAGTCCCGGCACGCTGGGCGGGACGAGCGGCATCTCGAACGGCACAGCCGGGAGACGCTGCCGCATGGCCGCGAGGACCGCCGCGTGCTCTCGCAGGCCGAGGACGGCGGGCAGGGCCACGCGGCCTCCCGAACCGGGCGCCGAGGCGATCGCCCGCGCGATCGCCTCGATCGCGGCCCCGCGCCAGGTGGGATCGTCGAAGCGACGCGCGATCTCGAGCGCGTTGAGGTTGTGGCGCGCCGCGAGGCCCGGTAGCGTGGCGCTGACCGGGCTCACCGACGCCGGCCGGTTCCCGCCCTCCCAGATGCGCTCCCGGGAAAGGCTGGCCGAGATCGCCTCGGGCCAGAAGTCCTTGAAGCCGGCGATGCCGCAGACGACCAGACGCTCCCCGGGGGCCCACGGCGAGAGCGCGGCGGCCTGGCCTGCGGGCAGGATCGCGGCGCGCCGCGTCCCGCCGATGGAGGTCGGAGCCAGCTGGAGCGGGGTATCGAGGTCGCCAACGTAGTCGACGCCCCCGGCCGCGAGGTGCGGGAGGAGCCAGCCGATTGCCGCGGCCACGTCGTCGCCCAGGATGGCGTACGGGTGGCCGGGCTGGTCTGCCAGCCGGCGGATGCCCTCGCGCGGCGTCAGGGCGGCCGGGATGCCGGCGACGTCGATCCCGCCCGGCCCCCAGTGGGTGGCGGCGTGACCCTTGGCGAGGACCAGGACGCGCGCCCCCGACTCGGCCGCAGCGATGGCGGCACTGAGCCCGGCAAGGCCCGCCCCGATGACGACGACGTCAGCGCTGGGCACGGGCCACCTCCCGGGACGCTTCCGGCGTCTCGCGCTCGATCAGCGACTCGACCCCCAGCCCGCCTTCGTAGACGCCGGAGATCATCCATTGCTCCTGGAGCTGGCGGCCGGCGGCAATCGGGCGCGTCCCCTTGAAGCGCTCGCGGAGGAAGCCCAGGATCGCCCGATCCGCGAGCTCGGCGACGTCGGCCGAACCTGCGTGCCCCGCGCGTTCCCCCACCACGCCGGCTGCCCGGAACGTGCAGAAGCCACCCTGGCAGGGCCCCATCCCGAGGCGCGTGCCGCGCCGCACGTCATCGAGCGAGCAGCCCGGATGCCGGTCGAGGAACTCGTCCAGCATGGGCCGCGTGACGAGCTCGCACTCGCACAGGAGGCCGGCGTCCCCGCCCCCCTCCGCCTCGTGGTCGGCCAGCCGATGGCCAAGCCAGTATGTCTTCCCGGGGACCTGGTTCGGCAGGATCTCGTCCGCCGTGGTGCATGGCTCCGTGACGCCCAGCTTCTCGCACACGAGGTCCACGGTGTCCTGGGCCATCTGGCGGAAGGTGGTGAGCTTGCCGCCGACGATCGTGACGAAGTTCTCCACGCCGTCCCTGGCACCGTGGTCGAGGACCGTGTGCGCCCGCGAGATCTGGCGTCCGTCCTTCAGCGCGGCGGCGGTCATCTCGGCGGGCGGCTGGTAGAGCGGCCGGACTCCCGCGTAGGCGCGCAGGAGCCGCATCCGGCCAAGGTCGGGGAAGAGCTTCTCGCCCTCGTGGATCAGCGCGGCGACCTCGTCGCGGGTGATCTCGTAGTGGTCCGGGTCCTCCACCCGCTGCTCGGTCGTGCCGAGGATGGCCACCGTGTGGACGGGGACCATGATGTCGCCGTCGGAGGACTTGTGGCACCGGTTGACCACCGTGTCGGTCATCCGCTGGTTGTAGATGAGCATCGTGCCCTTGCCCGGATGCATCGTGACCGTGACGTCGATCATCGCCGCGACCTGGCCCGACCAGGCGCCGGCGCACGACACGACCAAGCGGGGCGCGATCCGCGTCACGCTCCCCGACCGTTCGTCGCGGAGCGTGGCCCCGACGATCCGGTCGCCGTCGCGCTCCATCTCCACCAGGCGCTGGTAGGACCAGGCGTCGCTGCCATGGGCGCGCGCGTCCGCGAGGTTCGATTCGATGAGCTGCCAGGGCTCCACGGAGCCATCGGGAAGCTTGAAGACGCGGCGGATGCGCGGGTTGAGGGCCGGCTCGTGCCGGAGTGCCTCCGCGACCGGGATCTCCTCGCAGTCGACGTCGGCGGCGATGCAGGCCGCCTGGAAGCCGTCGACGTAGTCGTCGGGATCGTCCGGCGTGGCGACGAAATAGCCGCCCGTGTCCTCGATGCTTGCCGGGGCGATGCGCCGGAGGATTCGGTTCTCGGAGATGCACTCGCGCGCCGCCAGCGCGTCCTTGGCAACGTACCGGCCGCCCGAGTGGAGGAGCCCGTGATACCGCCCGGTGGTGCCGGTGCCGTAGTCACCGCGTTCGACGAGCAGGGTCCGGAGGCCTCGCCGCGCAAGGTCCCGGAGCACGCCGGCCCCAGTCGCACCCCCGCCGACGACGAGGACGTCGTAGGCGTGCGACTCACCCATGCTGCCCACCTCGATCTGTCGTGACTCCATGTGTGGCGCGATCCTGCGGGCGGTGCCCGCGTGACGTGTTCCGGGGCCCCCCGGCACAGCCGAGAGGCCCCGGATGGTGAGGCGAGTGGACTACTCGGCCCAGTCGAAGGTCCGCGTGACGGCCTTCTTCCAGAGCGCGTACTCCTTGTCGCGGAGCTTCGCGTCCATCTTGGGCTCCCAGGTCTTGTCCTTGGCCCAGTTGGCGCGAAGGTCCTCGACCTCGGCCCAGTAGCCGACCGCGAGGCCGGCGGCGTAGGCCGCGCCGAGGGCCGTCGTCTCGGCCACCTTCGGGCGGATGACCGGGACGCCCAGGACGTCCGACTGGAACTGCATGAGCAGGTTGTTGAAGACCATGCCGCCGTCGACCTTGAGGGCCGTCAACGGAACGCCGGAGTCGGCGTTCATGGCGTCGAGGACCTCGCGGGTCTGCCACGCGGTCGCCTCGAGGACGGCACGCGCGATGTGGCCCTTGTTGACGTACCGGGTCAGGCCGGCGATGACGCCGCGCGCGGAGTTCTTCCAGTACGGCGCGAAGAGGCCGCTGAACGCCGGGACGAAGTAGACGCCGCCGTTGTCCTCGACCGTGGCCGCGAGGGCCTCGATGTCGGTCGACTTCTCGATCATCCCGAGGTTGTCGCGGAGCCACTGCACGAGGGCGCCGGTGATCGCGATGGACCCCTCGAGGGCATACACGGCCGGCTGCTTGCCGATCTTGTAGCCGAGGGTCGTGAGGAGGCCGTTCTTCGACGGAACGGCCTTCGTGCCCGTGTTGAGGAGCATGAAGCAGCCGGTGCCGTACGTGTTCTTCGCCTCGCCGGGGGAGAAGCACGTCTGGCCGAAGAGGGCGGCCTGCTGGTCGCCGAGGTCGCCCGCGACCGGGATGCCGGCGAGGTCGCCGACGGCGGTGCCGTAGACCTCGGACGAGGCCTTGACGGCCGGGAGCATTGACTTCGGGATGCTCATGAGCCCGAGGATCTCGGGATCCCAGTCGAGCGTGGTGTAGTTGAAGAGGAGGGTCCGGCTCGCGTTCGTGACGTCGGTGACGTGGACGCCGCCCGACGTGCCGCCGGTCAGGTTCCAGATGCACCAGGTGTCGATGTTGCCGAACAGGAGATCGCCGGCCTCGGCCTTGGCCCGGGCGCCGTCGACGTTGTCGAGGATCCACTTGACCTTCGGGCCGGAGAAGTAGGTCGCCAGCGGAAGGCCGGTCTTCGGCCGGAGGCGATCCGAGCCGCCATCCTTAGCGAGCGCGGCGCAGATCTGGTCGGTCCGGGTGTCCTGCCAGACGATCGCGTTGTAGACCGGCTTGCCGGTCTTGCGATCCCAGACCACCGTGGTCTCGCGCTGGTTCGTGATGCCGACCGCGGCGAGGTCCGCCGCCTTGATTCCCGCCTTCGCGAGGGCCCCCTTGATGACCTCCTGCGACCGGGTCCAGATCTCGTTGGGATCGTGCTCGACCCAGCCGGGCTTCGGATAGATCTGCTCGTGCTCCTTCTGATCGACCGCCACGACGGCACCGGCGTGGTCGAAGATCATGAAGCGGGTGCTCGTCGTGCCCTGGTCGAGCGCGCCGACGTACTTTGTCATGTCTCTCTCCGTGCGGATCTAGATGGCGCCCGCCGGCGTCAGCCGGCGCGCAAAGCGTCGCGAAGGGATTCGAACAGGATCGTGGTGCTCGTCGCGCCTGGATCCTGGTGGCCGGCGGAGCGTTCTCCGAGGTAGCTCGCTCTGCCCTTGCGGGCCACGAGCGGGGTGACCCGGTCGCGCCCATCGGCCGCCGCGACGGCGGCAGCCTCGAGCGCGGCCGGGAGGTCCTCGACGCCCGCCTCGAGCGCGGTGACGGCCGGAACCATGGCATCGACCATCGTCTTGTCGTCGAGCCCGGCCTTGCCGCGGGCAATGACGCCCTCCAGCCCGGCACGGAACCCTGCGGCAAGCTCGGTGGGGCCGATCTCCGTGGCCGGGCCGAACGCGGTGCCGAGGCGAAGGAAGAACGTCCCGTAGAGGGGGCCACTTGCCCCGCCGACCGTCGAGATGAGCTTCATGCCGGTCTGCTTGAAGAGCGTCCCGGCATCGCCGTCCTGGAGCCCCGGGAGGAGCTCCACGATGGCGGTCATCCCACGGTCCATGTTGATCCCGTGGTCCGCGTCGCCGATGGCGGAGTCGAGCTGCGTCAGCTCCTCCTTGGCAGCGTGGATCCGGGCGGCGAACGTCTCGAGGAAACGCGAGAAGTCGCCTGTGGAGATCACGGTTGTCAGACTCCCCACCGCAGGCCGGGCGTCTTGACCGGCGCGTCCCAGTACCGGAGCAGCTCGTCGTCAAGCTTCAGGAGCGTGATCGACAGGCCCGCCATCTCGAGCGAGGTGATGTAGCTCCCGACCAGGTTGCGCGCGATCGTGATGCCGCGACCGGTCAGGATCTCGTTCACCTTCCGGTAGGCCACGTACAGCTCGATGAGCGGCGTGCCGCCCATCCCGTTGACGAAGGCGAGGACCCGGTCCCCGCTGGCGAAGATGCCCTCCTCGAGGATCGGCGTGAGGAGCATCTCGACGATCTCGTCGGCCGGCCGGAGCGCCTCGCGCCTCCGTCCGGGCTCGCCGTGGATGCCGACGCCGATCTCCATCTCCGCATCGGAGATGTCGAAGGTCGGCTTGCCGGCGGCGGGAACGGTGCAGGAGGTGAGGGCCATGCCCATCGAGCGGACGTTGTCCTGGACCTTCTGGCAGAGCGCGGTGACCGTCTTGAGGTCGGCACCGGCTTCGGCGGCCGCCCCGACGATCTTCTCTGCGAGCACCGTGCCACCGACGCCGCGGCGACCGGCGGTGTAGAGCGAGTCCTTCACGGCGACGTCGTCGGCGATGACGACCGAGGCAACCTCGATCCCCTCCGCCTGCGCCATCTCGGCCGCGATCTCGAAGTTCATGATGTCGCCGGTGTAGTTCTTCACGATGTGAAGGACGCCGGCACCACCGTTGACCGCCTTCGTGGCCGCGAGCATCTGCTCCGGCACGGGCGACGTGAAGACCGCGCCCGGGCAGGCCGCATCCAGCATGCCGAGCCCGACGAAGCCGCCGTGCATCGGCTCGTGGCCGGAGCCACCGCCGGAGATGATGCCCACCTTGCCGGGGCGCGGCGCGTCCTTGCGGACGATGATGTTGGGTTCCTCGACCCGGATCAGGTCCGGGTGCGCCGCGGCCATCCCCGCGAGCGCCTCGTCGACCTCGCGCTCCGGGGTGTTGATGAGCTTCTTCATGCGCTCCTCCAATGGCGGGTCAACGACGGATGCTCGGGGAATGGCGAGGGGACACTCAGAGCGCCGGCGGCGGGGCCGTAGCCGCCGGCGCGGGGTGCGGTTGGCTCAGGACTACTTGGGGCCGAGGGCCTTTGCGACGAATTCCGTGATCCCGTAGTAGTAGACGGCCCAGCCGAGTGCGCCCCCGATGAGCGGGCCGACAACCGGGATCCAGGAGTACTCCCAGTCGCTGCTGCCCTTGCCGGCGATCGGCAGGACCGCGTGCATGATCCGCGGCCCAAGGTCGCGGGCAGGGTTGATCGCGTACCCGGTCGTACCTCCAAGGCCAAGGCCGATCACGAGGACGAGGAGGCCCCATCCCAGCGCGCCGCCGATGGACGAGTTGACGCCGGTGGCGTTGCCGAGGCTGAAGCCGACGAAGATCAGGACGAACGTGCCGATGATCTCCGAGACCAGGTTCCAGGTCATGTTGCGGATGGCCGGGCCGGTCGAGAAGACGGCGAGCTTGAGGCCCGGGTCCTCGGTCTCAGCCCAGTGCGGGTAGTAGTGCAGGAAGACGAGCGTCGCGCCGATCATGGCGCCGATCATCTCGCCGGCCCAGTAGCCAAGAAGCGAGTCGACGCCAAACGCGCCGGTGCTCTTGACCTGGTTGTCGAGGAAGACCGCGAGCGTCACCGCGGGGTTCATGTGGGCCCCGGTGAACGTGCCGGCAACGGCGATGCCCGCGAACACCGCCATGCCCCACGCCATCGTGATGACGATCCAGCCGCTCGCAAACGCCTTTGACTTGGCGAGCAGAACGCCGGCGACGACACCGTCGCCGAGGAGGATCAGGATCATCGTCCCGAGAACCTCCCCAACAAACTTCTCAGCAGACATGCTCACTCCCTCTATTGGGTGGACACCAACGCCGGCTGCGTACTTCGCTCGATCCCTCCGCTCCGCGGCAGCGACCCCGGCCCGGGTCGCCTGGCGGCCGATCACGCCGGCGCCACAGTGCCCTCGAGCACTGTTGCCCGAAACGGTACGCCCGCCGTGGTGCCCAAAACGTCAAGGAAACGTCTAGGTTGCGGGAACGTTGCGGCGACGGTGGTCAAGCGTGGCGTCGCCGGGCGGCGCCTGGAAGGCACAGCGGGTCAGGCGCCGCCGCTCGCCACGTCCGCGAGAGCACGCAGGAGGAGCGCGCTCGACACGGCGCCGGGATCAAGGTGGCCGATCGAGCGCTCGCCCAGGTAGCTGGCGCGACCCTTGGTCGCGAGGAGCGGAAGCGTGTCTCGCGCGCCGGCTTCTGCCGCGTCCGCCGCGCGGCCGGTCGCGCTCGCGAGATCGAGGCCGGCGCTGCCTGCAGCCTCGAGCGCCAGGACCGCGGGCACGAGCGCGTCGAGCATGGTCTTCTCGCCCGGCAGGGACCGGCCGAGGGCGGCGAGGCCGTCGACCGCGGCGCGGACGACGGCGGCAAGCTGTGTCGATGTCGCCACCAACCCACCTGGCAGGGCATCGAGCGCGGCGCCTGCGCGCAGGAGGGCGCGACCGTAGAGCGCCCCGCTGGCTCCTCCGACCGTGCCGGTGATGGTGCGCCCCGCCATGAGGAGGAGGGGTCCCCCTGCGTCGGTCGCGACGTCACCTGCGGCCAGCCGGGCATCGAGCGCAGCGAAGCCACGCCCGAGGTTGATCCCGTGGTCCCCGTCGCCGATCGCGGCGTCGAGCTCGGTCAGGTGGACACGCTCCGCGGCGATCCGGGATGCCGCCAGGCGCAGCCAGCCCGCGACGAGCGGCCCGCTCACGAGATCGGCCGCTTCGCGGTCACCCTGGAGCCGTCCCGTCGGCCGGCCAGTCGTCGGGGAGCTTGTCAAGCGCGGGCGGCGTTTCCGATGCCGCCAGCACGTCGGGCAGCGCCGCGCCACCGGCGGCCTCGACGGCGGCCCGCACGGCACCTTCGACCAGCGCGCCGCGGCTGACCCTCACCCGTGCCCGGTCTGCCGGCGAAAGGTCGTCGAGCGCCATCTCGAGGGCGAGCGCAGCGCTGCCCAGGTCCAGCAGCACCAGGACGCCGTCCGGCGCCACGGCGAGGACGTCGCGGATCGCGTCGAGGATCATCGGCGCGCTGGTCCCGAGCGCGCCCGCGTCCGTCCCGCCGGACACCCCGACCGCCACGGAGGGCGCAGCCTGGGCCAGCATGGCCCGGAGCCCGCGAAGGAGCTCGCGGCTGTGGCCGACCAGCACCAGCGCGACCATCGAGCACCTCCGGGCGTTCCGGCGCCATCCCCGGATCGCCGCGGATGGGCCCGCGGCGGAAGGTAGACTTTGCCCTCCATGAGTCTAGAGCGACCCGACCGTCCGGCGGTGGGTGGCGGCGTCCCCGCGGTCTCGATCACGGCCGCGGACATCGTCGCGTTCGTCGGGCGCGCGGCGGCGACCATCGCCCGGCACGAGGCGCTCCTGGACCGGCTCGACGCCGCGCTGGGTGACGGTGATCACGGCACGAACATGACGACGGGCCTCCAGGCCGTGGTCAGAATCCTCGCCGACGAGGCTCCGGCGGAAGGGATGGCGCGACTGGACATCGGAGCCTTGCTCCGCCGGATCGGGCACACGCTGGTCGCCAGCGTCGGCGGTGCCAGCGGCCCCCTCTACGGGACGCTCTTCATCGAGGCTGGCTTCGCCCTGGATGGACGTCACGCCGTGGACCTCGCCACCTTCGCCCGTGCGCTCGACGCGGGCCGGGCCGGTCTGGCCCGCCGCGGCCGGTGCGTTGTCGGCGACAAGACGATCCTCGATGCGCTCGAGCCCGCCACGAGAGCCCTCCTCGCGGGCGCGGCGGCGGGGCTCCCCCCCGACGAGGCGTTCGTCCGGGCGGCCCGGGCGGCCCGGGCCGGCGTCCGCGCCACGATCCCGATGGTCGCCCGACGGGGACTCGCCCTGCGGCTGGGCGAACGCTCGAGGGGCCACCGCGACCCCGGCGCGACCTCGTGCTTCCTCCTGATCCGCTCCATGCTCGACGGGCGGACCTCGCGACGCCAGGCGCAAGGTCGACGGTGAACGACGAGGGCGCGCTGCGAGCGCGCGTGGCCAACCTCGAAGACGAGCGGCGGCGTGCCTTCGACGAGGCCCAGCGCGAGGCGGACGCGATGTTCGCCCAGTACCAGCTGAGCCAGCTGCTCGCCTCGGGCGATGACCTGGAGAAGCTGGCGCCGGCGGTCCTCGCGGAGATCGCCCGCACGAGCGGCGCAGAGGCCGCCGCGCTCTGGCTGGCGGCCCCTGCGCGACGAACGCTGCGCCGGATCGCGTCGCTCGAGCCGGAAGGCGCGTCGGCGGGACACGGACCGGGGGACGGATCCGCCCTCCCCATCACGTTCGCCGACTCCGCCGCTGCAGGCCGCTGGACGGCCAAGGCCGGCTGGTTCGGCGTCCCCCTCGAGGAGAGCCGCGCGCTGGGCGAGGGCGGAGCGGGCCACGTCGCGCTCGGCTATCTCGCGATCCGGCCCGCGCCTGGACGTGCCCTGGACCCCGGCCATGCCCGCTACCTCGGGCTGATCCGGCGCGAGCTTGCCCTCGCGTTCCGCGCCGCCCAGCTTCGCGGCGCGCTCCTGCACGAGCGGGCGACGCTGGCCGCGATCCTCGACGGCGCGAGCGACGCGATCATCGCGGTGGATTCGGACTGCCGGATCACCCGACTCAACGGCGCCGCGGCGCGCCTCGTGGGCGCGGCCGAGCGCGAGGGGATCGGGGTCACGTGCGAGGCCTTCCTGGGGTGCCTGCCGGAATCCGGCGGCAGTCGCGGCTGTGGCCGCAGCTGCCCGTTCGGGGAGGTCCTGGCGCATGGGCGACCGCTCATCCGCGAGCAGATCATCGCCGGCGTCGACGCGTCGCCGATCCCGGTCGCGGCGAGCTACGCCCGGATGACGGGCGCGCCGGCGGGCGCGGTCGCGGTCCTCCGGGACCTGCGCGTGACGCGCGCGCTCGACGCGCTCAAGTCGAGCTTCGTGGCCACGATCTCGCACGAGCTGCGGACGCCCCTCGCGCTCATCAGCGGCCACTCGCAGAGCCTGCTGCACCTGGGCCTGGACGCGCCGACGAGCCGGCACCACCTGGAGCGGATCGTGGATGCCGTGGATCGGCTGGGAACGCTCGTGGACGAGGTGATCGACGTGTCGCGGCTCGAAAGCGACCAGCTGCAGCTGGACCGCGGCCCTGTCGACCTGGCGGCACTCCTGCGGTCGTTCGCCGCCGAGCAGGGCGAGCTGCCCGGGGCCGGCACGATCACGATCGAGGCCCCCGCCCTGCCGAAGGTGGACGCGGACGCCCGCCGGATCCGGCAGGTCCTCGCGAACCTGGCGGCGAACACCCAGAAGTACGCGGGCCCCGGTGCCACGATCTCGATCCGCGCGCGCCACCTGCCCCCGGACTCGGTCGTCGTGACGTTTGCCGACGACGGCGAAGGGATCGACGCCGCCGAACAGGCCCAGGTCTTCGACCGGTTCTTCCGGGGCGGGCGCGTCCGTGAGTCGCGCATCCACGGGAGCGGGCTCGGGCTCTACGTCTGCCGCCGGCTGGTCGAGGCGCACGGGGGCTGGATCCGGCTGGACGCGGTCGCGCGCGGCATGTCCATCTCGTTCCGGCTGCCGGTGGTCCAGTGATGCCGGACGCGCTGCCCGGGGCGCGAATCCTCATCGTGGAGGACGAGCCCGAGTTCGCCGACCTCCTTGCCCTGTGGGTGGAGCGGCACGGCTGGCAGCCGCAGGTGGCCCGTGACGGCGCCGCCGCGATCGTCGCCTTCGAGGCCGAGACGCCCGACCTGGTCCTGCTGGACCTGAGCCTGCCCCGGCTCAACGGCTGGCAGGTGATCGAGCGCATGCGCGCCACCAGCCTGGTCCCGATCCTGCTGGTCACGGCGCGCGACGCGGAGGAGGACAAGATTCGGGGCCTGGGCGCCGGCGCGGACGACTACGTCACGAAGCCGCTGAGCTTCCCCGAGCTGATGGCGCGCATCGAGGCCGTGCTCCGGCGCACGGCCGCGCGCTCCGCTGCCGTCACCGGCGAGGAGGTCCGCCACCCTGGGTTGGTCATCGACGGGCGCGCCCACCGCGTGGTGGCGGAGGGCCACGAGATCCACCTGACGCGCACCGAGTACCGGCTGCTGCGCCACCTCGCCGAGCGCCCGGAATCGGTGGTCGGCCACGCCGACCTGCTGACCGCGGTCTGGGGTGCCGGCTACCGTGACGACCTCCACCTGCTGCGCGTCACGATGCGCAACTTGCGGGCGAAGCTCGCCGAGGCGGCACCCACCCGGCATTTCATCGCCACGAGCTACGGGGTGGGCTACCGGTTCCGGGTCGACGCCGACGCCGAGGACGAGGGCTGATCCGGGGCCGACAAGCCCCGGGCCCCGGCCACGCGGGTCACGATTGCCTGGGTCAGCGCCCACGCCCGGGCGGCGTCGCGCGGAACGCGGATCCGGACCTGGCTGGCCGCGAACGTGATGTCACCCGGCCGGACGCCGGGAAGCGGCGCGCCGGCGATGAGGCGCATCGCCTCCCCGCGCGAGAGCCCCGACCCGAAGCGGACCACGAGCTGGCCTTCTTCGCGGGCGAGTGACGTGATCCCGGCGGCCTCCGCCGCCAGGCGCAGCTCGGCGACCTCCACGAGGCGGACCACTGCCGGCGGCATCGGCCCGAAGCGGTCGGCGGCCTCCTCCCGGAACGCCGCGAGGTCGCCCGGGGTCCGGGCGCGCGCGAGCCGTCGGTAGAGCTCGAGCTTCGCAGCCTCGTCGGGAACGTAGGTGTCCGGGAGGTGGGCGTCCACGGGAAGGTCGACGGTCGCACCCGCCGGGGCGAGCGTCGGGGCGCGACCCTCCCAGGTCGCCTTGCGCTCCTCCACTGCCTCCGCGAGCAGCTTCGTGTAGAGGTCGAAGCCGACCGAGGTCATGTGCCCCGACTGTTCGCCACCGAGGATGTTGCCGGCGCCGCGGATCTCCAGGTCGGACAGCGCGATCTGGAATCCCGCGCCCAGCTCGGAGGCGTTGAAGATCGCCTGGAGCCGCTTGCGCGCCTCGTCCGACAGGCGGTCGCGGCGGCGGTAGAGCAGGTACGCGTAGGCCCGCCGGGAACTCCGCCCCACCCGGCCGCGGAGCTGGTAGAGCTGGGCCAGGCCCAGCGTGTCGGCGCGGTCGATGACGATCGTGTTCGCGTTCGGGATGTCCAGCCCGGACTCGATGATCGTGGTGCAGACCAGGACGTCCGCCTCGCCGCCGGCGAACGTGCGCATGACGCCCTCCAGCAGCCGCTCGTCCATCTGCCCGTGGCCAACCACGATGCGCGCCCCGGGCAGGAGGCGGCGGAGCTGCTCCGCCTGCGCCTCGATCGTCTCGACCCGGTTGTGGACGTAGAAGGCCTGGCCGCCGCGGTCGAGCTCGCGGAGGATGGCGTCCTTGACCAGCCCCGCGGACGCTTCGGCGACGCGCGTCTGGATCGGCAGGCGATCCTCCGGGGGTGTCTCGATCACCGAGAGGTCGCGGACGCCCACGAGCGCGAGGTTGAGCGTGCGCGGGATCGGGGTGGCGGAGAGGGTCAGGACGTCGACCTCGCGGCGCAGCTGCTTGAGACGCTCCTTGGCCGCGACCCCGAACCGCTGCTCCTCGTCCACGACCAGGAGGCCCAGATCGCGGATCCGGACATCCTTCGAGAGCAGCCGATGGGTCCCGACCACCAGGTCCACGGACCCGGCCTCGAGCCCCGCGAGCGTCGCCTGCTGCTCGCGCGGCGGGACGGACCGCGAGAGCATCCGGACCGTGGTCGGGAAGGCCGCGAAACGCTGGGTGAAGGTCCGGAGGTGCTGGTCGGCGAGGACCGTCGTCGGGACGAGGACCGCGACCTGCCGGCCGTCCTGGATCGCCTTGAACGCGGCCCGCAGCGCGACCTCCGTCTTGCCGTAGCCGACGTCGCCGACGACCACCCGGTCCATCGGGCGGCCGGCTTCCATGTCCGCCTTCACCTCGACGATGGCGCGCTGCTGGTCGGGGGTCTCCTCGTAGGGGAACGACGCCTCCAGCTCCACCTGCCAGGGTGTGTCGGGCCCGAACGCGTGGCCGTCCGCCGCGGACCGCGCCGCGTACAGCTCCAGGAGCTCCTCGGCGAGGTCGGAGACCGCCTTTCGAACGCGGGCCTTCGTCCGGGCCCACTCGCCGCCACCCAGCCTGGAGAGGCCCGGCCGATCGGCGCCCGCGTAGCGGCTGATGCGGGCGATCTGCTCGACCGGCACGAAGATCCGGTCCGCGCCCGCGAAGCCGATCTCGAGGTAGTCACGCTCCTCGCCGCGGCTTCCCCGCCGCAGCATCCGCTCATAGCGGCCGATCCCGTGGTCCACGTGGACGACCAGGTCGCCCGGTGTGAGGCGCTCCAGGATGTCGCGCGGCACGACGCGTCGAAGTGCCTTGGGCCGGCGGACGCGCACCGCCCCGAACAGCTCGCGGTCGGTGACCAGGACGAGCCCATCCGGCCCGCCTGCAAACCCGGCGTTCAGGCTGCGTCCGACGAGCGTCACGGCCCCGGGCGGCGGCGCGGTCGCCGGGCGGAACGTCACGCCGGCCGGGATCCCCGCCTCGCCGAGCAGCTCCGAGAGCCGCGGTGCCTGGTCCGAGGCGATCACGATCCGCGGCGCCGGTGAGCGCCGGGCCCCGGGCGCGTGCCGCGACGCGACGATCCCCGGTGGCACCGCCGGCCGGTGGTCGTCCGCTTCCTCCTCCGCGAGCGGGACGGTTGCGGGGCGGCCGGCGCGCCAGCGTTCGATGGCGCGCGGGAGGCTGGCGCTCCGGCCGGGCGGGAGCATCGGCTCGCGCCAGCCGAACGGATCCTCGGTGGCGGCTGCCCCGCCGAGCGCCGCCAGCGGCCCGGACTCCCAGGTCAGCTCCAGCGTCCGCCCGCGCAGGAGCCGCGCACCCCATTCACGGGACCCGACGTAGGCGTCCGGCCACGTGCCGGGCAGCTCGCCCGCGCCGACCAGGTCGCGGCGGCGCTCGGCCGCCTGTTCCCAGAGGAACTCGGCCGCGGAGGCGACGTCGCCCGGCTCGTCGAGGACGAGGAGCGTCGCGAGCGGGAGATGGTCCAGCCCCGAGGCGGGGCACAGGATCGCGGCCCAGACCTCGGCCGCGTCCCCGGCTTCGAGCGCGCGAGTCCCGCCGACCGTCGCCGGCGCGTGATCCTCCGCCCCCTCGAAGTGCGCGAGATCGGCAGCGAGGCGTTCCGGCAGCAGGGTCGCCAGCGGACCGAGCCTCACCCGGATCCCGGCCGCGCCCTCGGCCGGGAGGAGAAACTCGCTGGCCGGCAGCAGGTCGATGGATTCGGCCGGCCCAACGGTGCGCTGGTCGGTCGGGTCGAAGCGCCGGAGGCTCTCGATCTCGTCGCCGAAGAACTCGATCCGGACGGGAAGGTCGGCGCCGGCGGCGAAGATGTCCACGAGGCCGCCCCGGCGGGCGAACTCGCCCCGGCCGGCGACCTCGATGACCGGCTCGTAGCCCAGCCGGAGCAGCTCCGCGAGGAGCGCGCCCTGAAGCTGCCGGTCCCCGGTCCTCAGCGTCCGCGGCGCGGCCGGCAGGTCGTCGCGGCCGAGGGTGGGCTGGAGGAGCGCCTGGACGGAGGCGACCAGCACGCGGGCGCGCCCGGTATACCAGGCGGCCAGCGCGGCAACGCGGGCCGCGGACTCGTCGCGGACCAGCTCGCTCCGCTCGTAGGCCAGGGCGGAACGTGGCTCCAGGATCGCGACGGCGGTGGGGTCGCCGAGCCACGCCACCAGCTCGTCAGCGACGCGGTCGCCGATCTCCGCGTCCCGGGCGATCCAGCAGACCCGCTCCCCACCGGCGATGGCAAGCGCAGCCGCGAGGAAGGTCTTCGCCCCGTGGGGAACCGCGGTCACGGCCGCGTGCCGGCCGCGTGGACCGGGCGCCGACCCGCCGGCTCCAAGCGTGCTGCTCAGCGCCCGGAACGGCGGCGTGCCGTGGAGGAGCGGCGTGAAGACGGCGAGGTCGGGGATCCGGCGACGGGCGCCGCCCGAGCCATTCCCGGGCGTCGAGCCGGTCCCCGCAGGAACGGCACCGGGACCGGGGGGACCGGGCCGGTGCCCGCTCACTGGAGCGACTCGTCCGGCCCGCCGGGCCGGGCCCGCCGCCAGCCGGTCCGGGTTCGCCGGACGCCGTCGGCGCCGGGGGGGCCGTCGATCTCGCCGGGCGGCGCCGTCCGCGTCTCGTCGGCGGCCCGGAGCTGGTAGGCGTTGAAGCGGTTCGAGGCCTTGCTCAGGCCGTCCCGAGCCCACGCCTCGACGGCGTCCGCCGCCGCGTCCAGGAGCTCGTCGAGACGCTGCCGCTCCGCCGGCCCGAAGACGGAAAGGACGTGGTCCACCGCGTCCCGGCCTGGCTCGCCGATCCCGATGCGGAGTCTCGGAAACGCCTCCGTGCTGAGCTCGTCGATGATCGAGCGGAGGCCGTTGTGGCCGCCGTGGCTGCCGCCCTCGCGGAACCGCATCTTCCCGAAGGGCAGGCTGAAGTCGTCGGTCACGACGAGCATCTCGTGGAGCGGAGCACGCTCGCGGGCGATCAGCTTGCGCACGGCCACTCCGGAATCGTTCATGAATGTGAGCGGCTTTGCGAGCACGAGGTCGAGGCCCCGGAAGCGGCCCTGCACGACCGCGCTGGCATCGCGCGTCCTCCCGCGGCCGGCCCAGCCCGCCCGGTCCGCGAGCCGGTCCGCCACCATCCAGCCGATGTTGTGGCGCGTCCGGGCGTACTGCTCGCCCGGATTCCCGAGCCCGACGACGACCTTCACGCTTCCTCCGCGGCCCACGACGAACGGCCCGAATCCGCGCGGATCGGGCCACGGCCCGATGGTACCCCGCCTCGGGTCGAGCGGCTCACCCGGCGGCCAGGAGCTCCCGCTCGAGCGCCCGCATCGCAGCCTCCTCGCCGGGCTCGGCGTGGTCCCAGCCGCAGAGGTGGAGCCCGCCGTGGACGACGAGCAGGCGCAGCTCGTCGGCCGACGACCAGCGCACATCCCCCGTCTGCCCGCCGCGTCCGGCCCCGGCCTGGTCGATGGCCCGCTCCACCGACACGACGATGTCCCCAAGGTTGAGACGCGTGCCGGGCGGCAGCAGGAAGGCTCGCTCGCCCGCGGCGGCCGGCCTGGCCTCCGGGACGGGCCGACCGGCGCGGGGTGGATACGCCGCCGGCGGCAGGAGCGGGAACGACAGCACGTCGGTCGCCCCGTGCTTCCCGAGGAACGCCAGGTTGAGCCGGGCCAGCTCCGCGTCGTGGGCAAGGACGAGCCCGACCGAGGCGGGCTCGGGCGCGCCCCCCGCCAGGAGGGCCGAACGCAGGAGACGCGCGAGCGCGACCACCGGCACGACGCGCGGCACGCCTGCCCGGATCTCCACGTCCACGCGGAAGGGCGGCAGGTAGAACGGGCGCGGGCCCGGGGTCGGCCGGGTCGCTCTCAAGGGCCGCGGCCGCCGGCGCCCGCCTCGCGACGCGCTTCCAGCTCGACGATCTTGTTCTGCGGATAGGCGATCCGCTGGTGGTACATGCCCAGCAGCTGGGCGACGAATGCGCCGCGGACCTGCTCGATGTCGCGGAGCGTCAGCTCGCACTCGTCGAACTGGCCGTCCTCCAGGCGCTCGCTGATGATCCGGCTGACCATCGCCCGGATCGTGGGCTCGTCGTGGTTGGCGAGCGAGCGGACCGAGGCCTCGACACCGTCCGCGAGCATGAGGATCGCCGCTTCCTTCGACTGGGGCTTCGGGCCGTTGTGGCGGAAATGGCGCTCGTCGAGCGCGTCGGCGGCCGCCAGTCCGGCGGCCGTCCCGAGACCCCCGAATGGTGCCGCCGCCTCTTCGCGTGCCTTCACCCAGAAGTAGCTCATCCTCGCCGTCCCGTGGTGCTGCGGGATGAACGCGATCAGCGGCTTGGGGAGCCGCGCCCGGTAGGCAAGGTCGATCCCGCCGGAGACGTGCGCCTTGAGGAGCTGGGCGCTGGCCTCAGGGGTCAGGTGGTCGTGGACGTTCTCCCCGCCTGCCTGGTTCTCGATGAAGCCGGCTGGGTTCTCCAGCTTGCCGACGTCGTGGTAGTAGGCGGCCACGCGCGCCAGCAGCGAATCCGCGGAGATCGCCTCGGCTGCGCGCTCCGCGAGGTTCCCGACCATCAGCGCGTGGTGGTACGTGCCGGGCGTCTCCAGGAGGAGCCGCCGCAGGAGCGGCTGCGTGGGGTTGGCCAGCTCAAGCAGCTGGAAGGCGGTCAGGATCCCGAACAGGTTGCCGACCACCTGGAACGTCCCCACCGTCGCGACGGCCGCGCCCGCCGCGGCCGCCGCGGACGCGCCGAAGAGCTGGAGGACGCCGGTGATGTCGCGCGTTCCGAGGAGCGAGAAGATGGAGACGACGGCGACGTTGGCGACCGCGATCGCCACCCCGGCCTGGAGGAACACCGCCACCCGGTCACCACGTCGGACGGCCAGGATGCCCGTCAGCGAGCCGACGAAGACGTACGTGGTCAGCTCCAGCGAGAGATCGTTGGAGGCGCCGGCGATGACTGCCAGGAAGAACGAAAGGACAGTCGCCGGCCCCGAGCCGAGCAGGATCGCGACCAGCATTCCCGCCCCCGCGCCCGGGACGAAGAACGGCAGGATGGATCGCCCGGCGGTCAGCTTGTAGGCAAATGCGGTCACCAGCAGGACGAGGCCCAGCAGGGCGAGGGTCCGGGCGCGGTGCCAGACCTCCTGCCGGTAGCGCCAGAGCCAGGCGAGGTACAGGATCACGATGAGCGCCGCCAGCAGGAACCAGCCGGCGATCCGCGCGAAATCCAGGCGCGCCTCGGTGAGCCCGAGCGCGACGAGCTTCTCGATGTCGGCTGCCGTGGCCCGGCGCCCGGCGTCGATGAGGACCTCGCCCTTGGCGACCGCGACCTGGACCGGCGCGACCGCGTCCGCGGCCGCCAGCCGCGCTTCCGCGGTGAGCTCGGCGCTGTAGGTCGAGTTCGGGACGAGCAGCGGAGCCACGATCTCCGTCGCGAGATTGCGCTCGCCGTCGGTGAGCTGGAGCGAGAAGAGCCCGCCCAGGTTGCTCCGGACGGCCTCCATCTCCGAATCGCGCAGCTCCGAGCGCTGCAGCGTCCCGAGCACGCGCGTCGCCTCGGCGGCGACCATCGACCAGCGCTCGGGCGCCATCGCGTCGAGCGTCTTGCGGGAGGCCGCGGAAATCCCCACGAGGGTTGCGTCGAGGGACGCGGTCCGCTGCTCCGGGGTCAGCTGTCCCGCAAACGCCGCGTCGACGGGCGCGAGGGCCGTGGCAAGCGCCGCGAGCTGGCGCTGGGCGAGCGAGGAGGCCGTGTCGGCCCGGAAGTCGTACTGGGGCTGGACTGCGTCGCTCGCCGCCTGGCGGGCAGCGGCCGTCTGGACCACCGACTCGAACGAGATCGCCCGCGGCGCCCGGATCTGCTGCGGCGCCACGCTCCCGTCCTGGAGGTTGTAGGCCTGCGGGAGGTCGCCGATCGAGAGGATGGCGGTGAGGCCGCCGACCAGCAGGATCGTGGCGATCGCGAGCCTGACCGCGTCCCGCCGCGTGAAGCGGGTGACGCGATCGAAGCGCCGGGAAAGCATCGGATCAGCCCTCGGGCGGGCCGCCGGACGAGCCGGCGCGGCGCACTCCAGGCCGGGCCGCATCCTGCGTCGCGAGGTCTGCGGAATCGTGCGCCGCCAGGTCGGCGGCCGCGAGTGCCTGGGCGACCAGCTCGCTGACGTGCCGGCCGTCTGCGCGGCCGCGTGTCGGCCCCGCCAGCCGGCCCATCACCCGGCCCAGGTCGCGGGCCGACGATGCACCGGTGGCGGCGATGGCGTCGGCAACCAGCGTGCCCAGCTCTTCTTCCGTGAGGGCCTGGGGCAGGTAGGCGGCGAGGATGTCGATCTCCGCCTCCTCCTTCGCGGCGAGGTCCTCGCGGCCGCCCTTCCGGTAGGCGTCGACCGATTCGCGGCGAGTCTTCACCTCGCGGGTGAGGACGGCCAGGGTGGCGTCGTCGGAGAGCGTCGCGTGGTCGCGCTTCTCCAGGGCATAGGCGCTGCTCAGGGCCATCCGGAGCGTGTCGCGGCGCAGCGCGTCACCGGACCGCATGGCTGCGGTCATGTCGTCGTGGAGTCGATCTCGGAGGGACACCGGCGGTGGCTCCTGTCGCATCGGGCGCCGGGCCGGCCGTGCCCCGTGGACGGGGCGACGGGCGTGGCGCCGATTGGCGTTGGGGGCCTCCGGGGCCCGGGATGCGGGCCGGGGAAGCGGGTGGAACCGACGGTGGCTGTGGGCGGGGATCGGCCTCGTTCGGCCGCTGGGTGCCCGCGCCGCCGGTCCCGGCGGCTAACCCTGCTGGCGGGCGACCTTCTTGCGCTTTGCCTCTTTCCGCTTCCGCTTCACGCTGGGCTTCTCGTAATGCTCGCGACGGCGAGCTTCGGCGAGAATGCCGGACTGCTGGATCTTCTTGTTGAAGCGGCGAAGCGCGCTCTCGAACGTCTCGTTCTCACCAACGCGGATCTCTGCCAATGCCGGGATCACCTCCTCCGCCGTGGGATCGTCTCGTCCGCGGCGCCGCCGGGCGAATGTCGGCGCACGCGTGCTCGGCGGCGCGCGCGAATGCGGCCTCCGAGCCCGGCGGAGTGTAGCCCCGGCGAGGCGAGGTTGGCAAACGGCAACGGCCACGATGGCGCATCCCCGTTGCAGGGCGGGCCGTGACCGTCCACGATTGGCCCATGACGACGCGACGCACCCTCGTCGATCTCCTGGATGGGGCGACGGCCCGATACAACGATCGCCGCGCGCTCGCGGTCCGGCGCGACGACGGCACGTTGGAGACGTGGAGCTACCGCGAGCTCGATCGGCGGAGCCGGCTCGCCGCGTGGCGGCTGCGTGCACGAGGGCTCCAGCGCGGCGATCGGCTGCTGACGTGGTCCGCGTCGTGCCCGGAGCTGGCGGCCGTCTATTTCGGCGCGATGCGAGCGTGCCTCGTCCTCGTGCCGCTCGACCTGCGGATGGCTCCGACCACGATCCGGCGGATCGTGGACCGATCAGGGGCGACGCAGCTGGCCATGGGCACCGGGCGTGACGCCCCGGATCCCGCGGAGGCCGACCTGGAGGGGCTGCCCGCCGCGGCGCTCGACGACCTGTGCGCCGAGCCCGGCGCCGGCTTCCCCGCCGACTGGGAGGCCACGCTGGACAGCTGGGCCCGCCCGGCCCCGGAAGATCCATATCTCCTCGTATTCACCTCGGGCACGACGGGCACGCCCAAGGGGGTCGTGCTGGCGCACGAGAACACGATCGGCGGCATCGACGGGTTCCACCGGCTCGTCCCGCAGATGGAGTACCGCGTGGTGTCCGTGCTGCCACTCGCCCACCTGTTCGAGCAGGCCATCGGGCTCTACCTGCTCCTCGACCTCGGCGCCGACATCCTGTATGTCCGGACCCGCAATCCGCGGGTGATCTTCGAGTCGATCCGCGACCATCGAACCACGGCGATGATCCTGGTTCCGCAGATGCTGGAGCTCTTCTGGTCCGCCCTCGAACGGGAGGCCGAGAGGCTGGGCGAAGCCTCGTCGTTCCGGCGTGCCCGGGTGGTCGCTCGCCGCCTGCCGATGGCCGCCCGGCGGTGGCTCTTCCGCAGGATCCACCGGCAGCTCGGCGGAAACCTCAGGCTCCTCGTGTCGGCCGGGGCGTTCCTCCCGCCGGCAGTCCAGCAGGGGTGGGAGGACATCGGGATCGTCATCATGCAGGGCTACGGTTCCACGGAGACGGGCTCCGGGGCATGCACCACGTGGCGGGATCATCCGCTGGGCACGGTCGGTCGCCCTGTCCCGGGGATGGAGATCCGCATCGCCGAGGACGACGAGGTCCTGTTCCGGGGCCCCAGCGTGACCAGCGGCTACTGGGAAGACCCAGCGGCAACCGCGGCCGCGTTCACGGAGGACGGCTTCTATCGCTCGGGCGACCTGGGCAGGCTCGACCGACGGGGCCGGCTCGTCCTCCACGGCCGGAAGCTCGACATCATCGTGCTGCCCAACGGCCTCAACGTGTTCCCGGAGGACATCGAGAACGCGCTCCACGTTGCCGGCATCCGGGATTCGATCGTCCTCGAGACCGAGCCCGGAAGGATCGAGGCGATCATCCTCGCGCCGGTCGCGGCGCAGCGGCTTGCCGAGGCCGGCGCCGCCGACGCGCCCAGCGGCGCGTTCGACAAGGACGCCGACATCGCGCGCGCGCGCGCCGAGATCGACGCCGCCGTGAAGGCAGCGAATGCGACGCTGGCCGTCCACGCCAGGGTCACCGCGTGGCGGTTCTGGCCGGACGTGGACTTCCCGCGCACCCTCACCCTGAAGGTGAAACGCGACCAGGTGCGCGCCTGGGCGGCGGTGTCCGCGCCGCTCCCGGTCACGGAGGGCACCTAGCCCCCGGTAGCGGAGACGGGCCGGGGCACGCGTCACCCGGGCGGGATCGGCACCTCGGACCCCACGGACGCGAGCGCGGCCGCAAGGCCCGGTGTCTTCGGGTCCGGCGACGAGGCGGGAGACCACGGGTAGAAGACGATTGTCGAGCCGACCTGGCGAAGGACGAAGCGGACGTCGGGCGGGTACTGGACCCGGCCCGGGCCGCTCGTGATGTACGCGGCCAGGTCGCGACCGCCGTCCGCCGCGAAGGCCAGGTCCGGGAACTCGTAGATCACGAAGTAGCCGCCGGCCGGGTCGTCGGGGAGCACGGCCTGGAACGGCCAGCGCGCCACGCTGGCGAACGAAGGGGGCTCGGCGGGGCGGACGGTCGTGAGCGTGGGCAGGAGCACCAGCCCGTTGGCGCGAAGTGCGCGGTCGATCTGCGCGAGCGTGGCCTGGACGGCGGGCGAGGCGGTCGACCGCGCAGTCGCGAGCGACTCGAGGGTGCGATCGGCGGGGGCAGGACCGGCGCATCCAGCCAGGAGGCCGCCGGTGACGACGAGGACGGCGACCAGCGCCCGGCTCGCAGGGTGCGCCGCGCCCGGGCGAGGCGCACCCGTCATCCCGGGGGCCAGTGCATCGCGCGGCCGCCCAGCAGGTGGACGTGGAGATGGCCGACCGTCTGCCCGCCGTCGTTGCCGGCGTTGACGACGAGCCGGTAGCCGCCCTCGGCGATCCCCTCGGTGCGCGCGAGCGCTGCCGCGACCGACAGGAGCCGCCCGGTCACTGGCGCGTCGGCCTCGGTGAGGTCGAGCGCGGATCCTACGTGCGCACGGGGCATGAGCAGGAGGTGCACCGGCGCCACCGGGTGCAGGTCCCGGATCGCGATGACCAGGTCGTCGTCGTGCACCCTGGCGGCCGGGATGTCGCCCGCGACGATCCGGCAGAACAGGCAATCGGTGCTCATCCCTGACCTCCACTGGACGCGCCATTCACCGCCGTGCGCTCCGCATCGAGAGCGACCCAGTCGCCCTCGACATCGCGATGGACGACCGCCAGACCCGCGGCGGCGAACGCCGACCGGACATCGCCCTCCCGGTCGGCGAAGATGCCCGACGCGAGCATCCGGCCGCCCACCCGGAGCTCGCGGCAGAGTCCCGGCGCCAGGTCGATGAGCACCGACGCGATGAGGTTCGCCGCCACGAGGTCGAACGGGCCCGCGCCCGACGGCACGGATCCCTGCCAGGCCCGTACCCGCCGGGTCAGCCGGTTCCGCCGGGCGTTCGCGAGCGTGGCTTCGACCGCGATCGGGTCCGTGTCGACGCCGACCAGCTCGCCGGCGCCCAGGAGGCCCGCCGCGACGGCCAGCACCCCCGACCCGCAGCCGACGTCGAGGAGCCGGGCGCGCCCATCCGGCGCGGAGCCGTGCGCCAGAAGGCCGCCGTCCGCCCAGCGCTCGATCCCGGCCAGGCACAGGCGCGTCGTGGGGTGGAGGCCGGTCCCGAACGCCATCCCGGGGTCCATGGCGATCACCACGTCGCCGGGCGTCCGGCGGTGACGCCGCCACGTCGGCCGGATCACGATCCGGCGCCCGATCCGCATCACGCGAACGTGCTGCTTCCAGGCGGTGGCCCAGTCGGATTCGTGGACCACGGCCGTGACGAGCTCGCCGATCTCGCACAGGCCGAAGGCCGCGAGATGGCCAAGCGCGGTGTCGGCCGTGGCGACGGCCACGCGGACGACCCCTGCGTCGCGTGCCGGGAGGTAGGCCCGGACGGTGGCCGGCCGGGAAGGGTCCGCGACCGCTCCGAGGCCGTCGTCGATCAGGCGGAAGCCCGGCTCGACGCTGACGCCGCCGGGTGCGACGCGCGAGAGGATCTCGCTGACGGCTTCCACCGCCTCCGGGTCGCAGGTGACGGCCAGCTCGAGCCAGGTCTGGTCGCCGACAAGCCCGTCCGCCGCGGGATCGCCGGCCTGCGGCCGGGTCACCCCAGCGCGTCCTTGAGCCGGTCGAGGACCCCCGCCCTGCCGGTTCCCAGCCCGGTCTCGCCCGAGGCCATCGCGAACGCCTCCAGCGCCTCCCGCTGCTCCCGGGTCAGCTTCGTGGGGATCTGGACGTCGACCAGGACGTGCAGGTCGCCGCGCGCTCCCGCCCTCCGGAGATGGGGAGCGCCGCGACCGCGCAGCCGGATCTCGGTGCCCGGCTGGGTCCCCGGCTTGATCTCGAGATCCTCCTCGCCGTCGGCCGTCGGGACGCGGACGGTCGTGCCCAGCGCCGCCTGGGCGATCGTGAGCGACAGGTCGCAGAAGAGCTCCGTCCCTTCGCGCTTGAGCGACGGGTGCGGCGTGACGTGGATCGCGACGTACAGGCTGCCGGGAGGGCCGCCGCGCGGCCCCACCTCGCCCTCGGCCGAAAGTCGGATCTGGTGCCCGTCGTCGATCCCCGCCGGCACGCTGACGCGGAGCCGTTTCGTCCGCTCTCGCCGGCCGTCGCCGCCGCAGTCCGGGCAGGCTGCCTCGACGACCTTGCCCTCCCCGCGGCAGCGCGGACAGGCGACCACGTTCACCATCTGGCCGAGCATCGTCTGGCGGACGTGGCGGATCTCGCCGCGACCCTGGCACTGCGGGCAGGTGATGGCCGACGAGCCGGCCTTTGCGCCGCTCCCCGAGCAGGTGGCGCAGCGATCCAGGACCGGGAACTCGATCTCCTTCTCGGTGCCGCGGATCGACTCCTCGAAGCTGACGCGCAGGTCGTAGCGAAGGTCGGAGCCGACAGCTGCCCGGCCCCGCCGCGCGCCGCCGCCGCCCGCGGCCGTGCCGCCGAAGAACGCGTCGAAGAGGTCGGAGAAGCCGCCGAAGCCCTGCTGGCCGCCGCCGAAGCCGCCGGACCCATTGACCCCGGCCGCCCCGAACATGTCGTAGGCCTGGCGGCGCTGCGGATCGGAGAGGACCTGGTAGGCCTCGTTGATCTCCTTGAAGCGGTCGTCGGCTCCGGAGTCGCGGTTGACGTCCGGGTGCCACTGCTGGGCCAGCTTGCGGAAGGCGCGCTTGACGTCGGCATCGCTGGCCGTGCGGGGCACCCCGAGGATCGTGTAGTAGTCGCGTTCGGTCGCCATTCGCCGGCAAGTCTACGGGAGGGACGCTGATGAGCGTCCTCCGGGCCCGCTGAAGGACCGCATGTCGAGGGTGTCGCCGAACCGGCGCGACCGGATCAGCGCGTCGGCTGGTCCTCGATCACGAGCGAGGCCGCGACGTCGGCAGCCTGCGCACTGGCGCGAGCGCCGTCGCGACCCGCCTGGCGCGGGTCGACCGCCGCGGGGTTGGCCGCGTCCTCGCGGGCGATCACGGCCGCGGCGATCCCGACGTCGGCGGCGGCGAGCGCCGCCCCGACGATCCCCGAGGTGTTCAGGTACTGGGCGGTGACGATCGGCGCATGCGCGGTGAGGAACTTCGAGTACTTCGCGTACTCCTTGCTGACGCCGCCGCCGAGGATGATCAGGTCCGGCCAGAACCAGCGCTCGAGCAGCGCCATGTATTCGCTGAACTCGCTGCCCCACTTCTTCCAGCCGATCCCGCGGCGCTCGCGAGCGGCGCCGGAGACGAGCGTCTCCGCGTCCTTGCCGCGGTAGGTGACGTGCCCGAACTCGGTCGAGTCAAGCAGGTGGCCGTCGATGAAGAGGGCACTGCCGATCCCGGTCCCGATCGTGAGCAGGAGCACGGTCCCCATCACGCCCTTGGCCGCCCCGAAGGTCGCCTCCGCGAGGCCGGCCGCGTCCGCGTCGTTGACCAGCCTCACGGGGCGGCCGAGCCGGGCGGAGAGCATCGACTCCGCGGGCGCCCCGATCCAGGACTTGTCGATGTTCGCGGCCGTCATCAGCCGGCCGGCCTTCACGACACCGGGCAGGCCCGCGCCGGCCGGCATCCCGGACGTGACGTGCCCATCGGCGACGAGCTGGTCCACGATCCCGCCGATCGCGGCGATGACCGCTTCCGGCGTCGCGGGCTGGGGCGTCTTGACCCGGAGCCGGGGCGAGGCGAGCTCGCCGCTGGCGAGATCCACGACGGCGGCCTTGACGCCGGTGCCGCCGACGTCGATGCCGATCGCTGTCCGGGGGGCGGCAGGTGCGGGGCGTTTCGGTCGGGGGCTCATGGCGACGCAGGATACGCCCGGCGCCGGAGACCTGCTCGGCTGCAGACCTGCTCGGCTGCCTCCCCGTCGCCCGACCGCTTCCGCGCCCCTACTTCAGGAGCAGCCGCTCCAGCCGCCGCGACGTGATCGCGAGGCCGATCAGGCCCATGATCGCCAGGTAGGCGACGTGGACGAGGATCACCGGGCTGACGATCCCCGTCGTGAGGCTCCGGATCAGGTCGACGCCGTGGTAGAGCGGCGTGAGCTGGACGAGAAGGCGCACGGCATCCGGGTAGGTGTCGAGCGGGTAGAACGTCGCCGAGAACAGGAAGAGCGGCAGGATCACGAGCTGGACCATGTCCATGTCCTGCCACGTCCGCATGAACGTCGTCGCCGCCATCCCGGCCCCGGCGAACGCAAAGCCGATCAGGACCGCCGCCGGCAGCGCCAGGATCGCGAGAGGGCTCCGGACAAACCCGAGGACGAACATCACGAGCAGGAACGTCGTCGCGTAGATCGCGCCCCGGATCAGGGCCCAGCCGATCTCGCCCAGCGCCACGTCGCCCACGCCGATCGGCGTGGCGAGGATCGCGTCATAGGTCTTCGCTTCACGCAGCTTGTAGAAGACGTTCATCGTCGAGTCGTAGATCGCGCCGTTCATGGCCGATGACGCCATCAGGGCGGGCGCGACGAACACCGTGTACGGCACCTGCTGGCCCCCGAACGGCACCGCACCGATGAGCGCACCGAGGCCGAATCCGATGGACAGGAGGTACAGGAGCGGCTCGAAGAACCCGGACACGATAACCATCCACGTGCGCCGGTAGACGAGCAGGTTGCGCTCGATCAGGAGGCCGGCTCGGCGGCCTCCGAGCCGGGCGGGGGGCGCGAGCCGCGCGAAGAGGGTCATTGGCGCAGTCGGCGCCGCAGCGCGATCGACGCCAGGCCAAGCCCCAGGGCTGCCACCCCCACCAGGTAGGCGACGTGGACCAGCGCGCCGATCGGGGTCGCCGTCCCGAGGGCGAGCGTCCGGCACAGGTCAACGCCGTGCCAGAGGGGCGTGGCGAACGCCACCGGCTGGAGGAACCCGGGCAGCTGGCTGACCGGGAAGAACGTCCCCGAGAACAGGAAGAGCGGGATCACGCCGAAGCGGAAGAGGCTGTTGAACCCGCTCGGATCCTTCCGGCTCGCCGAGAACGCGATGATCGGCGTCGCGAAGGCCAGGCCCGTGAGGATCGCGGCCGGGATGGCGAAGAACGCCTGGGGACCGGTCGCCGCACCGAAGACGGTCATCACGCCGAAGAAGATGCAGGTCGCGAGCGCCAGGCGCAGGCAGATGTAGAGCAGCTTTCCGACCAGGATGTCGACCACGCCGATCGGGGTCGCGAGCATCCCGAAGAACGTCCTGTCCCACAGGATGCCGCCCATGATGGGGAACGTCGATTCACCGGCCGCGACCTGCATCGCGGTGGACGCCAGGAGCCCGGGCGCCAGGAACGCCAGGTAGCTCACGCCGCCGAGGAGCGCCGCCGAGGCCGCCGCGCCGCCTTTGCCCGTCGCGACGTACGCGCCGAGCCCGACGCCCATCGCCGCCAGGTAGAGAACAGGGTTGAGGAACGAGCTCACGAGCGTGCCCCGGAACGCGCGGCGGTAGAGGAGCAGCTCGTGCTCGAGCACCCGGATCGCCGCTGGCGTGGCCACCGTGCCGTCAGTCCACCAGGCTCCGGCCGGTCAGCCGGAGGAAGACGTCCTCGAGCGAGGAGCGCCGGACGAGGCTCATCTCGGGCCGCAGGCCACGCTCGTGCGCCGCGGCCGCCGCCGCATCGCCGTCATCCGCATAGACGAGGACGCGGTCGGGCAGCCGCTCCACCCGCTCGCCGAGCCCCTCGAGCGGCCCGTCAAGCGTCTCCTGCACGCCGACGGGGAAGCGCATCTCCAGGACCTCGCGGCTGCTGTGCTCCTCGATGAGGCGGCGCGGCGAGCCCTCCGCCACGATCCGCGCCTTGTCCATGACGACCAGCCGATCGCACAGCTGCTCGGCCTCGTCCATGTAGTGCGTGGTCAGGACGAGCGTCACCCCCTTCTGCTTGAGCCGGTAGAGCCGGTCCCAGAGCAGGTGCCGGGCCTGCGGGTCGAGGCCCGTGGTCGGCTCGTCGAGCAGGAGCAGGTCCGGCTCGTTGATCAGACTCCGCGCGATGGTCAGCCGCCGCTTCATGCCCCCGGAGAGCGACTCGACCTGGTCGCGCGCCCGCTCGGAGAGCTGGACGAAGTCGAGGAGCTCGGCGACCCGCTCCCGGATGAGGCCCCGCGGGAGGTCGAAATAGCGACCGTAGATCGCCAGGTTCTCGGCGACCGTCAGCTCCATGTCGAGCGTGTCCTGCTGCGGCACGACCCCGAGCCGGGCGCGGATCCGCGGCCCATCCGCGCGCGGGTCCATTCCCAGCACGGACAGCTCCCCGTCCGAGACCGGCGAGACGCACGCGATCATCCGCATCGCAGAGGTCTTGCCCGCGCCGTTCGGGCCCAGGAAGCCGAACGATTCGCCGGGCGCCACGTCGAAGTCGATGGCGTCCACGGCCGTGAACGCCCCAAAGCGCTTGGTCAGCGCGCGGGCACGGATGAGCGCCGGTGTCGACGGATCGGGCATGGACGCGGAGTGTATCGGGTCGGACGGCGGGGCAGGCCGGGCCGCCCCGGCGGCCGCGCTGTCCGAATCGTGAGGCCCGGCGGCGGCCCAGGAATCGCGGGGCCCGGGCGACGGCCCGGGCCCGCGGGTTGGGCGCCGCCGGACTGCCCGGCGGCACGCGACCCTAGACTTCCTTGAACTCGCCCTCGACGGTCTCGTCGTCGGCGTCCGGCGCAGCCCCGGGCTCGGTGCCGGTGCTGCCTTCCGGGCCGCCTGCGCTGCCGCCCTCGGGCGTGCCGCTTGCCGCGTACGCCGCCACGCCTACCTTCTGGAGGAGCTCGGCGAGCTCCGTGGCCCGCGCCTGCACGACGTCGGCCGATTCGGTCTTCAGCGCGTTGCGCACGTCGGAGACCTTCCCCTCGACCGCCGCCCGGTCCTCGGGCGAGACCTTCTCGCCGAGGTCCTTGAGCGTGCGCTCCGCCTGGAACGTCAGCGCCTCCGCCTGGTTCCGGGTCTCGACCTCCTCGCGTCGCTTCTTGTCCTCGGCCGCGTGCTCGGTGGCCTCGCGGACCATCCGGTCGACGTCCTTCTTGTCCAGCATGGATGAGGCGGTGATCTGGACCTTCTGCTCCTTGCTGGTCGCCCGGTCCTTCGCCCGCACCTCCACGATGCCGTTCGCGTCGATGTCGAACGTCACCTCGACCTGGGGGACGCCGCGCGGGGCGGGCGGGATCCCGTCCAGGATGAACCGGCCCAGGGTCTTGTTGTCCGCCGCGAAGTCGCGCTCGCCCTGGAGGACGTGGATCTCCACCTGCGGCTGGTTGTCCGAGGCAGTGGAGAAGACCTGGCTCTTCGAGGTCGGGATCGTCGTGTTCCGCTCGATGAGCTTGGTCATGACGCCGCCGAGCGTCTCGATGCCGAGCGAGAGCGGCGTGACGTCCAGCAGGAGGACGTCCTTTACGTCGCCCGCCAGGACGCCGGCCTGGATCGCGGCGCCGACCGCCACGACCTCGTCCGGGTTGACGCCCCGGTTCGGCTCCTTGCCACCGAACATCGCCTTGACGGCCTCGATGACCGCGGGCATCCGGGTCATGCCGCCCACCAGGACGACCTCGTCGATCTCGGCCGCGCTGAGGCCCGCGTCCTTGATCGCCTGGATGACGGGGCCCCTCGTCTTCTCGACGAGGTCGCCCACGAGGTCCTCGAGCTTGGCCCGGGTGAGGGTGACGACGAGATGCTTCGGGCCGGCGGCGTCTGCGGTGACGTAGGGCAGGTTGATCTCCGTGGAGATCGACGACGAGAGCTCGATCTTCGCCTTCTCGGCTGCCTCCTTGAGGCGCTGGAGCGCCTGCGGATCGGAGTGCAGGTCGATTCCCTGGTCCTTCTTGAACTCGGCGAGGAGCCAGTCCATGACCCGGATGTCGAAGTCGTCGCCGCCGAGGTGGGTGTCTCCGTTGGTGGACTTGACCTCGAAGACGCCCTCGCCCAGCTCGAGGATCGAGATGTCGAAGGTGCCGCCGCCCAGGTCGTAGACCGCGATCTTCTCGTCCTTCTGCTTGTCGAGGCCGTAGGCGAGCGACGACGCGGTGGGCTCGTTGATGATCCGCTTGACGTCCAGGCCGGCGATGCGTCCTGCGTCCTTCGTGGCCTGGCGCTGGGTGTCGTCGAAGTAGGCGGGGACCGTGATGACGGCCTCGGTCACCTTCTCGCCGAGGTAGGCCTCCGCATCCGCCTTGAGCTTCTGCAGGATCATCGCGGAGATCTCGGGCGGGGTGTAGGTCCGGCCGTCGGCGAGCGCCACGCGGACGCCGTCGGACGCCGGGTCCTTTTCCACCGTGTAGGGGACCAGTGCCCGCGAGTGCTTGACCTCCGGGTCGTCCCAGCGACGACCCATGAAGCGCTTGATCGAGTAGACGGTGTTGGCCGGGTTCGTGACCGCCTGGCGCTT
>Ga0097691_1000259_pt1 | contig 49565 bp, 46 predicted proteins | sample NGESurdeep072012_8_FD_72858 | JGI IMG/M metagenome (GOLD analysis project Ga0097691, IMG submission 72858) | Arctic peat soil microbial communities from Barrow, Alaska - NGEE Surface sample 210-1 deep-072012 | ecosystem: Environmental > Terrestrial > Soil > Wetlands > Peat ... | reverse complement strand
TCAGAGGCCTGGATCATGCTTCTGATCTGATTCCGCCCACGTGCGCAGTCGTCTATCAGGAGATTGACACGTTCCGGTCGAGCCACAAGACCCACGATTGATAGCCTGGACCGCCCTGGGAATTGTCCCCAATGCTGCGTCGAGAGCTCGTGAGTCGCTGGCCAGTAGCTCTAGGTGCCCTCTTTCGGTTCAGTAAAGGGCTGAGGCAAGCCGAGTTCGAGATCTGGTGGCAAGTGGATCGTCGAGGCCGAGTTCGTCGAGGATGCCCACCACTACACGGCGGATCTCGTCGCGGCTGCCTCGGGCTGGTGTAATCGCCTCGATGAGCCCATCCAACGCCTGTTCATTGTCACCGGCGTCGAGAGCCGCGAACGCCCCGCTGAGATCCAACACTGCCGCCCGCTCGAGTCTGATCCGGGCAGCCAGTCCCTCGGCCGCGAAGCTTCCGCGAACGTTTCCGAGGATGTCGAGAGCTTCGTCCTTCTGTCCTCGGCCGCGGAGGACCCTGGCAAGCTTGATCGCAGCATCGGCAAGCCCCGGTTCGAGTTCCAACGCATGTCGGAGCGAAACCTCATCGCCCTTTTGAGCCAGCTGCACCGCCTCCGACGGGAGGAGTGAGTCAAGAAAGCGGGCCACGGCGGCCGCCGGCTGAGCACCTACGAACTCGGCTGTGACCAGGCCTTTGGAAAAGGCTTTCACCGCCGGGATGCCTTGAATCCCGTACGACTTTGAGAGGGCCGGGTTTGCGTCGACGTCGAGCTTTACGAGTTCCAGCCTGCCAGAGCGCTTGGACGCCTCGCGCTCTAGGACGGGCCCCAACTGCCGGCACGGCCCGCACCAGTCGGCCCAGAAGTCAACCACCACCGGCAGTGAGTGGGAGCGGTCGATAACGGCCGCCTCGAAGTTGTTCTCCGTAACGTCCACAAAAGGAGATTACCGGGCGTACGAACGTAACAAAAGGACTGATCGACCGGCATGACCGTTAGAGAAGTTTCAGCCGTTGTTCCTGCGAGGCCATCACTAGGCGGGAAAGCGGCCGGCTATCTCGCACATTCGCCATTCGACGCGTGTTGTGAAGGGACTGGGGCTGTAGCCCAGGCCAAGAAATGCCGGCCATGCGCCCTCGCCAACCATCACCATCGGACATCCCCCAGGCTGCAACGTTTTGAAGACCAACGTTGCCACGTAGGATTCGCCAGGCCCTAACTGGGCATCAAGCGAGGGCTGCGGTCCGCCAACTTGGCGGCCCTTTGCGTCGATTAGCCAGGCTTGAGGATGGTCTGGTCTTTGGGACGCTTGCTTCGCGTCGCTCCTCACGAGCACCCGAACCGTTACGGCCTGGATGTCAGTCCTGGTCGATTGGGGGGTGACGCACCACTCCGCAAAGCAGTACTCATGGGCTCCCGCCTCGCGTACTGGGCTACTTCCCTGTGCCGCAACGATGGCGCCAACGACAGTGATCCCCAAGACCAACACCGCGACAAGAAGCCGAGGCCACCGCATGCGGAGCCCTGCCATGAGTGCCAAAGCCTACCTAATGTCCGAGTAGCTCCGGACCGCCGCAGCGTATTCGTAGCTATCACATTTGTATTCGAAACTTGGTTGGGTCCCAGGATTTGAACCGGGCGTGATGGACGAAACCCTCCACCCTGGCGTTCGCTGGCACCCGAAGTTCGGCCCAGCGACTCCATCCCAGCAATCTGGGATGGTCGAGCCAGGGGTGGGGCGTCAACGTGTGATGTAGGACTTCACACGGCAAAAGGAGACGACATGTACGCGAGAACATCGACCTGGACGGGTACACCGGAGGCGCTCGAGAATTGGGTTCGCCACGTGAGCGAGAAGGTAGGCCCAATGGTTGCCGGCCTTCCGGACAACGCCGGCGCATACTTCTTCGTTGACCGAGACCACGGCCGTGCCCTCACACTCACGCTCTGGAGCTCGGAGAGTGCCGCTTTGAGAAGCGACGCCACTGCCGACAAGAGCCGGGAGTCGACAGTCGCAGCGACTGGCGTCGAGCTTCTGGAGCGGGGCCGGTTCGAGGTGGTGGGCAAGGTCTAGCCTCGACGAGCCCAACAAGGATCAGGAGACGATTTTGAAGTCCGGCCCGGCACTCGACGATCTACTCGCGGTCATCGTCGACACCTGCCGGGCCGGGCTCGAGCCCGATGCCCTGCGCGCGGCGGTGCTTCCGCGACTTCGCAGGGCCGTTCCCGTGGACGCCCTCTGGTGGGCGACCGTGGACCCCGCCACCCTCCTCTATACCCAGGCCTACCGCGAGGAGCTACCCAGCGATACGGGCCCTTACTTCGTCGAGAACGAGTTCCTGGGCGATGACGTGAACAGGTGGATGGAGTTGGCAAGCGACCGATCCGGAGTGCGAACGCTGGCTGCGGCGACCGATGGAGAGCTCGCGCGCAGCCCTCGCTATCGAGACATCTTCGAACCGTTGGGGCTGGCCGACGAGCTGCGAGCGGTGCTCCGGTCGCGTGGCGCCGTGTGGGGATTCATGTGCCTCCACCGCGAACGAGGAGCCGTCTTCTCGGCACAGGAACAGGGCTTCATCCGCCGGGTCGCGCCACATCTCGCCGAGGGCGTGCGCCTCGGATTGTTGGTGCAATGCGCAGCCCGAGACGATCTGGTTGAGTCACCTGGCCTGATCCTGCTTGCGCCTGACAACAGCGTGATCGGCAGGAACCCAGCCGCAAATCAGTGGCTCGAGGAGTTGAACTGGCAGGAGGCCGGCGAGATCCCGATCGAGATTCACTCGCTCGCAGCCCGGCTGCGACGAGCCGACCTATCGACAAGCCTTTCCCCGCTGCATGTCCGAACCAAAAGTGGCCGCTGGATCCTTCTCCAGGCGTCATGGGTCTCCGGCGAGGACCGATCTGTCGTCGCTGTGATCATCCAGGAGGCTACTCCCGAAGAAGTCGCCCCGATCGTGATGAGCGCCTACGGGCTGAGCGAACAGGAGCGCGCTGTCAGCGGACTGGTCTTCCAGGGGCAGTCGACACAAGCAATCTCCCAACGGTTGCACATCGCCGAGCACACGGTTCAGGATCACCTGAAGTCGATCTTCGACAAGACCGGCGTGCGGAGCAGGCGTGAGCTGGTCGCAACGGTCTTCCGCCAGCGCTACTTGCCGAGGATGAAAGCCGGCGACACGCGGAGTCCTTCAGGTTACTTTGCAGAACCGGCAAGCGTGGCTCGCTGACGCGGTCAACCAGCCAACTACTTTCCAGTGCTCTGCCGAGCCAATGGTTTGTCGCCGAGTTTGCGCAATAGGTCCTAGCGCAAGCAACCAGACCCACGTAACAGCCAGGCGCTTGGAGAACGTACGCGCATCTTCCCTCTCGCCCAGGTGCCTATCGGGAGTCGGCTGGGAGCTGAACGGTGTTGGTCAGTGTGCTGACAAGGACCCGGACACGCTGAACGGCATTGTTCTCGACCCCTTCAAGGTTCCAGTTTTGGGAGGTCGGCTGCGAATTTCCAGCGGCGTCAGTGGCGCGCACGCAGAGTTCGTATTCTCCGGGCTTGGTCGCATCCCAGCTATGAGTCCAGCTGTGCCAGGCGTAAGGAGAGACCGCATTTCCTAGAGTGGCCTCCGCCCATGAAGCGCCGGCGTCGTCGCTGAATTCGACTCTGGCTACGGGCGCCTTACCAGACCACGCTCGCCCTTCCAGTAGATGTATCGATGGCTCCACAATCCGAGTTCTGGACATGAAGTCAGGCACGCCAGGCGGCACCATCAGGGCGCGAGGCAGAATGCGCGTGACCGCAATGCCAGAATCGGTGTCCGATCGGCGGTAATGGTACGCAAGGGTTTGCTGATAGCCGTCGAACGGATGATCCAGCACCGTAATCGAGCGCAGCCACTTGACATGAGCCATTCCGTACCAACCCGGCACGATCACCCTGAGTGGAAAGCCATGCTGAGGCGGCAGCGGTTGGCCATTGATGGCGTACGCAAGGAGCACCTCCTCTCGGACAGCTTCGGCGAGCGGCAGGCTTCGTTCGTACTGCTGCTCCACAGCGCCTTGAATGCCTCGGTCAAGACCGGTGAACACGATTTCCTTCGAATTCTCGCGAAGGCCTGCTTCGGCGAGTATCGGCGCCAATGGGGTCCCCGTCCATTCGGCGGTGCCAACCGCTTCACTCAGCCAAGGTTGACTTAACGGTCGGGGCGATAAGCGGGCCCTACCGTTGCCGGCACATTCGAGCGTGACTGTCAGCGTTACCGGTGGCCTCGTCTTGAGCTCATCGAGACCGAGCCGAATAGTTCGACGGACATGGCCTCCGACTTGCAACTCCCATTTGGATGGGTCTACGAAGGGGATGTCAAAGTGGGTCAGGAGATAATGCAGCCCAAGCGGCGTGACCACATGCCGCAGAGCCTCGAGCGGCATCGAGTGGTTGCGCGCCGCCAACTGCAATTCGTCCGGCGTAATTTCTGGGCCAGTGACTAGCGTTCCAGCCGGCAGTGATGGAATGGCGTTTCCCACGTTCTCATGACCTCCAATTCGGCTTCTACGTCCAACATACTTCGGTGCGGGCTTCCCCGTCGAGAGGTCTTCCCGAGACTTCGGCCGAGCCAACCCCTGATAAGGGCGCCGATCGATATCCAACGAATGGACGAACGAGAGGAAGAAGTCGGCACTTCCCATAATCCCATGTCGCCGCGATTTAGCTGACTCCCTAGATCCGGGCTCGAGCGGTGCGCGACCAGTTGCGTGAGAGGTAATAATTAACTGAATGACAAAGATATCGCCGGCACCGGTGCTGGAAGGTCGCGATCAGGCGAGTAACTCTCGCGACGTCATGCGAGCCGTGGCTGATCTGGTGAGCTTGGTCGAACCACGCCTCCTCGCATTGTGGCAAGAAGGTGGTATGACCTTGTCCCAGCGCAGGGTCCTCGGCCGGTTGAGGGACGGACCGCGATCGGCCGGCGAGATCGCGACCGGGCTTGGGATCTCCTCCCCCTCGCTGACCAGAATGCTCACCAAGCTGGAAGAACGTGGACTCATCCTTCGAGCTCTGGACAAAAGCGATCGCCGGCGGATTCTGGTCGAGCTGTCGATTCTGGGCCGGCGCTCGATCGAGGATCACCGAGTCTTCTCGGGAACCTCGCTCGTGCAGGCGGCCAAGAATCTCAGCGCCGCCGAACGGCGGAACTTGACTGAGAGCGTCGCAACGCTCGTCCATCTAGCTCGAGAGTTAGAAGAAGCAGACGCCGTTGACTGAGAGGCCCGAGCCGCTCGCGGTCGAGGTGACCGATATTTCCAAGCGATTCAAGGACGTCCTGGCCGTCGACCGCGCGACTTTCCAGGTTCGCCCCGGCGAGATATTCGGGTTGCTCGGTCCGAACGGTGCCGGCAAGACAACGACGATTAGAGTCCTGGTCACTCTGCTGCCTCCGGATTCGGGTCGGGCCGCAGTCTTTGGCCTGGACACGGTTAAGCAGACGATGGCAGTCCGCCGCCTGATCGGATATGTGCCACAGCAGCTGTCCGCGGATGGGTCGTTGACGGGCTGGGAGAACGTCATGCTTTTCGCCCGTCTTTACGACCTGCCCCGTCGCGACCGGAAAGCTGCAGTGGCCGAATCACTGGAGCTGATGGGCCTCGCAGACGCACGCGATCGGCTCGTGTCGACATATTCGGGCGGAATGGTGCGGCGCCTGGAATTGGCTCAGGCATTGATCAACCGGCCACGCCTCCTGGTTCTCGACGAGCCGACGATTGGATTGGATCCAATTGCCCGCACCGAAGTCTGGGAGCGCGTTTTGAGCCTCAGACAGGAGGCCGGAACCACCATTCTGCTCACCACGCATTACATGGAAGAAGCTGACCAGCTCTGCGACCGCTTGGCGCTCATGCACCACGGCCAGATCCAGGCCAGCGGCACACCGGCAGAGCTCAAATCTTCCCTCGGCGCCGAGGCAACGCTGGAGGACGTCTTCCGCTATTACGCCGGCGAGCATCTCGTAGGCGAAGGAGGGAGCTTCAAGGATGTACGGGCAGTTCGCCGTACCGCGCGCAGGCTGGGCTGACCTCCGGCGCGCCCCTGCCTGGTGGCGCTTGCTCGTCAGCCGCGTCGTTACTTTCTGTTGGGTCGAAGTTGCCAAGATCCGCCACGACCGCACCGAGCTGTACACGCGCGCGATCCAACCCGCGCTGTGGTTGGTGATCTTTGGAGAAACCTTTTCCGCCATCCGTGCGATCCCGTCAGGCGGGCGGCCCTACCTCGACTTCATGGCCCCAGGGGTCATTGCGCAGTCCGCGCTCTTCGTCGCGATCTTCTACGGCATTCAGATCATCTGGGAGCGTGACGCCGGCATCCTGACCAAGCTCCTCGCCACACCGACTCCCGCCTCGGCTCTCGTCGCAGGGAAGGCTTTCGGCGCCAGCGTCAGGAGCCTCCTCCAGGCAGTCGTTGTTGTTTTGTTGGCGACATTGCTGGGCGTCCACATGACGCTCAATCCTTTGAACTATGCAATCGCGATAGTGGTCATCGTTCTGGGGGCGGCATTCTTCTCGACCCTATCGCTGACGATTGCCGGAATCGTCCTCAATCGCGACCGTCTGATGGGCATCGGGCAGGCAATCACCATGCCCCTCTTCTTTGCCTCGAATGCGCTCTACCCAATCGGGGTCATGCCAGCGTGGCTTCAGGCGTTGAGCACGATCAATCCACTGCGCTACGAGATCGACGCCCTCCGCGGGCTGCTCATCGGCACGCCCAGCAACTTGCCGGAAGACTTGGCTGTGCTGTTGGTTGCTTGCGTGGTCGGCATCGCGACCTCGTCGCGATTGCTGCGAAGGCTGAGTCAATAAACGATGGTTCGCGAGCCAACGGACGAGGGCTATCTCCATCGGGAGGGCGTCCGCCTCCACTGGTTGGAGTGGGCCCCATCCCGTACGCCCGAGCGTCCGGCCATCTTGCTTCTACACGGCCTCAGCTCGAACGCCCGATACTGGGAGCGCGTCGCTCGGCGCATGACCAGCCGCCGGCTGGTCGCCCTCGACCAACGGTCTCACGGCCTGTCGGACGCGCCACCGACTGGGTACGGCTTGGACCTGCTGGCCGCCGACGCCGGCAACGCTATCCGCGAGCTCGGACTTGATCGACCAGTCGTCGTGGGTCACAGCTGGGGAGGAACCGTTGCGCTCGAGGTCGGCGCGACGCTGGCCCAACTCGTAAGCGGCCTGGCCCTGTTGGATGGGCCGATCGCCTCGATGTCCGAGCGAGTCACCTGGGAGGACGCTTCTCGGATGATGCAGCCTCAACTGCCGCGCTACCGTTCATTAGAGGAGGCGTATCAAGCGAGCCGTCAGCTGTTGGGTGAGGCGTGGGGCGAAGACCTGCAGCCGTTTGTCAAGAATGGACTCCGGCGCGACGGTAACGCCTGGGTACTGACGCTCACGGCACCAGCGCGCCTACAGATCCTGGAGCAGATGTACCAGTTCCGGCCCGAGGTCGCAGTGACCGCCTTCGACGCGCCGATCCTCGTCGCGCTGGCGGCGACCGATGCTGCACTGAGGGAGCGAAAGGAGGAAGGCGCCAGGCGGATAAAGGAGATCCGTCCGGATGTGGATATCCGTTGGTACGACTCGCGACACGACATCCCGCTGATTCGCGCTGATGAGGTTGCGACAGACCTCGAGTCGCTGGCGCGGCGCACTGTCAGACAGTGAGAACCATGGGAGCGTTGTGTCGGGGGGTCCGGTTGGGCGTTGCTGTAGCGAAACGAGCATTCGCTAGGTCCTGGACGGCTCCTGGGAGAGGTTGCGTCTCCAGAGGTCAAGCGTTCGCTCGAAATGATGTTCGGAGGCTTGATGGTTGTACACGGGAAGATCGGCCATGGCGAACCCGTGCGCGACACCAGGAATTCGTTCCACCACTCCACGGACCCGGTTGCGATGGAGCTCATCGCGGAACCGATCGACCACCTCAGGGGTGGCGGAACGATCGATCTCGGCGAACGCGTAGTAGAGCTCACCGCGCACTCTGGCCAGATCGTGATGCGGCGAATCCGGGTTGTCGGTTACGAGGGCGCCAGGATGGATTCCGGCCGCGGCCACGAATTCGTCCGTGAACGATGCGGCACGAAGCGCGATCCGTGCGCCCATGCAGTAGCCAACGCAGACCTTTGCTCCAGTGGCGGCCAGGGGATCGGACCTCAGCTCGTCGAGGATCGCCTTCGTATCCGCCATTGCATGTTCAGGTGTGACGCTGGATGCAGCGGCCCTCAAGCGGTTGCCTTCCTCGCCGCTCATACCCTCGGATGCGATCTTCGAGAAATCAAACGACAAATCGTCGCCGGAGCGGTAATAAAGGTCCGGGGCCACGCAGTAATAGCCGCCTGCGGCGAATCGTCGTGCGTTTTCCTTGATCTGATCGCGGTAACCGACGCCGTCCATGTAGACCATGGCCACGGGAAAGGGCCCACCGCCATCCGGCCGAGCGATGAACACCTTCATCGCTCCGTCGGTTGTCTTGATTCGGATCTCTCGTTCAGTCACTGCCCTATTGAGTCTGCCCATTCCGGGGGCATATTTGCAAGCTACGGGAGGCTCCGGGCCCTGGCCAAGAACCGGACAAACTGATTACTGCACTCAGGGGCCATGCCTTCAGTGGGGTCGAGACCGTGCTTTTCAGGGTGTACAAGGCGAGCCTGGCCGCGTAGCAATGTAAACATCCATGGCCGCCACGAGAGAGCACGTCGCCCAGCGGCCAGACCGCCGCGATCCAGTCGTGCCGCGAAGTGCAGACGCAGCCGGGGACAAGGCCTCCCAATCGAGCACGTCAGCTTCGGGTATCAAGTCCAAGGATCTGGATGTCGATGACCGGTTCAAGCTGGGCGAGGCGCTCGCCGCTCGCGTCAGCGATATCACTCATCTGACCGAGGCCATGGCGGCGAGGGCAAATCTAACCGAGCTGACCTCACGCCGCTTCACCAAGCCACTCCGGCACATTCGCAACCTCTCGACCCGCCTGTACGCGGAGTGGCTGACGAGTGGATCGGTCATGACCGCGAAGCAGCGGGACTTCATCAGCCGCCTGGGAGTCATGGCGGCTGTCGATGGTCTCTCGGTCGGCGAGCTGGCGCGCTCCTATCTCTTCTTTCGTGACGCGACCCTCGGCGTGCTGGATCAAGAAATCGCTCGCCTGGGCACCCCGGCCGCGATCGTCACCGAAGCCCGATCCGTCGTTCGCGCCACCAATGATTCGGCGATCGTACGAATGGCTCGGGCATACGACGCGCGTATTCAATCAGACAAGTTCCGCATGCTCGCCGCCGGTGAGGCGCTTCGAAACAGTGAGACCCAGCTGAAGGCGGCGGTGGTTGACATATCCGACAAGAACGCCCAGCTCATGGAGGCAAGCCGGCAACAGTCGAGCTTCATCGCCAACATGAGCCACGAGCTGCGGACCCCACTGACCGGGATCCTGGGCTTCACCGAGCTCCTGCTCGCGGATGCGGACAGCCCGCTCAGCGACGAGCAACGCCAGGCCGTCGTGGAGATCGAGGCCAGCGGGCACGTGCTGCTGACGCTGGTGAACGACATCCTCGACGAATCCAAGATCGAAGCAGGGCAGATGTCGTTGGAAGTTGGATGTGTCGATCTCAAAGACCTGGTCGACTCTGTGCTGGTGGCCATGCGCGAGCTCGCCGATCGCAAGTCGCTCTACCTGGTCGCAACGGTGCCCGAAGGCGCCCAGGCGCTCGGCGACCCGTTCCGGTTGAAGCAGGTCATGACCAACCTGCTGGGCAACGCGATCAAGTTCACCTCGACGGGCGGCGTCACGATCGCCTGCACCGCTGTGGGGGAGTCCTGGCAAGTCAGCGTGACGGACACCGGGATCGGGATGAGCGAACAAACCAGGGCGCGCCTTTTCCAGAAGTTCAAGCAGGCCGACTCCAGCATGACGCGCCGATTTGGCGGGACCGGTCTCGGGTTGGCGATTGCCCAGAGCCTGGTGGCCATGCACGGCGGCGAGATACACCAGGACTCGACGCTGGGGCGAGGCAGCACCTTCTGGTTCGTGCTGCCGGCCTTCACCGATTCAACCCGGGTCGAGCCGGACGCCACGACTTCTCCGCGCACTCTTGCTTGACCGGAGGCTCCAGCCAGGTTTCGACGGCTGTTGGCTCGTTATCAAACTGATCGCGGCGGGGTGAGCCTAATCGTCCCCGTCCGTTCCAGATCCCGACATCGAGCTACTCCGGTTTGGACACCGCTTCAACCTCTGGCAGCGCTGGCTGAGCAGAGCGATGCGAGCCGTTCATCTTCTTGATCCGCTCGCGGGTGAACCGGCCCATGAACAGCGGCGAACGGCCGGGTCTTCCGGCTCATCAAGCGTCGTGCAACTCGAACTTGACCCCTTGAGCGAGCGGAAGTTCGGTTCCGTAATTGATCGTGCAGGTCTGCCGGCGCATGTATGCCTTCCACGCATCCGACCCGGCCTGGCGGCCGCCGCCGGTCGCCTTCTCGCCACCGAACGCGCCTCCGATCTCCGCACCTGAAGTGCCTGCATTGACGTTTGCGATGCCACAGTCGGAGCCAGCTACCGAGAGCCAAGTTTCCGCCGAGTGCAGGTTAGTCGTGAACAATCCACTGGACAAACCTTGCGGCACGGAGTTGTTGAGGTCGATCGCCTGCTCGAGGGTTTCGACGCTGAAGACATGAAGAATCGGCGCGAAGATCTCTTCAGCGCAGATCGGCATGTCACGGCGAGATTTGAAGATCGTCGGCTGAACGTAGTATCCGCCTCGGTCAGGCAGGACCTCTCCACCATGAAGCAGCTCACCGCCCTGCGCTTTGATCGTCGCCACGCCGTCGAGGAACGCCTCGACTGCATCGGCTGAAATGAGCGGGCCCATGAGCGTTTCGCCATCGAGCGGGTCGCCGATGTTTACGGTCGCGTATGCGCGTGCCAGCCTCTGAACGAAAGCATCGGCAATGCCTCGTTGCAGGATCAGCCGCCGAGTGCTCGTACATCGCTGTCCGGCGGTTCCAACGGCGCCGAAGACGACGGCGCTGAGGGCGAGGTCGAGGTCGGCATCGTCGAGCACCACGACGGCGTTGTTTCCACCCAGCTCGAGAATCGCGCGGGCCCCGCGCTTCCCGATGGCCGTCGACACCCGCTCGCCTAGAGCGCAGGAGCCGGTCGCCTGGATCAATGGAACCAGAGGGTCGGCGAGCAGCGCTTCTCCAGTCGTGGCGCCGGAGCCGATAACGAGATTGAAGATACCTTCGGCCTCCGTGGAGCGAGTCACCTCGTGGAAGATCTTCTGCGCCGCGATCGAGATGAGCGGGGTCAGGCTCGAGGGCTTCCAGACAATGCTGTCGCCGCAGACGACCGCGATCGCCCATCCCCAGCCGGGCACGGCGAGCGGGAAGTTGAAGGCGGAGATGATGCCAACGACCCCGAGCGGATGCCACTGCTCGGTCAGCCGGTGGAACGGCCGCTCCGAGTGCATCTGGTTGCCATAGAGCTGGCGCGATAGGCCGACGGCGAAGTCACAGATGTCGATCACCTCTTGGACCTCGCCGAGGGCTTCGCTCATGATCTTGCCGTTCTCGAGGCTGATGAGACGGGCGAGGTCCTGCTTGCGCTCGCGAAACGCGTCGCCAAGCCGGCGCACAATCTCTCCGCGCCTGGGCGCGGGCACCATCCGCCAGCGACGGAACGCCTCGTCCGCCGACCTCGACACTGCGCCACATTCCGCCGCCGTCGCGGTCGCCACCGACGCAAGCACTTTGCCGGTCGAGGGGTCGTGGGTAGCCAGCTTCGGCCCGGTCGGCTGCTCGACAAACGCACCGCCTCGCGCCACGCCGGATACTGATCCGCCCAGCTCGATCCCGAACGCTCGCAAGATCTCGTCCTTGCTGCCGACGGGCGACGTCTTTACCTTCACTTCGACCTCCTTGGCTCTGGCCATAGGCTACTCGGGGATGTATGGCGATCTTAAACTCGAGCTGCGAATGGGTCGGCGCGGAGAGGGTCGTCTATTCGCAATAGGTGTAGATTCGCTAACCGGTGGACGCGATCGACAGGGTCCTCATGAACACAAGGCTTCACTACCTCGGAAGCGCAGCTCGCATCATCGAACCCGTGCAACATTTGGCGATCCTCACATGTATGGACGCTCGCGTTGACGTCAACGCCCTGCTGGGGCTCCGGCCGGGAGACGCCCACGTGATCCGCAACGCTGGAGGCCGCGCCTCGAGTGACGCTCTTCGAGCGTTGGCCATATCGCAGGCGGTCATGCACACGCGCGAGGTTATGGTGATCCACCACACGGATTGCGCACTGGGCCGCTTCAGCCAGGCGCAGCTGAATGAGCAGATCACAACGGCCAGCGGCCACGGTTTCGCAGAGGAGCTAGGCTGCTTCACGGACCCAATCCAGGCGATCGCTGAGGACGTGGAGCGCCTGCGCGCGTGTCCTTATCTGCCAGCTCGCGACAGGGTGCGGGGCTTCATATACGACCTAACCTCCAACGTGGTGACAGAGGTGCCCGTTCCGCATCGACCTCCAACGTAGCCATCCGTCTCATCGCTTATCGCAAGCATCGCCGTTGGCGCGCTTATTTGGACGGATCAAGCTCTATGCGCGAGGCGCCGGTCCTTGGCTCACCTCAAGCTTGCCGCCGGCCCATATGGTCCGTACGAAATTGCGTCTTGTGTCGCTCTCACGCTGCGGCTGACGCAGCAATTCGTGCCAACCAGGCAGACCAAACGGTCGATCCAACGCAAGGCCAGGACGAATTGGAGGCGTCGCCGTGAGCCCACGCCCTCAAGGGCGGGGTCGTTCGCGGGATTAGTGTGCTGCCGGCAGGCTCGCCTGCCGGCAGCTTCGTTTCTAGAGGTCTTCGTGGATCAGCCGGCCGAGTGTCTGGTACTTCTCGGGCTGGCTGCTCTTGAGATAGAACGCGAGTCCGATGCCGGCCGCGATGATGATGAGGTCGATCGGGCCGAGCCAGCGCGCGAACCCGAGCCCTCCGCTGACGAAGTCGATGTTGGTGAACAGCAGGTACAGCACAAACGCCTGGCCGATAAACGAGATGATCGGCGCGACGATCGTGCTCCACCAGTGGACCTCGGTCCCGTGGTGCTGCAAAAAGTAACGCAGGATCGCGACCGAGACGAGGGCCTGGACCGCGAGGATCACGATCACGCCCATGATCGCCATCAGCCCGTAGAGGTCTACGTACGCCTGCTGCGTCGGGTTGTGGACGCCCGCGAAGATCGCGAACAGGATCACGATCACCGCCGCGATCACCGACTGCGTGATCGACGCAATGTGCGGGCTCTTCCACCGTGGGTGAGTGCGGCCCAGCGCCGCGGGCAGGATCCTTTCACGGCCGAGTGAGTAGAAGTAGCGGCTCGCGGTGTTGTGGAACGCCATGCCGCAGGCAAACGATCCCGTGATGATCAGGATGCTGAGTGCCTGGTCGACACCGAGTCCGATGTACTGCTGTGCGGGGCCAAGGTAGAACTGAGCGGCGTTCCCTTGCGCCTGGGCGATCACATCCTTGAGGGTGGCGTAGCCCGCGAACGGAGCCCAGCTCGTGAGGATGTAGAAGATGCCGAGGCCGACGACCGAGATGTACATCGCCTGCGGCACGACTCGCTTGGGGTTTTTTGATTCTTCGCCGTAGTTGGGAGCCATCTCGAAGCCGACCCACGACCAGAACGCGAAGAACAGACCGATGGCCGGGATGCCGGCGGCGAGAGATCCGACCGCCGGGAAACCCTGAAACGCCTTGACCGGGTTGAGCGCCTCGAGCGTGAATGCGGTCGAGGTGGTCGCGCCGCGCACGATCATGGCGGCGTCGAAGATCAGGAGGAAAAGGATCTCGCCGACCAGGAGCACACCAAGCACCCGCGCAGTGATGCGGATGTCGAAGTAGGTGATCACTGAGATGAGCACGACCATCAGCAGCGCGAGGTATGGCCACTGAATTCCGTTCAGCCACCCCGCCCCGGTCGCTGTCCCGATCTGGCTCAGCTTCAGGTTGAGGAAGAACGCGAAGCCTCCGGCGAGCGATGCTTCGAATACTGAATAGGCGACCACCGCCCCAAAGCCGGTGCCGAGCCCGAGCTCGCGTCCCAGGCCGTGGCTGATGTACGAGTAGAAGCCCCCTGCGGTCGTCACTTTGCGCGACATCGCCACGTATCCGACCGAGAAGATGGTGAGGATGATGGTGGCGAACAGGAAAGCGGCCGGCGCCCCGAGGCCGTTGCCGAAACCGACGGCAAGCGGGGTGTTGAAGAGCATCGCCGAGATCGGAGCCGAGCCTGTCACCGTGAGGAAAAGGACGCCCCAAATACCGACCGCGTGCTTACGAAGTTGCGGTACGTCCGCTCGCTGCGAGACGTCGAAGATGTCCGCCTCCGCCTGCGCGATCGGCTCAACGCCAATGTCAACCCTACTGTCAGCCATGTTGCGTCCCCTCCCGGTGCTTCCGAATTACGGTGGCCGTCAATAAATCTCCAGGTACTCCTGGAGCTCCCAATCCGTCACGTGGTCCGCGAATCTCTGAAGTTCGTACCGGCGCATGACGGTGTACGCCTGTACGAACTCTTCGCCGAGCAGGTCTGTGATCCTTTTGTCGCCCTCGAGCAGGCTGAGCGATTCCTCGAGCGTGGTCGGAAGCTTCGGCTTCGTCTCGTCCTCCTCGGCAGGCGCGTGAGCGGCCGGCTCGAGCTCTAGCTTGTCGACGATCCCAAGCAACCCGCTCGCGAGCAGCGCAGCCCCGACGAGGTACGGATTCGAAAGACCCGACGGCCCACGGTTCTCGATGTGGCGGCTGTCCGCCGAACCGCCCTTGATCCGCACCAATGCGGAGCGGTCCTCGGGACCCCACGAGACGTTGGTCGGGCTGAACGTGTGCCGGCGGCGCCGCTTGAGGCAGTTCAAGGTGGGAGCCAGCAGCGCGTATGTCGAAGCGGCGTGCTGCAGCTGGCCGGCGATGAACTGCCGCCCGACCTTCGACAGCCCGTGCTCCGCGCCGTCCTCTGACATCGCGTTTTTGCCGCCGTCGATTAGCAGCAGGCTGATGTGCGTGTGCGCGCCGCAGCCGGCCGAGCTCGCGAAAGGCTTGGACATGAACGACGCGAGCAGTCCCTCACGCCGCGCGATCTCCTTGACGCCATTCTTGAAGCTGAAGGTGAGGTCCGGACCCGCCATGCCACGGCCCGGCGCGTAGGCGATCTCCCACTGCGAACCCGCGTACTCGCAATTGGCGGTGATGACATCGATGCCGAACTCGCGCATCTGGTCGACGATCCGCTCGATGGCCGGGACCCACGTGTTCCGAACAGAGTTGAAGATGTGGTAGCCGTTGAAGAGCGGTTTGTGAGTCTCCGGGTCGAGTAGGTAGAACTCGCATTCGGTCCCGATCACCGGCTCATAGCCCATCTCATGGCAGCGATCAAGCACCCGCCGGAAGACGTGGCGCGGCGAGGCGGCGAGCGGCCGGCCGTCGGCCCATGACGCTTCGCAGATGAACCTCGCAGTGCCCTCCGCCCACGGCACGACGGCCCCCGTGGCTGGATCTGGGCGAAGCAGCTGGTCGGCGTACCCGACCTCCTCGTTGTAGAGAGTGCCAGGCACGACGTCGGACCTGGTGTCGAGCACCGCCGCGCCGCCGTACATGTTCAGACCATCCTTCGCATAGCTCGCCGCGTGATCGATTGGGACTATCTTCGAACGGCTGGTTCCATGCATGTCCGGCAGCTCGAAACGCACGTTGCGGACGCCTCGCTCCTTCCACTGCGCAAGCTGCCGCTCGACGGAAACGGACTTATCCTCGGCGATCACGATGGCCTCAACTCCTGGTTCCGTTATCCCAGGCGCCGATCTCGAGGCCGATCCTCGCGGCCAGCGCCTTCACCGATTCCTCGCTCGGCCCCGTTGTAACGGCCAGCACGCCGCCCTCGCGCCCGTCGCCGCGCAGCAGCGCATCCGCGAGAGCTCGCGGCGGCTGCAGATGGCGCCCGTCCCATCCAAGTGACGGATAAGAGTCGTGCACGACCACCAGCGACCCCTTCGGGCCGCGGATCAGCACCTCGAGCTCGACGAAGTGACCGACGTCCCAATCCGCCGCCGGCGCTTGCACCGGACGGCCCTCGAGCTCGCCGAGCAGGGTCTCGATCGGGGGCCGGCTGCCCCAGAGCCGCCCGGTGCGCACGTTCGCGATCAGCCGCGCGCCCAATTCCCGCGCCTCCTCGACCAGGCGCTCCACCCGCTCCGCATTCCATTGACCGCGCAGCGGAACGCAGCTCAGCTGACCGGACGATGCCGCTTCGATCGCCTGCGCGAGATGCGCGGCCGACGTACCCGATTGTGCGACAGGCGCCGTCGGAAGCTCGTATCGATAGTGCGTCTGGGTGACGGCGCCAGGCGGCACGTCCGATCCGGCGTGCGCTTCGGGCAGGACAGTTCGCGCTCGCAGCGCGATCAGGTCCTCGTCGATCGCCTTTCCACGCCAGGTGGAATACCCGCTTTCGTTGAGCACGCGCGCAGCCCAGAACGGGCCACAAAGGTTGTCTTTCTGCTGCTCGCCCGAGGTCCCGCCGAGGGCCGCGAGGACTTTCGCTTCCACCGGTCAGACCGTCCTCATGTAGCGGTCGCGCTCCCAGTCGGTCACGGTCTCGCGGAACGCCTTGACCTCCCATGCACGTGAGGTCGCGAAGTAGTCGCTGAAACGCTCGTCCAGCGCCTGCCGAAGGACCTTGTCAGAGTCGAACGCGCGAATCGCGCTCTCCAGCGAGCCCGGCAGCTCAGGGAGCTCGCCGCGCGAGTAGGCGTCGCCTTCGATCGCGGGCGGCGGAGTCAGCTTCCGCTTGATTCCATCCATCGCGGACGCGGCGACAGCCGCGATTGCGAGGTAGGGGTTCGCGTCCGCACCAGGCCGGCGACATTCCAGGCGGCACAGCTCGGGATGGTCTTTGCGCACGATCGCGCGCACCGCACACGAACGGTTCTCCACGCCCCAGCTCGCGTTGACCGGCGCGAACCAGCCAGGCACCAGGCGTTTGTAAGAGTTGATGGTCGGGTTCAGCAGCAATGAAGCCGCGGGCAGGTGCTCGAGCACGCCCGCGATCGCCGAGCGAAGGACGGCGGGAAGTGCATTCTCTTCCGAAGCGCGAAACGCGTTGACGCCATCGCTCCAGCACGACAGATGGATATGCCCGCTGGAGCCTTCTTCGCCCGGTGCCGACTTGGCGAGGAAGCTCGCGCGCAAGCCCATCGTGGCCGCGATATCTTTGACCGCCAGCTTGGTGAGCGCCGCGTCATCGGCGGCGCGAAGGGCGGGCCGAGCCCCGAGGTTGATTTCGAGCAGACCGGGGCCGGCTTCCGTATGCACCGCGGACAGCTCGACGCCCAGAGCTTCGAGGGCGGGCACCAGAGCGCGGAGGAATCCGTCGAATCCGCCAAGCTCGCCCAGGCTGTAGCTCAGCCCGCTCGAGAGAGGCTTCGACTCGCCATTCCAAAGCCTCAGCTCATACTCGACCGCCGCGACCGCCTCATAGCCGAGCTCGGCAAGACCGGCCAGGACCCGGCGAAGGACCTCGCGTGAGGCCAGCTCGCACTCGCTGCCGTCGGGCCAGCTCGGCGTGGCCAGGCAGACCTTCCAGCCCGGCCTCCAGGTCAGCTCGTGAAGGGTGCTCGGGTCAGGCCGGACGATCAGGTCGCCCGCGCCGGAGCGGATCCCGAACTTGGTGTAGTCGCTGATCGGCGTGTCGGTCGGGTCGAGAGCCAGCAGGAGGTCGGTCATGACGGTGCCGTGGCGAAGCGCGGACTCGAACGCGGCCGGGCGCAGCGCCTTCCCCCGAATCGATCCGTTGACGTCGGGGATGCCCAGGAGAACAAACTCGCCGCCCTGCGCTGAAGAGGCGGCGTCTGACTCGGTGCGCAGCGTGTGCTTGGCCGTCACGCCAGTGGTGCTCACAGCTTCTTCTCGACCGCTTTCTCGACAGCTTCGATGGTGGCCTTGAATCGTTCGATCATCTCGTCCAGCTCCGCATCGGTGCTGGTGAACGCAGGCGCGAGGAGAACCTCATCACCGGCAAAGCCGTCCTGAGTCGAGTTCGTGGAGCTGACGAGCAGTCCGAGCTCGAACGCGGTGTCGTCGACTTGCGAGGCGACATCCAGCCCGTGCGGCAGAAACGACTTGCCGTCGCGAGGATCGACCAGCTCCACTCCGAGCAGAAACCCGCGGCCGCGCACCTCGCCGACGATTCGCGAGTCTCTCAATCCATCTCGCAGCTGCTCAAGCAACCGCGGGCCGCGCTCGCGTACCCGGTCCACCAACTTATTGCGCACGATGTAGTCGAGGACGGCCAGGCCCACGGCGCAGGGCAGCGGCGCCCCGTCCCAGGTGTGGCCGAGATCGAACTCCGCCGAGCCTTCCGCAAGCGCGTCGTAGATGTGCTCTCGGCACAAGATCGCGGCCAGCGGGGTGTAACCCGCTCCAAGACCTTTTCCGATGGTGACTATGTCCGGCTCGATGGGCAGCTGGTGTGCCGCAAGCCAGGTGCCGGCGCGGCCCATGCCTGTGACGATCTCGTCGAAGCAGATGACGAAACCGTGCTTTTCGCGCCGCTCCGCCAATCCGTGCCAGAAGCGGTCCGGGGGTGAGTACCCAGGCAGCGCCGCTGCACTCACCGGCTCGCAGAAAAAGGCGGAGACGGTATCGGGGCCGACCTCTTTCAGCGCCTGATCCAGAGCCTCGAGGGCGGCTTCGCCGGTCGGATCGAAGCGTGGAGTCGACGGCGGGATGTGCAGGTAGGCCGGCATGTATTCGGCATACGGGTCCTGCAGCGATCGCCGCCGGCCGCTCAACGCGAGCGTGCCGAGCGTGGATCCGTGATAGGCCTGAGCGGGCGAAATGATGCGCCACCGGTCGGGCTGCCCCCTGTCGACGTGGTAGGTGCGGGCGAGCCGCACCGCGGTTTCGTTGGCCTCTGAGCCCCCGGAGGCGAACTTGACCCGGGCCATCTCCGGGATGAGCTCGATCACACGGTCAGCGAGCTGCTCCTGTGGCTGGCTGGTGAAGTGATGGTTGTAGAAGTAGGCGATCTGTTCCGCCTGCGCCGCGGCCGCGTCGGCTATCTCGGCCACTCCGTGCCCGAGGCACGCCACCATGGCGCCGCCCGAGCACGCGTCGAGGATCCGCTCGCCGCCGGATGTCTCGAGCCAGACACCCTTGCCGCGCTCGATGCTCGGGTACGCCAGGTCCAGGAAACGAGGGAAGACGTTGGTGTCCTCAGAGCGAATGGTCGCTTGCGCCATGCTCTCGGCTACCTCCACACGCCACGCCGCCGGATGGCGGCAAGCACTGCCCGCAGACCCTGCTCGCTGTTGGCAACGTGCTCTTGCATCACGGTCTCGGCAGCGTCGGCATCTCCCCTCTCGATCGCCTCCAACAGCTCCTCGTGCTCGCCGGAGATCCGCAGGTGCCATGCCTCCGATTCGGGGAGAAGCGTCATCGCGTCGTTGAGGCGCATCCGAATCTCTTCGATCGGGCGAGTCAGGAACGCGTTGCCGGTTGCGCGCGCGACCGCCATGTGGAAATCGGTGTCGTGCCGCATGTAATCCGGCTCGCTCGCGGCGGCCGCCATGCCATGGATGGCTCGGCGCATCGCCGCCAGGTCAGCGTTTCGGCGCGAGCCCGCGGCCACCCTCGCCACAGCCGGCTCGATGATGCGCCGGTACAGCAGTAGATCCTCGAGCTCCTTGCGCTGCCGCATGACCCTGACGATCAGGTCGTCAGCGGCCAGGGAGTCTTCACCGGGATGCGTGATGAACGTTCCGCCAAGGCGACCGCGGCGGGCTTCGACCAGGCCCGCCGCCTCGAGCAGGCGCAAAGCGTGCTGGATGGTGGGGCGCCCGACGCCGAACATGCCGGCCAGCTCGCGCTCCGCGGGAAGCGCTTCGCCGGGCTTGATCAGGCGAAGCGCTATGTGGCGGCGGATTTGCTCCGCGACATATTCATGTGCGCGGACCTGGCGAATGCGCTCAAAGCGAACGTGGGACGCTGACGACCCGATGGTGCGATTGGCAGTCTTAACGGCCACGACCAGCTCCAGAGCCGACTCGCGCAACGTTCTCGAGGAACCGGTCGAACAGCCGAATTGCGGTGCGCCTCACTCCCGGGGCCAGCCGTTTGGTCTCCTCCAGGAGCGCATCCGGGTCGACGCCGTCACCGTCGAGCTCGTGTCGGTACGCGCGAACCCAGCTGTCCATGATCTCCGGCGTGACCTCGGGATGAAACTGAAGGCCGAGGCTTCTTCCGATGACGTAGGCCTGTGGGCCGACGTCGGTTTCCGCGATGAGTTTTGCCCCTGGCGGCAAGGTGAAAGTGTCGAAATGCCACTGGAACCACGGGCCTTCCGGTATGAGGTCGGGAACCTTCGTGCGCACAGTGAGCCAGCCGATCTCAGAACGGTCGGAGCGGAAGGACTTGCCTCCGAGCACGCGTGCCATCAGCTGGCCGCCGAAGCAGAGACCCAGGAATGGAACGTCATACTCGGCCGCCTGGCGGATCAGCTCCGACTCCCGGTGGATGAACGGAACCGAATCGTCGAAGGCCGCGAACTCCGACCCCAGGGACGCAATGAGCTGGTAGTCGCGGGGGTCGGGTATCTGCTCCTCGAGGTCGATGCGCAGGACGTCGATTTCAGCGTTGCGCTCGTCGAGCCACTGGCCGAGCAGGCCTGGAGGAGTCGGCTCTTCGTGCTGAACGATCAGGGCCTTGAGCTTCAGTGCCGCCATCACGCAGGCCTCGGTTCGAGCTTGGCTTCGAGCTCCTCGGCGACCTGACGGACAGCACCCGCGAACCGCTCGACCATCTGGGCCAGCTCCTCATCGGTGCTTGTGAAGGGCGGAGCGAACAGCGACTGGTCGCCGGCGAACCCATCGCGGGTCGGCATCGTGGAGTAGGTGATCAGCCCGCCCTCGAAAGCGACATCGTCTATCCTGCCCGCCGTTCGGAGCTCTGGCGGCAGGAACGATTTGCCGTCCCGCGGATCGACGTACTCGACTCCAAGCAGATAGCCACGACCTCGGACCTCATGCACCATGGGAACGCCATTGAGAGCGGCGGCGAGCTCGTCGCGCAGCCGTGAGCCGCGCGCGCGCACGCGGTCGACCAGACCTTCCTTCTTGAGCACGTCGAGCACTTTGAGACCGACCGCACATGACAACGGCGCGCCGTCCCACGTGTGGCCGAGAGTGAACTTCCTGGATCCAGCAGCGATCGCGTCGTAAACATGCTGCTTACAAAGCACCGCGCCGATTGCGGCATAGCCGGCGCCCAGGCCTTTGGCTGTGGCGATGATGTCCGGGACGATCGGAAGGCTCTCCGCAGCAAACCAGTAACCGGTGCGCCCGACGCCGGTGACGATCTCGTCGAAGCAGATCAGAAAGCCGTGCCGCTCGCGACGCTCCGCAAGCCCCTCCCAGAACGCATTGGGCGGGCTGTAGGCAGGCAAAGCGGCGGCGCTGATCGGCTCGCAGAAGTAGGCGGACACCGTGTCGGGGCCCGCGGCTTCAAGAACGCGGTCGAGCGCCTGAAGGGCGGCCTGGCCGGTGGGATCGAAGCGCCACGTGCTCGGCGGGATGTGCAGATGGGTCGGCATGTACGGCTCGAAAGGACGCTTGAGACCTGGTCTCCCCGTCAGGGCGAGCGTGGCCATTGTCGGGCCGTGATAGGCCTGAGCCGGCGAGATGACCTGCCAGCGCTTTGACTCGCCGCGGTCGACGTGGTACCGGCGCGCGATCTGCAGCGCCATCTCATTGGCCTCGGCGCCGCCCGTGACGAATCGAACGCGCGTGAAGCCTTCTGGCGCAACGCCCACGAGCTCGCGAGCGAGCTCCTCCTGGGGCGGGTTGGTCAGCCGTTCGTTGTGTACGTAAGCAAGCTTTTCAGCCTGCGCCCGGGCCGCCGCGATGATGTCGCGCCTCCCATGGCCAAGCGTCGCGGCCATCGACCCGCCGCTCATGGCGTCCAGGTAGCGCTTGCCTGAAGCGTCCTGCACCCACACGCCGTCGCCTCGAACAAGGACCGGATAGGAGCGGCTGAACTCCAGCGGCAGGACGTGCGTCGACTGACTGACGACCACGGCTTCCCTGGCTCCGGCCATCCCCGCCTACCCCTCCAAAAAGGCTCCTGAGCGCCGTCGATGGCGATAAAAACTCGAAGTGGACCGATACTATCATTGCAAAGGACCCCATATATGCCCATTCATCGACAGGGTTCCGAAGGGAGGGGAAATGACTACCAGGACTGGGACGTTGAGGGTGATCGAGCCCGCGACCGAGCAGGTGCTCGCGGAGCTTCACGAGGCGACCGTCGAGGAAGCTGACCAGGCCGTGGCCCGCGCGAAGGCCGCCTACCCCGCCTGGAAGGCGTTGTCACCCAAGGACCGCGCGAACCTCATGCGCCACATCGCGTCGGCGATTGAAAAACATTCCGAGGAGCTCGCTCAACTCGAGGCGCGCAACGTCGGCAAGCCGATCAGCGACGCGCGCGGCGAGGTGGGAATGGTGGTGGACGTCTTTAACTACTACGCCGGAGCTCCCGAGCGTTTGGCCGGCAAGACGATCCCGGTCGCAGGTGGCGTGGACATGACGTTCCGGGAACCGCTCGGCGTCGTGGCCCTTATCGTGCCCTGGAACTTCCCCCTCCCCATCGCAGCCTGGAAGGTGGCGCCCGCGCTGGCGGCCGGAAACACGATCGTCCTGAAGCCGGCCGGGCTCACACCCCTGACCGCGATCGAGCTCGGGCGCATCGCGCTCGAAGCGGGCCTGCCCGATGGCGTCTTGAACATCCTGGTCGGCGCGGGCCGGGTAGTCGGCGAAAGACTCGTCCAGCACCCGGATGTCGCCAAGGTGGCTTTCACCGGGTCGACCGAGGTTGGCAAACACATCGGCGCGCTTGCCGCGCAGCAGATCAAGCGCGTGACGCTGGAACTCGGCGGCAAGTCGGCGAACATCGTCTTTGCGGATGCCGATCTCGAGAGGGCCGCCGCGACGGCGCCGCTTGCCGTGTTCGGCAACGCGGGCCAGGATTGCTGCGCGCGATCGCGGATCCTGGTCGAGCGGTCGGCGCTCGACCGCTTTATGCAGGCGCTGGAGAAGTCGATCAAGGCCCTGAGGGTCGGTGACCCGCTCGACGATAAGACGGAGATGGGGCCGCTGATCTCGGCGGACCAGCGGGCAAAGGTCGCGTCATATCTGGACGACGGAGCGAGGGTGGCGATCCGAGGTTCGGCGCCGCAGGGTCCCGGTTACTGGTTCCCGCCGACGGTTCTATCTCCTGTTGCGAACACGGACCGCGCCGCGCGCGAGGAGATCTTCGGACCGATCGCGGTGGTGATCCCGTTCGAAGATGAGAGCGAGGCCATCCAGATCGCGAACGACACGATCTACGGACTCTCTGGATCGATCTGGACCAACAACGCCGGCCGGGCGATGCGTGTCGCACGGGGGTTGGAAACCGGGACGATCTCGATCAACTCCCACAGTTCTGTGCGCGTGACGACCCCGTTCGGAGGCTTCAAGCAATCGGGCATCGGGCGCGAGCTTGGGCCTGACGCGCTGGAGTATTACACCGAGCTCAAGAACGTCTTCCTCTCGACCACCTGATCGTGCGCGCAGTGCAGGTCACGCGCTTCGGAGGACCCGAAGTGCTGAGGGTGGCCGAGGTGGAGCAGCCCGCGCCCATCTCGACCGAGGTCCTGGTCCGGGTCATAGCGGCGGGTGTCAACCCGGTCGACTGCAAGACGCGGCGCGGCGAGGGCGTGGCGCGCTGGATGGGACCGCCTCCATTCGTCGTCGGCTGGGATGTTTGCGGCACAGTCGAGGCCATCGGCTACGGCGTGACCCGCTTCCAGGTCGGCGACGTTGTGTACGGGATGCCTCGATTCCCGCGTTCCGGCGGTTGTTACGCGGAATACGTCACCGCGCCTTCGAGGCAGTTCGCCCCTGTTCCTGAAGGCATCTCGCCCGTGGAGGCCGCCGCTCTCCCCCTCGCCGCGCTCACCGCGTGGCAATGCCTGGTCGATTCGGCTCAAATCAAGAGCGGCGAAACGGTGCTCGTACACGGCGCCGCGGGAGGCGTCGGTCACCTTGCGGTTCAGATCGCCGAATCGCGCGGTGCGCGTGTTATCGCCGGCAACCATCGAGGCGATCGGGACGCCCTGGCGGCCCGGAACGTCGATGTCGCTCTTGACCTCGTCGGAGGCGGCGAGACGGAGGCGCTCCTCGCCACGCTGCGAGAGGGCGGAATCCTCCTGGCGGTCGCCGACGGCGCGGACGAGAGACTCAAGGCCCAGGCGATTGGACGCGGTGTTCGCCTCGTCGAGCCCCTGGTTGAGCCTGACGGTTGTGGTCTGGAGGCGATATCGACTCTCGTCGAGTCAGGCCGCCTCAAGGTGAACGTCGAAGAGGTCTATCCCCTCGAGCAGGCGGCCCGCGCGCATGAGGCGCTAGAGAGGGGCGGGCGGAAGGGCAAGCTGGTCTTGCGCGTCTAGATGACGATCGCCGTCGGTGCCTTGCTGCGCGCCATTAACTTGGGATACGCATGAAGATCGCGGTCGCCCAGCTCAGCGCGACGATGAGCAAGCCGGCCAACTTCGAACGGATCGCCGACCTGACCGCTCGCGCGGCGGACGCCGGCGCCAGGCTGGTCGTCTTTCCCGAAGGGGCGATGTGTGATTTTGGCACCAAGACCGACGACCTGCACAGCGTGGCCGAGCCACTCGACGGACAGTTCGTCGTGGCGCTATCCAAGCTCGCGGACCGATTCGACTTGACCCTGGTGGCGGGGATGTTCGAGTCGATTCGGGGTGAGCACCTGATCTACAACTCAGCCGTCGTGGTGGCTCCGTCCGCGGGCCTTGCCGGCGTATATCGCAAGCACCACCTGTTCGACGCCTTCGGTGAGATCGAGTCGGAAAGGTTCCGCGCCGGCGATGAGGCTCCCCTGCTCGTCGAGATCGACGGTTTCAAGGTTGGAGTGGTCATCTGCTACGACATGCGGTTTGCCAGCTTCATCGAACGCGCCGGCGACGGGGGTGCCGACGTCATCGCGGCGCCGGCAGCATGGGTGGCCGGCCCGCTGAAAGAGGAGCATCTCGGCGTCGTCGCTCACGCGCGCGCGATCGACAACACGGTGTACGTGGCAATCGCTGGGCAGGGCCCGCCGGCTTATACGGGGCGCAGCGTGGTCGTCGATCCGCTAGGGGTCACCCTCGCAGGCCTCGGAGATATCGACGGCGTCGCCACCGCCGAGGTCTCACGCGACCGGCTCACGGCGGCTCGAGCACGGCTTCCGGTCCTCGCGCAGCGTCGCGCCGATGCAAGGCGTGCCGTGGGAGTGCCGGGCTACGACGACCCGGCAGCCAGCGCCAAGCGCAGCTGATCGTCGAGCGGCTTGCCCGGTACGAAGACGCCGTCAAGCGCGGCGGTCCCGATCGTGAAGGCCCAGACACCGAGGTCGCGCAGGGTTTCAATCCTTTCTATCGAGTCGACCGAGCCGGCACAAATGAGTGGAAGCGATGTGGCGGCGCCGACGCTACGCACCAATTGGGGCACATCGCCGTCGTATCGGTACGCGAGCAGGTTGATCCCATCCACACCAAGCTGTTCGACTCGCTTGGCGTCCTCAACGATGTCGTGAATCGAGCCCCTGAGCAAGCACGGGTGCCCAACGATCGAGCCGATGTAGGGAAAGAACTTCATTCCCGTGCCGGCGATCACGTGCTGAATCCGCTCAACGGCGGTTCCACCAATCACGTAGTCGGCGGCGACCTCGACAGCGGCGCGAGCTGACTCCTCCATCGAGTCGTCGCTTTCCGAGACCACCTCGAGGTAGCTCGTGTGCCCGTGGGATCGGATGTCTCCGATCAGCTCGGCCAGCTCGGGCTTTGGGAGCCCCACGTCCTTACAGCCGACGTGCCTGAGGCCCAGATCCGCGATTGAGGCGTAGACCGACCGAGCGTCTGGGACGGTCTCGTCGTTGCGGGTCAGCATGAAGATGAACTCAGACACCAGCGACTCCTTTTCTGGCTATTCTATCTGCAAGTTGTCGGACAACTGGTCGCTGGATCTGGCCGAGTTAAAGCTCCGTCTTCGCTCCGCGCCTGATGCGGCGCTGCTCAAGCCGCTCGGCATCGAAGCCGTGGCTCTGGGTCCAAATGCGCTCGACCAGCTGCCGGAGCTAGCGGCCAGATTCGCGGCTTCCAGCGGCCACAGCCCGATAGCCGTGCTTACGGACTCGGTGGCCAAGCGCCGCGGAAATACCGATCTCATGTCGGCCGTGGAACAGCGGTTGGAAGGCGTGCGCGAGATTCGGCGCGCCGTTCTTCAGGGTGAGGAGCTCCGGGTGCACGCCGACCGCGAGACCATCGACCGGGCCGCGGACCTGGTCGCCGGCGCGAGCTGCATCGTCACCGTTGGATCAGGAACCATGGCCGACATCGGCAAGGCGGTCTCCGCCGCCCGCGGCGGAATGCCTCACATCGTCGTTCAGACCGCAACCAGCGTGAACGGCTTCGCCGACGATCAATCCGTCCTGCTCCTCGACGGGGTGAAGCGCACCACACCAACGCGATACCCCGATGCCCTGATCGCCGACGCGGAGACCCTGGTCGGCGCTCCCGCTCTGCTCAACCTCGCGGGAGTCGGAGACCTGCTCGCGATGTTCACGGCGCCGGCCGACTGGGTCCTCGCGGCGGAGCTGAGGATGGCGGACTCGTTCGCGCCAACCGCCGTGGCGATGGTTCGCGCCCATGGAGATTCGGTTCTCAAGGCGGCTCCACGATTGACCGCCGGAGATCCATCTGCTGCCACTCTCGTCGCGAAAGCATTGACGCTGAGCGGCATCTCGATGGGCATCGCGGGTACGACTGCACCCGCGTCCGGGATGGAGCACACGGTTAGCCACCTCATCGAGATGGCCATGAACAAGCGCGGGCTCGTTGCTGCCTTCCATGGAGCCCAGGTTGGAGTCAGCACGATCGTGAGCGCGCTGCTGTGGGACAAGGTTCAGATCCACCTGCGAACAGAGGAGCATCCACGGTTTCTCTATCCGAGAGCCGACGCGATGGAACAGCGGGTGCGCGCCGCCTTCGCCGAGCTCGATCCGTCTGGGGCGATGGCCGATGAGTGCTGGAGGCTGTATTCGCGAAAGCTGGAGCGCTGGGCCGCCAACCGCCTGCACGTCGCCGCGCGCGACTGGAACGAGCTCACCGCCAAAGTTGCCCCGTTGCTGAGCCGGCCACGCGACCTGGTCGAGAGCATGGCGTCGGCCGGAGCGCCAACCCGATTCAGCCGGCTGCAGCCGCCCGTCGAACCGGACCTCGTCCGCTGGGCGCTCGAGAACTGCCATTTGATGCGCGACCGATTCACGGTTGCCGACCTCGCCTTCTTCCTCGGCATCTGGAGCAAAGCCCACGTGGATGACCTCCTGGCCGACGCCTCGACATTGGGCGGCGGGCTTTGAGCGCCTCCGCCGAATCCGCCCCCCGATTCGGCCCGATCGCCAGGAGCTTTGCCGGTTACGCATTCGACCTCGACGGCACGCTGTTCGTGGACGACTCGCTGCTGCCGGGGGCGGCAGAGGCGATCAGCCGGATCAGGTCTGGCGGTGGCCATGTCGCGTTCGTAACCAACAAGCCGCTCGAAACGGCGGTCGACTATGCTGCCAAGCTCACAAGGCTAGGACTGCCTGCTGATCCTGGCGAGGTCGTGACCTCGATCGACGCCCTCGTCCTTTATATGCAGAGCCGCCATCCCAGCGCCCGAGTGATGCCGATCGCAGAACCGGTCGTATTCGCGGCCCTGGCCGGAGCAGGCTTCCGGGTCACCGACGATCCAGGCGCGACCGACGTCGTGGTCGTCGCGTTCGACAGGACGTTCAACTACGAAAAGCTCACGGCCGCCTACCGAGCGGTGCGCCTGCACGGAGCAGCGCTGGTCGCCACAAATCCTGATCCCTACTGCCCGACGTCAGACGGAGGCATTCCTGACTGCGCGGCGATGCTCGCCGCGGTTGAAGCCTGTACCGGAGTCAAGGCGGAGGCGATCGTCGGCAAGCCGAGCCAGTACATGGCTCATGCGGTATTGAAACGTCTGAACGTTGCCGCGGGCTCTGCGGCGATGGTCGGCGACCGACTGGCGACGGATATAGCGATGGCAAGGAGCTTCGGCCTGACCGGGATCCTGGTGCTGACGGGCGACAGCAAGCTCGACGACATCTCCGCGTCGCCATTCAGGCCCGACTATGCGATCGACGGCCTGGACCACCTGGTTCCAGCTGGCTATGAGGCACCCCGTGCGTAGAGTCGGGCGTCCCGATCTGAATCGACATCGGACTGCGCTGCCACAGCAAATCGCCGGTGCGCTGCGCCAACAAATCCTGGCCGGCGCCTCCCGGCCCGGGGACCGGCTGGAAACGGAGCCGGCGTTGGCCCGTCGCCTGGGGGTTTCCCGATCAACTCTGCGTTCCGCGATCGCTCTGCTCGAGGATGAAGGGCACATCGAGCGCAGGCATGGAGCCGGCACGTTTGTCACGGCCCGGCCGGTACTTCGCAATGACCTGGGCCAAAACTTCAGCGTCACCGACATGATTTCGGCAGCCGGGCGGCGCCCCGGAACTGCGGAAGTGCAGGCCGACCTAGTAGCCGCACCGGCGGACATCGCCTTGCAGCTGCAAGTTGAGGCGGACACGCCTCTGAGCCGCCTGCGGCGCGTGCGGACCGCCGATGGACGCAGGGTTGTCGACTCGACTGACTGGGCGCGCGCCGAGGACCTGTCGCCAAACGAGTTGAAGGCCCTTGCGCGTGGGTCGATCTACTCGGCTCTTTTCCGCCTGGGTCTCGGCATCCAGCACGGAGTGGCTCGGATTGAGCCTGCGATCGCCGGCAGGGAGCTTGCCGCAAGGCTCTCGATCGCACGCGGGACCCTCCTGTTCGCACTCCACCAGGTCGACTACACGGAGGCCGGCCGGCCCGTCCTGGCTTCCCTCGAATTCCATCTCGCCGAATTGTTCGAATTCACCATCTACCGGCGAGGTCCGCGTGTGGTGGAAAAGAGGGCGCGTGAGTGAGGTTGTGATCGGCGTCGACGTCGGATCGTCAGGCACTTGCGCACAGGCGATCGACGCTTCGGGGGCTTTGTTGGCGTCCGCGTACCGGTCATACGACGTTTCTTACGTCCAGCCAGGGTGGGCGGACCAAGACCCGGAGGCCTGGATGAAGGCCGTTGTCGAAACGGTCGCGGAGGCACGCGCAGCCGTTCCTGGCAGGCGGATCTCGGCGATCGGGTTCGGTTCTCAGCTGGACGGGCTGGTGGCCCTCGACGATGCCGGCAAAGCACTTCGGCCAGCACTCATCTGGATGGACAAACGTGCCGGCCAGCAGTGCGATGAGCTTGCCAAGGGCCTTGACCTGGGCTGGCTCAGGAAGACCTCGGGGTGCAACCTGGATGCAGGCCACGTCGCGGCCAAGATCGTGTGGCTGCAGACCAATGAGCCCGCGGTGTTCGCGGCCGCCCGATCATTCGCATTGCCGGGCAGCTACGTGGCCCTGCAGGTGAGCGGGGTGCATGCGGTCGATCCATCTAACGCCTCGTCGACGATGCTGCTCGACGTTCGATCCCGGGCCTGGTCCAGGGAGCTCTGCGACGCATTTGAAGTCGATGTCGAACGGCTTCCACGAGTAAAGGATGCATCGACGGTCCTGGGCCATCCGCTCGACTGGTTTCGTGAGGCAACCGGCCTCGACAGGTCGACGAAGGTGGTGCTCGGATGTGGCGACGAGATGGCGGCGACTCTCGGCGCAGGTGTGATCGATGCAGGGACAGTCTGTGATGTGCTCGGGACGGCTGAACCCGTTTGTGCCGTAACCGCGCGACCGGTCAACGATGAGTCAGGCGTGGTGGAAGCGCACCCTCACGCTGACCCGGACAAGTGGCTGCTCGAGAATCCAGGCTGGCTGTCAGGGGGTGCGTATCGCTGGTTTCGAGATGAGCTCGCTCGCGGCATGAGCAGCACCGATGGAAATCAGAAGGTTTCATATGAGGCTCTCAACGAGCTGATCGCCGAGTCGCCGGCGGGGGCTGACGGCGTGATCTGGCTTCCCTTTCTTGGTGGCGCGACAGCGCCGGAGTGGAACTCGAGTGCGCGCGCGGTTTGGTTCGGCCTCACCGCAGCTCACGGACGGTCACACCTGGTCCGCGCACTTCACGAAGGCAATGCCTTCGCGTTGAGAGACGTGATGCAAGCGATGACGTCTGCCGGGGCAACACCGAAGAGAATCATTTGTGTTGGCGGAGGAGCGCGGTCGAAAGTGCTTCGATCGATCAGGGCCGACGTCACAGGGCTGCCCGTCAGCCGATGCGAGGACGTCGAAACGACTGCGCGAGGGGCCGCCATCCTGGCGGCACTTGGCGCAGGCCTGCACCTGTCTGTCGCATCGGCTTGCACAGCGATGGCCAGTCCAGCGGTGGACGAGATCCAACCCGACGAATCGCGCCACGTGTTGTACGTGCAGGTTCATGCGAAGTACAGGGAGCTGTACGCGGCGCTGAAGCCGTTGTTCGCCAAGACCTAAACGCACACCAGATTGGCTCCGCTTAGTGGACGCTCTTCGAACTCGGTTGCTGATACCGGGGCCAGAAGTGCTTCAGACCATTGACCGTTGCCGGTTTTCTGCGAGTTTGCTGGCTGGGCCGGCGACGGTCTCGTGATTAAGGCCATGGGAGGGGTTCGACTCTCGATCGGTGGGCCGCGGTTGGCTCCAACCATCTACCTCCCTGAGCGCTGTGCTTACAAGAGTGGGAGGCTGACCATAAGGCGGGTGTTATGTGGTCTGAGACCCCACGCAGGGGAGTGATCGCCTTCTCTCTGTGACAACGCTCGGAGACAGATTATCGGGATCTATGCAGGATCGCAGCTCTCCTAAGCCGCACGGGCGTGCCACTGCGCAGGCTGTTCGGAATCTCCGCGATGCGGTCCACATGGTCGATCAGGTCTCGAAGTGCTTCGTCGTCCGCGTCGCCGTTGAGTTCGACCTCGTAACTGACCTCAGTCGATACCGCCGGATCACCCACGAAGTCTCCGTCGACTCTGACCACAACCTGATCCAACTTGATGCCACGTCCGAGCGCTTCGCGGAAAAGGTCGTTTGATATACAGCCGGCGATCGCCAGGTACAAGAGCTGACCACCGTTGAAGCCGCGGCCCCCGCCGCCCGCCTCAGCTGGTCGATCCACTACCAGAGTGAATTGACCAGCGCTTCCCAAAGCCGTTACCTGGCCGGCGACATTTCGAGTTTCTACCTCTAATGGCATACCAAGAGCACCTTAGAATGGCCCGGCACTGTCCGTAAGGTGGCTGGAGCCCGTGATCGAATCAGATCGAACATGCGCCGATTATTGCGTACACGAGTCGTACCGACAGATTGCGGTGGCCAACATCGAGGCCCGGAAGTCCTGCCCGACGATTGCTTCCCTCCGCGCTGGAGCCGGTGGTCGTTCCACGCGCAACCGAAGTTACCGCAAGCCCGCCACAGGCTTGGCAAGCTCCGTCACTCCTCGTTCGATCCTCGTAGCGGCTCCTAAACCTGGAAACAACACGTCGAGTCCTGATCTATCCGGCCAATGGAGGCCCGTTACCATCACTCGCAGACCCTCACAGGTCAGAGTCCAACACGGATTGCTGGTATTCGAGTGGTAAACGAGAAGCTCGCCGGCCGCGCCAAGGTAACCGCAATTCGCGCTGCCTGTCAGCTGTTCGTGGATCCCGACCAGCGATTCCGAGGCGGGCGCGCCTCCCCGTAAACTCTTTGCCAACATCCGAAACGCGACCTCTGTATCCCCTCTACCTTGGAGTTCGTCCGTGAACTCTCCGCGGAATGCGTGATGCAGCTTGAAGAACCCGTTGTGAGCGAAGGCAAAACTTCGGGCGTCGTCGACGAAAGGCTGTGTGTCGGCGCTCGAGATAGTGGTGGGATCGGTCGGGCGCCTTAGGTGAATCAGAGCTCGAAGAACTTCGGTCTCGGCAAGGCTTTGCTTGGCTTCGATGTCTTCAGCTAGCGAAGTCGGACGTTTGTAGTAATCCAGCCCTGCGGCCGTGACCCAGGCGACTCCCCAGCCATACCCGGCAAAGCCAAGCGTCTCTAATCGCTGAGCCCGATTCAAAATGGGCCCGAGTGCAAAACTGCGATCACCGGTAACGGTCATCAGCTCGCACATACTTTCAGTCTCGCCCCCGCCATCCCTAGCTAACCGTCATCAGCATGTCGCCGTGATCATGGCACGCAAACGATTGGCGCATGCGGTACAACGGTTTGAAGACGGTGGCGCCGCAATGTGCTCCACGTTCTAGGATTCGGTGACGTCGACCGCACGCATGGGGGTGGCCAATGACTCGTCGATTCCGATTCGGCATCTGCACCGACCAGAACATGACCTGGGAGAAGAACGTCGAGCGGTGGCAGCTATTCGAACGGCTTGGCTTCGAGAGCGCCTGGGTCTGCGATCACCTTGTTCAGCCCAGCCGCCCGCAGGGACCGTACTTCGAGGCGTGGTCGTTGCTTGGTGGCCTTGCGGCGCGGACTGAGAAGATCCGGATCGGGGTGCTGGTCACATCCAACACATTCCGCCACCCATCTGTCCTCGCCAAGATGGCAGTCACCGTCGACCACATCTCCAACGGCCGCTTAGAGGTTGGGCTCGGAGCCGGATGGTACGAACCGGAGCACGAGATGTTCGGAATCCCCTTTCCGGAGACCAGAGAGCTGGTCGCGCGTTTCCGCGAGGCGGTTCAGGTCATAGACCGCCTCATGCGGGAGGACACCAGCTCCTTTGCGGGCTCGTATTACCAACTGAGAAACGCCCAGTCGCGCCCGCCCAGTATCCAGAAGCCGCGCCCTCCGCTCGTGTTAGGTGCGTTCGGTCCGAGGATGCTCAAAATCGTCGCCACGTACGCGGACACCTGGAATGCGTTCGGGACCCCAAAAGAGATGCGGGAGCGCAACCAGATGCTCGATGACTACTGTCGCGAGATCGGACGCGAACCGGACACGCTCGACCGCTCCCTTTATTACTGGGTGCCTACGACGGACGCTGACCCCTGGGCCTCGAAACAGGCCTTCTACGATGTGATCAACCCCTACATCGAGGCGGGCGTCAACCAGTTCATCCTTGACCAGCCTCGCGACGACCAACTCGACATGCTGGAGTGGGTGGCCGCCGAGGTGCTGCCGCAGTTCGCGCGCAAGGTACCCCACACAGTCGAGACGGCAGCGGCCGGGAAGATCGACACCTCGGACTGGAAGAGACCCCAGGACCACCTGTGAGCCTCCCGCCAAGGGTCGCTTTGGAGCTCTGAAGCGGGCGCTCAGCCCTGCAGTGTCTTTCTCGCCGCCGTCAGCACCCGCTCCAGCGACGGCAGGTAAAAGTCCTCGAGGGAGGCGGCCGGGTAGGGTATGTCGAACGCCGCCACCCGGGCGACGGGCGCGTCCAGGTCATAGAAGATCTCTTCCATCAGGGTCGCGACCACCTCTGCCCCGAAGCCGGCAGAGAGAGGCGCCTCGTGCACGACCACACAGCGCCCGGTCCTTGCCACTTCGGTGCAGAGCGTCTCCACGTCGAGCGGCACAAGGGTACGCAGATCCACCACCGAAGCCGAGACGCCTTCGTCAGCCAACCGGTCCGCCGCTCGGAGGCAAAGCTCGACGGCGGCGCTCCACGCAACCAGCGTGATGTGCTCTCCCTCGCGGACCAATGCCGCTTTTCCAAACGGCACGGTGTACTCACCGTCCGGCACCTCGGACCGTCCGACCCGGTAGAGCCGGTCTGGCTCGCAAAAGAGGACTGGATCGGGGTCGCGGATTGCCTCCAGGAGCAGGCCCTTGGCGTCATACGGGTTGGAAGGCATGACGATCTTGATCCCAGGCGTCTGGACAAAATGCGCCTCCACAGCATCCGAATGGAACTCGGGGCTCCGGATTCCTCCTCCGAAGGGGGCACGGATCGTGACCTGGCAGTGGTACCGCCCGCGCGAGCGCTGGCGGTACTTTGCGAGCTGAGGACCGAGCTGGTGGAACCCCTGGGCGCTGAAGCCGAGAAACTGGATTTCGGCCACCGGCACCATGCCCGCCAGGGCGAGGCCCAGCGACGCGCCGATGATGCTTGCCTCGGCGAGCGGCATATCGACGACACGCGCGCCGCCGAACCGCTCCACCAGCCCGCTGGTCGTCCGAAAGACGCCGCCCAGCTTGCCGACATCCAACCCGAGCACCATGACACGAGGGTCTCGCTCCATTTCCTCGGCGAGGCCGTTGTTGATCGCCTCGATGATGTTGCGCTGCGGCATGTCAGTCTGGCTGCCCACCAAGGAGCTCGGCGCGCTGCTGAAGGACACGCCGCGGCGAGCGCTCATAAATGTTCGCGAAGAGGTCCTCGGGGCCGGGGACCGCGGCTGCTGCAGCCACCTCGAGGGCCGCTTCGATCTCGTCGCGAAGCTCCTCGGTCATTTTGGCCTCGCGGCCCTGATCCCACAGGCCCAACCCGGCGAGGTACTTCTGGACCCGCTCGATCGGGTCCCGCCGGCGTGCTTCCTCCAACTCGTCCGGGTCCTGGTAACGCGACGGGTTGTCGGTCGTGTTGTGAAAGCCCATGCGGTACGTCACTGCTTCGATGAGGGTGGGGCCGTCGCCCGCTCTAGCCCGCTCAACGGCGGCAACCGCAACGTCGTAGACGGCCATGACATCGTTGCCGTCGACTTCGATGCCCTCGAAGCCGTATCCGGCCGCACGAAGCGCGAAGCTCGATGTCGCCGACTGGACCCGACGCGAAGTCGAAATCGCCCACTGATTGTTCTGCAGAAAAAAGACCACCGGGGCCTTCGTCACGCCGGCCAGGTTGAGGGCTTCGTGGAAGTCGCCTTCGGACGAGCCCCCTTCGCCGATGTACGCCAGCACCACAGCATCCTCACCCCGGAGGCGCAACCCCCACGCAAGGCCGGTCGCGTGCGGCAACTGAGCCGCGATGGAAACCTGGCTGGGCAAGACCTTGACTCCGTCCGGGATCCGGGCTGGTGCGATCTTGCCCATGTACTGGGCCGAGATGACTTCCAGCGGAAGACCGTGGTGGACGGTCGCCATCAGCTCGCGGTACTGAGGAACCATCCAATCCCGAGCTGGATCCACCGCCATCGCGGAGCCGATGATCGAAGCCTCCTGACCAGTTCCGGGAGAGTAGACGCCGAACTGGCCCTGCCGCTGGAGCGTGATAACGCGTTTGTCGTACAGGCGGGATTTCATCATCCACCTCAGCGCCGCGATCAGGAACTCCTCATCCATGAGGGACTGCACACCGGCCACGCGGGTCCCATCCGGAGTCAGTACTGAGTAACGCTTCTGCACGGCGCTATTCTTGCTCACCGCACCGACCCTTACGATGCAGCACAGAGAAGAGGAGGCGACTTGGCAAGCAACACCGCAGCGGTAGCGCTTAGCGCTGATCGCATCAACGCCCTGATCACGCGCGAGGAGGATGCCTTCCGCGCCGGCAGGCGGCGCTCCGACGAAGAGTGGCGCGAGGCGCGCCAGGTTGAGCCGCGCGGCGTGCCCTCCTCCCACCAGGACGCGGCGCCGCAGCCGATATTCGTCGAGCGCGGCCAGGGCAGCCGGATCTGGGACGTCGATGGCAACGAGTACGTCGACTTTCACAACGGGTTCGGGGTCATGGTCGTCGGCCACGCCCACCCGCTGATCGTGAAGGCGGTCAGTGAGCAGATCGCCAAGGGCTCCCATTTCGCGCAGCCAGGGCACGATGTGGCCGTGGTGGCGCGCAACCTGGCGCGGCGCTTCGGGCAGCCCCAGTGGCGGTTCAGCAATAGCGGGACCGAGTCGACCAACGACGCCGTCCGCCTCGCACGCGCCTTCACCGGGCGGGAACGCCTGCTCAAGATCGAGGCCTCCTATCACGGCCACCACGACTCCTTGATGGTCTCGGTCAAGCCCAACCCCAGACTGATGGGTCCTGCCGATGCTCCAGCCTCCGTGCCGCAGAGCGAAGGCATCCCGCGCGCCGTGGTCGATCTGGTAACGATCGTCCCCTTCAACGACTTGAAAGCGCTCGAGGCAGCCTTCACCCGCCACCCGGACGATGTCGCGGCCCTGATCGTGGAGCCGGCGATGATGAACGTCGGCATCGCGCTTCCCGACCACGGGTACCTCGAGGCGGCGATGGAGATCGTCCATCGCCACGGTGCGCTGCTCATCTTCGATGAGGTCAAGACCGGTGTCACGATCGCGCCTGGTGGCGCCAGCGAGCGATTTGGGGTTAAGCCGGACATCGTCGCCCTGGCCAAGGCGATCGGCGGCGGCCTGCCGTGCGGTGCGATTGGTGGCCGTGAAGATGTGATGGCCCTGATCGATGAGAAGCGGGTGAGCCAGATGGGAACTTTCAATGGCAACCCGCTCACGATCGCGGCCGCCAAAGTCACCTTGGAAGAGATACTGACGCCGAGCGCCTATGCCCATTTCGATGCCCTGGCCGAGGTTCTCCGGGGCGGGCTCGAGACGGTGATCGCAGAGCACCGCCTGCCCTTCCACGTGACAACCATGGCGGCGCGAGGAGGCGTCGGGTACCGGCCGGAACGGGTTCGCAACTACCGCGACTACCTCGAGATGGACAAACCCGCCGCCTATCTCGCCTGGCTATACCAGTGCAACCGCGGCGTGCTGATGGCGCCCGGCGCAGAGGAGAACTGGACTCTATCGGTCCAGCACAGCGAGGCGGACGTCCAGCGCTATGTTGATAACTTTGCCGAGATGGCCCGCGACCTGCGTGCCTGAACCGAGCATCGGTCTTACCTGCCTATCGGTTCAGGCGCCCCGAAACCGCTGAAGCACCCACCCCTTGTCGAGATCGGACACTTGATGAAACTCAACCTCTACCTTCTTGAATCTCCATTCGCCGTTCTCCTTGACGAAGGTGTCGTTGTAGATGGCGCTCATGACGACTGCGTCGGTGGCATCACCGCCTGAGGGGCGCGTCATCGTCGCGAGCTCGATCAGGTACCAACTGCCAGTGGCGGTCTGCCCATCGTCGCTCACGTTGACAGTCGGGCAGATCATGAAGTGGAGGGCCCACAGGATCTCCGAGCTGATCGTCGATTGAAACTTATGTATGGCGGCCTTTCCGTGGTAGGTCCCAAACGAGTTGCTCGTCCACAGTGAATCCTCCACGAAGAGACTGGCCATTCCGTCGGCGTCGTAGCCGTGGTCGCAGTAGTACGCATAGCGTGCCTTGAGATTCTTGATCGCCTCGATATCCTCGAGCCTTGCGATCCTTGCCTCCAGGTCCTCTCCAGTTCGCCTGCCTGCAAATTCACCCATCACGACTCCTCAACTTCGTAGCGGACGGTTCCTGGAGCAGGTTAACCAGGTACACGGTCGTCCTGTCGCTTTAGTCGCGTCGAAATGATGTCCCGACCCGAGCGCTCTGCTTCGACGTGCTTGACCCCCACCCGTCGGTTGCCTACGATCCACCCGACCGTGGCATCAATCCCGAGCCCCGCCGACGCGAGAGCGGCCCTTGTCGTCCGGGCCAAAGAGGATGGCATCTCCGAGATGTGGGTCATCTACCACGACCTGAGCGGCCGCGCCCACGTGAGGAGCGTTCCGCATCAACGCCTGGATCGGGTCCTTAAGGGTGGAGTGTCGTTCGCGCGGGCGAACATCGATTTCAACGTTCTCGATCACCAGGTGCCCGACTTTGTTTTCGGTGCGGAGACGGGCGACTTCCTGGCGGTCCCCGACCCCGCCACCTACGCGCGCGTGCCCCACCATCCGGGTGCGGCGCGAACCTACTCGTTCCTTCACGATGCCGACGGCCAGCCCTGGGCGGGCTGTGCCCGGGCCGCTCTCGTGGCGATGGATGCGCGGTACCTGAGTCGCGGCCTGGCGATGCGGGTGGCCTTCGAACCCGAGTGTTACCTGCTGGCCATGACCGATGAAGGCGCCCAGCCCGCGGCGCGAGCGAAGATGTTCTCACTCAACGCGCTCGAGAGCCAGCGCGTGCTGATGTCGCTGGTCATGACGTCCCTGGCGGAGATGGGAGTCGAGCTGGAACAGGTGGCTCCGGAATTTGGACCGGGACAGTACGAGATCAACATCGCGCATCAGCCCCCGCTCCGAGCCGCCGACGACTTGATGACGGTGAAGGAAGAGATGCGGGCACTTGCACGCGCGGCCGGCTTCATCGCCACCTTCATGCCCAAGCCCTTCGCCGGCATGCCCGGCTCAGGCCTCCATGTTCACCTGGGTGCGCTGTCAGTGGACGGAAGCAATGCCATGGATGGCGATGGCCCGGTCGGTCTCAGCCCTCTTGGTACGTCGTTCGTCGCCGGCCTTCTCAAGCACGCTCGCGGCCTGAGCGGTCTCGCGGCGCCAACCGTGAACTCCTACAAACGACTCCTTCCCGGGTCGTGGGCACCGAGCCACATCTGCTACGGCGGCAGCAACCGCGCCGTACTCGTTCGTGTACCTGATTCGGGCGGTAAGCATGTCGAGTTCCGAGCTGGCGACGGCACCGGAAATCCCTATCTAACGCTCATCGGTCTGCTCGCCGCCGGCCTGGACGGCGTCGAGCAGGGCCTTCTCCTCGGCGAGCCGACCCCGGACGACATAGGCCACCTCAGCGCGGCGGACGCGTCGGTTCGCGGACTTGAGCTGCTGCCGCGCTCGGCGCCGGAGGCGCTTGACGCCCTCGAGGCGGATGCGGTCCTCATGGACGCTCTGGGGCCGGTTATCGGCCCCGGCTTCCTACGGCTCCGGCGATCGGAGGTGGACGCGTACTCACTCGAGGTGGGCGACTGGGAGCGCGCCACCTATCTGGAGTGGTCCTGAGTTGGCTGTCGATATACCGCTTCAGAGAACCCCGGACCTGCTCGGTCTGGCAGATTAGGAGCTGAACAGATGCTTGAGCTGAACGACCTGCCGCTGATCGACCAGCACGTTCACATATTCAAACGGGAGTCGAATCAACCCACTTTCGATCCCTTGGCAATCTTCTCACTAGGTGGCGACTGGATCGAATTCCTCGATTCGGGCGGCCACACGCCAACTGACCACGAGAAGCGGCAGCTGACCATCAACCAGCAGCAGACAATGATTTATCACGAGGCGATGCACGCCCTTGCCCGCTACCTGGGTTGCGAAGCGAACCCGGAGGCGATCATCGCAGCCCGCGCCGCGAAGGTTGCCGACTACAAGGCGTATGTCCGCGGCATGTATCGCGACATCAATCTCGAGTCCAACATTGTCGATCTCGGCAACCCCAAGAACGTCAACCTCGAGGAATTCGAGGAGCTCACTGGAGTGCCCGCGTATGGGCTCTTCCGGATCGAGATCCTGATCGGCGAGCTGTGGGACCAGCACGACAGCTTGGCAGAACTCGAGAAAGCCTTCGACGAGCGGATCAGGAAGGTGGCCTCGGACCCGAAGATCATCTCCCTTAAAACTGTCATCGCCTACCGGACAGGTTTGGACCTCCAGCCGCTCACGGCCCAGGAGGTCTCCCAGTCAGTAGACAGACTCAAGCGCAGCCCCGATTCTGTCGGGTTGTTCGCAAGGATCCACGTGCCTCGCTCGACCCGGGACGACGTGAAGCGGGTGCGCGACTACATCCTGTGGAGAGCGCTCGAGCTGAGCATCGAGCTGAATCTGCCTTTTCAGATCCACTCCGGGATGGGCGACCAGGACCTCGACATCAAGACCGCGCGGCCGGGGCTGCTGGCAGCGGTCTTTCGTGACCAGACGCTTCGCCACGCGAAGATCATCCTTCTGCATGGCGCCTACCCTTTCTACGAGGAGGGGGCCTACCTGGCCACTGTCTTTCCTAACGTGTACCTCGACCTGTCCGAGTTCAACCCCATGATCGGGCCGGGCGTGGGCCGGGTGATCACGACCATCCTCGAGCAGGCGCCCTTCACAAAGGTCGTCTACTCGTCGGACGCTTTCGGTTCCCCCGAGCTCCAATGGATCGCGGGAAAGAAGGGCCGCGCGGCCCTCAGTTCGTGCCTTGGCGCCGCGGTCGACGCAGGCAACCTGTCGCGGGATGCAGCGCGAACCGCCGCCCGCCTGATCCTCGCCGACAACGCACGGTTGATCTACGGCATCTGAGTTAGAGAGCCAAGTGGACGCTCTTCGAACTTCTCTCCTCGTCCCGACCACTGAAATGCGCGAGATCCTGGATCACCTTGGGCTCATCGACACTTGGCCTGAGGGTTAGCCTGGGTTACTCATCCTGGATGAGCCCCAATAGGCCTGGCCACGGCGGTCGTAAAGACCATGCGGAAGCGTGCCTGGCCCGACAGCATCGGATCGCTGCCCCGTTGAGTCATGCTCAGCAAGAATATGCCGCGTCGGCCCAGCGCTTTCGGCGGGGCCGAGACGTATGACAAATAATTCCGACGGAGGACCGTTGTGACCAGCAGCGAGCTACTGATTGACGCGTTCGATCGAATTCCCGACCAGGTGCATGACGTTGTTAAGGGCTTAACTCCCGCCCAGCTGACATTTCGCCTCGACAGTGAAGCGAACTCGATCGCATGGTTGGTCTGGCACTTGAGTCGGATTGCCGACGATCACCTTGCCGAAGTTGCCGGCCAGCCGCAGGCGTGGACATCAGCCGGCTGGGCGAAGCGGTGGCGCCTGGCTCTCGACCCTGCTGACACTGGCTATGGACATTCCGCCGCACAAGTAGCCGCTGTGACCGGTGATGCCGAAATGTTGCTTGGCTACTTCGACGCCGTACAAGACATGACAACTCGGTTCGTACGAACAGTGACGGATTCCGACCTCGACCGAATTGTTGATAAGAACTGGGACCCGCCCGTAACTCTTGGCGTCCGGCTCGTAAGCGTTGCCGGCCACAACTTTGAGCAGGCTGCACAGGCTGCCTTCATCCGCGGCATCATCGAGCGCAGCGAGCACCACTGAGGCCTCAAAGAGTTGCGTCGCGAACGCCGCCACACACACAACGGAATCCCTGTCCCGGAGCCAGTTCGCCATTTTGCCCTGCGAAGCACAGAGCGTGAACGAGCTCGCCAGCCGGGTCGGCGCGAGCCAGGGATTCGGAAACCGCCGCTGGCGGGAGTTCGAAAGTGCCGGACTCGACACCGGCGCGCACTCGAGTTGTTGTAGTATATTGCGACAATGCTGACAGTGCCTGAAGCCGCACGCCGTACAAAACGCGACCCGGAAACAGTGCGGCGCTGGATCCGTTCGGGCAGGCTTAAGGCGACCCGAATCGGCACGCAGCACATGATCGACGAGAACGACTTGGCGCGTCTCACAGACGATGCGACTCTGCCAATTCCACCATCTTGGAGTCGCACGGCCACTGGCGAGCGCATGCCTGACGTATTGGCTGCGATTCGCTCTTCGCGATCCGCTCGCTGACTTGCTAGTTGTCGACGCTGCAGTAGTAATCACCGCCTGTCTGTCTGAGACAGGGCTGAAAAACCTTGGCCGCGAAGAGCTCGTTGCGCCTCATTTGATGTGGTCCGAAGCTTCGTCCGTGCTGCATGAACTGCGGTGGCGCAAGGAAATCTCTGGCGAGCTGGCAAGCATCGCCCTGGAGAGGTTGGCTGCTGCCGACGTTAGCCCTCGACGGCCCAAGGGCCTGATAGAAGAAGCGTGGCGCGTTGCCGACCGCCTGGGGTGGGCCAAGACCTACGACGCCGAGTACCTCGCCTTGGCACGGTTATTGAGGTGCCGGCTCTTGACTACGGACGCGAAGCTGAAAGCGGGCGGGTCCGGTCTCGTGAACGTCATCGGACCAGCCGAGCTGTAGCCCCGGCTTTCAGAAGGCGACCCGCCGCCTTGCTGCGTCCACGGCCATCACTGCGTCCGACCCGATGGCTTGAGCTATCGATAGCCGAGGCTTATCAGCAGCAACTGCGCAAGGCCGGCTGCGGGCCGTAGATCGGTAGCGGCACTATAGAAGACGCGCGCGAGGCGGGGACCACCAACTGCGTCGAATCTCCAGGGCCTCACGGTCCCGAAATCTAGGCGGTCTCGTCCACCGAGACCGCTTTGGAGGGTTCTAAGTTCCGACTTTGCTGGAGGTTCATGACGTCCCGCCGGGGATCTCGGAACCAAGCTCGAGAACGCCTTCGACCGCCGATTTGAACGTCTCGCCCCGCAGCCGTTCCACAAGCAAGGCACGCAGCGCGAAGCACACCGCCGTGAACATCAGCAGGTGATAAAACCACCATCCGACTGTCCAGACGGAGAACAGCGCCATGCACGCTGCGGCCTCCGCTAGCAGGACGAATGCAAAGATCAGATCGGCCTGGCCCGGGAGTCCCGCCACTCGATAAAGGGCGGCCTGGCGAAATGCAGCGAAGAACAGCAGTGCGATGCTGCCGATCACTAGCACGGTGCTGTACGGCGGGCTTGACAGCGTGCTGGTGGACAGAAGGTCTGTGTTCAACAGGGCGATTCCGCCGTACACCGCGACGGCGATGAAAGTCACGACCACGAGCCACCCCGCCGGCCAGAAGGGTAGCCGCTTCTCGAGCCACGCCATTCCCGGCGTGAAGCTTGCTGCGAAGAATAGGGCCGGCACGGCCAGGCTGAAGAAGGCCGATATGCCGACCACCCTGTAGGCAGAGGCCTCGAGGCGGTCGGGCACGATAACTCCTGGGGTGAGCAGGCCGTGAACGGCGAAGATGCCACCCATCGACGTAAACCCGAGACAGATGAGAAGAACGCGATAGAGGCCGATCTGCGCGGTAGTCACCGCGAGAATCGCCGCAACCGCCGCCGCAAGCAGCGAAGCCGCCGAGACGATGTAGAAGTGCTGGAGCGACCATTCAGGAAGTGGCCGGTCGGCAAATAGCTTGAGCATGACGATGGTCAAGGGGATCAGGGTCAGGGCCGCAAGTATCAGAATCGGCCGTACAGGATCGCCCCTCCGCCCGGTCCAGTTCGAGGCAGCGCGGCGCACCACGCCAGTATGCCCTCGAGGTCCCGATGCGGGATTGGAACCCGGGGCCTCACCGTCCCGAAATCTAAGCGCTCTCGTCCACCGAGATCGATTTCGAGGGTTTTGAGATCGATTCGCGACATCGAGCGTCCGGTTAGGGGTTTCGAGCTGTTTCAGAGCCTCGGATTACTACATGAACTACTACATGCGAAGGTCCAGGTTCATGTCAGCGGGCTGGTCGAAGCCCAGGTTAATCGTCAGGTCGTCGCGGTACGGCTTCTCAGGGCCCTAACTTTCGCCAGATAGTCGAGGGCGACTCCGGCCATCGTAGAGCTGCCGATGGGAAGCGCTGATTCATCGATGTCGAAGATCGCGGTGTGCAGGGGTTTCGGCTCGGCCCAGCCTGGATTCTTGACGCCGAGCCACAACATCGCGCCCGGCACTTTCTGGAGCACGAAGGCGAAATCCTCCGCGCCCATCTGGGGCTCGGACATGTGCACGGCGTCCGGACCGAGGAGTGAGCGCGCGCTTTCGCCCAGCTGCTCGGCCATCGCCGGATCGCAGATCGAGGGCGGATATCGCATCTCAAAACCGATGCCAGCCGTGGCGCGGAGCGCCGACGCGACCCCGGTCACGACCTCGCGCAACCGCTGCTCGAGGTGAGCAAAGAGGTCGTCGTCGAAGGCGCGGATCGTGCCCTTCAACACGGCCTGGTCGGCGATCACGTTCGCGCGGTTGCCGGCATTGAAGCTGCCCAGCGTGACGACCGCGGGGATGGTCGGGTCGACCTCGCGCGACACCAGCGTCTGCAGGGCCAGCACGATTTGGGCGCCGACTACCACAGGATCGATCGACTGATGCGGGCGCGCGGCGTGAGCGCCGCGCCCTTCGACGGTGATCGTGAACGCGTCGGCGCCGGCGAGCAGCGGGCCGGCGGCGCAAGAAACGTGACCCGCGTCGAGCTCAGGCCGGACGTGGAGCATGAAGGCGGCGTCGACCTTCGGGTCGCCGAGGACGCCGTCTTCGATCATTCGGGCGGCGCCCGCCCCGCCTTCTTCGGCCGGCTGGAACATCAGCTTCACGGTGCCCGAGAACTGCGACCGCCGCTCAATCAGGAGCTGCGCAGCACCCAACAGCATCGCGGTGTGGGCGTCGTGCCCGCATGCGTGCATCACGCCGGGGATCTCGGAGGCAAAAGGCACTCCCGAGCGTTCCTCGATCGGCAGCGCGTCCATGTCCGCGCGAAGCAGGACGCACGGACCGTCACCGCCCTCGCCTTTGATCTGGGCCACCACACCGGTCTTGGCGAGCCCGGCGCGGAACGGGATGCCGAGGTCACGGAGGCGGGCCTGGACCAGTGTCGAGGTCTGCTCCTCCTCGTACGCCATCTCGGGATGGGAGTGGATGGTGCGGCGGTCGGAGACAATCCTCGGTCCCAGCGCGCGAGCCGATTCCAGCAACCCCCCAGAGCTCACGACCAAGAACTATAAGGTGGGCCTAAAGCGCCCAAGCAACGGCCTGCGTACCTGAGGAACGGCCGGTGAGTCATTGCAGCAGAGCGAGACCGCTCGGGGTCACGCTGCGGGACGGCAGAGACTGGGGTCCGGTTCCCACCTGGTTGGTCGCGCTCACATAGAACGTGTATGAGGTGCCGTTGGCCAGCCCTCCGACGATAACCGTCTCCGCGGTGGGCCACCCACTGACCGTCACAACCTGGGCGATCGTCGATTCCGTGTACACCGTCACCGTGTAGGACGTGACTCGAGAGCCTCCGTCCCAGGCCGGAGCCGACCAGCCAACTGTGGCCAGCCCCGGCCCGGGAACCACCTTGACCGCCGCCGGCGGGTCGGGCACCTCTGGCGAGACCGGTCCTGTTGCTCCGATGACGCTCAAGTACGGAGCCGCTTGACCGGTCGCGCTCCTAAGAGTGTTCCAGCTGCCCGCGCCAGACAAGGTTCCGGCGGCTCCGTCTTCCGACAGGACACCTATGAACTGCATTGGCTGGAGCCCGACGCTATCGGCGTAGCGGTTAAGGCTTTGCCATTCGCCTGCCATCACGGCCGTGTAGATCTCGGGCATGGGGCAGGCCGGCGCCGCTTGCCAGGCGACATAGTAGACAGCGCCCGCCGACCATCCGGGTTCATTGGGTACGTAATCGCCGTAGTCGACCATCAGCCCATCCCGGCTTGCCAAGCACGGCTTGGACGCGCCCGACGCGGCCGCGTAGGCGTCAACCCAGGCGCTGGTGGTCGGCCCGTCGTACCAGTTGTCGTCGCTCGACTCCTCGATGTCGTTGCCGGCCCAGGTTGCAACCGGTGTAGAGAGACTCCGCGCAACCGCCGCGATCGGACTGATGACCGACCCGAACCATGCCTGGCCGTGCAGCGACATCTCCGCCGGGGTCAGGGCGTAGCCAGGTACTGCCGCCGTCAGGCTGTTGCTGGTGCCCGCCACCAGCACATAGCTGGGTGAAGCGGAGCGATTGGGATTGGTCTCATAGCCGCGCAGCCAGGCCTGGGCCAGGATCACGAGCGTGGTGTCCGGCGTGCAGCCCTGGCTGTTGAGGAGCTGGGTGCCCCATGCCAGTGTTGCCGGCTCGAAACAGGGGGCTCCGAAGTCGAGGATCGTCATGCCACCCGCCGGCGGGACCGTTTCGTTTGCAGCGTCGTAGTAGAGGGGGCATTCGGTGGTCGCGCTCAGACCGCACACGTCGATGTACGAGCCATACACATAGAAAGACGATGTAGCCGGCGGATCGCCTGCACCATCGGTTGCAAGCAGCGGCCCGCTCCGCGCGTAAGAGGTCAGCTCCCCGACTGGGTGCTGCCGGCCCGCCTCCACGACCATCTCCGCGCTCTTGCCCCTCCGGGCGTCCGTCCCGGCCACGACGATGGAGGTTGGCCCCCTCATCCAGCATCTGGTCGGATGGATGATCAAGCTGCTTACAGGAACGTCCAGGCATGAGGCGGACCCGTTCCACTCGACCTGCTGGATGCCGTGTGAAATGTGGCCGGAAAGCAGCAACGCCAGCGCGGTGACCGAGCCGATCAGCGCCAGACGTCGAGTCCGCGATCTTGCCGAGTTTGTGTACAAACGGGCAAATTTTGCCGGAATGGCGCCCGGGCTGAGGTGCACGGAAATTGCGTCGTCGATGTCTCGACGAGCTTACCGGCCCGAGAACACCCGCACCTTCTCGAAGAGTTGCGACAAATAGGCACCCATTATCAGGAGCATGAGCCGCTCTGCCCGCCTCAGACGCTAAGGACGCGCGCGCAGGCAGATTGATGTGCCAGCTGGTCGCCTCCTGTCTGGCACACGGAGTAACTCGACCGGCCTGTAACCGTTGTATCTACGGGCGATGCCTTGATGGAGCCGTGGGGCGAACCGCTCGGTTACTTCAATTGGCCCGATGCGAAGGCGCTCGGCCTCATCACAGTTTCCTCACAGTTTTGCCAGCACTCCTCGCGATTGCGGCCGCCCTCGCTGTGCTTGAGTTGAGGAAACGAGCTCCCAGCTAGTCGCAGCGCCCAAGGTGGAGAAGGGTTGTCCCGGATTAGACGCTCGGATTTACGATCTGGTGGGCCGCGGTGGACTCGAACCACCTACCTCCGCATTAGATCGGGCCGGGCGCCTTACCCTTCGCTGCAGTAGTTTGCCGGACCTATTCCCCAGCCGCGCCCCGCTCCAGTTACGCTGAACGTCCAGCTGCCATACGAGTCAACCACGAAGTAGAACGTTCCGCCCACGTGGTTGTGGACGACGCCGTGATTCTGTGCACCATGCTGGGTAACCCCCTGATTCTCAGGCGAGACCTGACAATCCGACAGCTGTTTGACGGCCAGGCGGAAGTCACATTGATCGAGCGTTGGATATTGGCTGCCGAGGCTCGACGAGCAGTCATAGGACCATCGGAGATCCCAGTTGCCGTTCGCCGTGAAAATTTCCGTCGTCTCACCGCCTGGTCCGGAACCGCTCTGGTCCACCAGGACCCCGCGCTCGCGGTAGATATAGGTGCCGGCGAGGATCAGCGCAATCAACGCTCCGAGTGCGCCAAGAGCGATCAGCGCCAGCCGGCGAGGCCCTACCCGCACATCGGTGGAACGTCTTAGAGGCTGGTGGGTTACGAACATCCAAAGCGGAGATCAGGGCCAGGCAACCGCGGTGTTGTGTGGCTTGGGCGGCTGTGATTAACCAGTAGGAGCGGGAATCTGATGAGCGCGGGCGTCCATGTTCATGACTGCCTTCTTCATTTCGTCGATTCCCAAGGAACCTGCGAACGTCAACACGAAGGCGTTCCTCTGCCATGTCCCAAGACACGAACCAGCGCCAGATTGACTGGAGCCCTGGGGGGTCCCGCACGCGAGAGTCGAGTTCTGCCCCAAGCCCCAGTCGACGCATCCATGCGCAATCGTGCAGTCTGACGATCCCACAAACGCCTTAAACCCGGCCACCGCAGCCGTTTCGGTATCGAACTGGAGAACCCAAGTAAAGGCATCACGGCCGGACGGCGGTAAGTTGCATGCACTCGAACCATCCGCATAGACAGTGGTCCATACATCGGTAGCACCGTATGGATACGTAGCTCCGCCCTTGTCCTGTGGACGTCCCGATACAGGGCACTGTGTCAGGCCCGGGGGGAGGTCACTGCCCTTCAGGGAAACCCTCTCGGCAGACGATTCCCCGAATCCAGAAAGGGACCCGCTCGCGTGGTAGACGTAGGCGCCCACCAGAATCAGCGCGATCAATGCTCCGACTGAGCCAACAGCGATCAGCGCCAGTCGGCGAGGACCGTCCCGCATATCGGTGGAACGTCCAGGAGGATCATGGGTTACGAGGGTCCACGTGAGATGTGCGAGCTCTGGTGGCCCGCCGTGGACTCGAACCGCGTACCTCGGCGGTAACAGGCCCTGGTTTCAGCGGCCTGTGCGTTTCCAGAGCCACGAATCTAGCCCATTCGGCCTCATTGGGGCATGTGCACCTGAAACCTGCACCAATGATGGCCGGACGATCTGGATCGTGTCCGCAACAGCCTTCTCTGATTACTTCCCGGGGAAATTGTGATCCAGCTGTGATCCATCGCCATCGCTGCATGAGCCGTGACGCCGGGATCGTATTCAGAAATTGGTCGGGGGCCCGGGATTTGAGCCCGGGGCCTCACGGTCCCGAAATCTAAGCGCTCTCGTCCACCGAGATCGATTTCGCGCATTTTGAGTTCGTTTCGAGGCCTTGGCGCACATTTTGAGTGCGATTTCGTCTACCCGGATCGACAGGATTACTACATGAGCTACTACATGAAGCTGGGCCCTGAACGACCTCCTGGACCACGTCTCTTGCCGGAACAAGCCTCTGGCAGTGCTTTCACGCCTTGACGAGCTCTAAAGATCTACACCGCGTTATTGCGCGCCGAATCGTCGTCCCAAGTCGGCCAGAGTCGATCGGCTTTGCTTCTACAGCCTAACGTCTACGCGACCGCGCTCAGCACGGCCCCCCGACGCAAACATTGACCTGGCCGTCCTTTACGTTGTCGAGCTCGGCGAAGGTGGCCGGGCCGTCGAAGCTCACGCTAAGCCCGGGGTCGTCCACCGTTCCTGTCGCGTTGGCGAACCGGTCGAAACCGATGAAGTTGAACGTCGTGGTGAACGTTCCGGAATGGAAGTGACTCACCTGAGTGGTTCGGGTCTCGTTGCCGACACCGGTCCAATCAGCCGATACCGTCGCGGTGGAGAAGGTGTTTGAGATGGTGTCTTGGACCGTGACAGATGTCGGCGCCAGCGTCGCCGATGTCAGCGTCTGGTCGATCTGGAAATCTGGGGCCGGGGTGCACCCGAACGCGTCGACCGACTGGATGCCGGTCACGGTGTCCGAGACGGTAATGGCCACGAACACGGCATCTATCGAGGTTGGTCCGGAACCGGCGGCGAGCGTGACCGTCCCGTCGAAAGCGTCGACGCTGATGTCGGTCTCCGTGGTCCCGGTGACGCTTGTGAACGAAGCGGCGGCGGACACGCCGCTGAAATGGACAGCAAGGACTTGAGTCGGACCCGGCGTCGGACCGGCGGTGACCCCTTCGCAAGCGCCGCCCCCCGATGCCAGCGCGGTTGCAACGAGGCCGGCCGTCGTGCCGGCCACCACGATCGACAACGTGCCGAGGACGGCGGTCAACGCAACGAACCGTCTGAGCGCAGTCACCCTTTCCCTTTCTCCCACCCTTTCCGAACCTTCGGCGCGCCAGGAGTCTAGTCCAAAACATCGTGTCGAGTGCGCTCAAAGTTACATCCGCGTCGGCTCAGATAAGCTACGCCGGCTTGAGGGATCTGTAGTCAGAAATTGGTCGGGGGCCTGGGATTTGAACCCGGGGCCTCACGGTCCCGAACCGTTGTAGCGCTCGGTTCGGGGAGAGTCGCCAGAGGCCGTTTGAGTTCACCGCGTCCGCGGCTTTCAGTCCGCCACGTGTCGCTACGTGTCGGTAGATGCCGCCCGGGTTGCTACACGACTTGGGCGAAGTCTTTGCGGCCAGAACGATGGGCCCACAA
>Ga0097691_1000258_pt1 | contig 49606 bp, 47 predicted proteins | sample NGESurdeep072012_8_FD_72858 | JGI IMG/M metagenome (GOLD analysis project Ga0097691, IMG submission 72858) | Arctic peat soil microbial communities from Barrow, Alaska - NGEE Surface sample 210-1 deep-072012 | ecosystem: Environmental > Terrestrial > Soil > Wetlands > Peat ... | reverse complement strand
GTCGACGCCTAATTTGGCATCCCGCGGTCGTCCTGACCCCAGGCACAGCGCCGGCCAAGTGGCCAATCCGGTTACATGGCCGACGGCACTGCACGGAAACCAAATTCGCCGCCGGCATGAATCCGCAAACCCTCGCCGATCAGCTCGGGTACGCCATTGCTTCGATGATCCTCGTGGCCAACACCGCAACTACGGACGCCCGAGCGCAGGCTGCTGCGCAATCATTCCAGGCCGGTCTGGGTTTGAGCATGTCAGTAGTGGGCTCCTTTTGATCTGACCTCCTTCGATCTGCAGGATGGTGATCATCTTGCTGCCCTCTGGAATCGAATGACTATTGCTCGCCAGCCACGGGATGCGGCACTGCGACGTTGCTCGGTGGCTTACGAGGTCTGTTCACCGGTGACCAAACGACGCACAGCCTCAAGTTTCTCTTCGAGCAGTCGGACATGGTCGCGGCTTGCAGGCCTCGTGGGCTCGGTCCAGCGTTCCTCGAAGCGAGCGAACCACTGGGCGCAGTTGCGGGCGTCCGACGAACGTCGCTGGCCACCACGGAGTTCTGCACCGAGCTGACGAGACTCTCGAACGCTGTCGCCGTGGTGTTCGGAAGCTCCCACCCCTTTCATTGGCTAGCCTAAGTCGTCCCCATTCCGGCTGATACTTTCTTCAAGTGGGCGTCCCTAAACGCTAATGACAACATCATTCTAGTTGAGCGGACGGCGAGGACGGCGGCGCCGACAGAGGCAAAAGACCTGTTCGCCTCCAGCCGTCGGCTGGCCGGGTCGAGGTGGAACCTGCCGGATGAGGCCTCCCCGGTCCGGGGCCCGCGATGCTGGCGCAGGTGATGGACCGGCGGTTCTCAGGTGGTGGCCGCCGCTGGCATCTCCGCCTCCAGACGGGCCAGCTCCGCCGCCAGGCTGCGCTCGTGCTCTTCGATGTCGCGCTTGGCATTGCGTGGCCGCCAGCGGCCGGCCATCACGAAGATGAACGGGATGAAGACGACCTCACCGCCGATGCACACCCACCACCAGTGCTGCCACTGGTGCGGCGTGGACTTGGCCGCCGCCTGGACGGCGGCGCCGTGCGCGCTCAGGTAGGCCAGGTCGGCCTTGGGCACATTGCCCAGGGCGGTGAGCTCCTGGATGGCGGTGGCCGACGACACGCCCTGCTGGGCGGAGATATCGCTGAGGGCCTTGCCGATGGCGGCGCCGTTGGTCGGGTCAGCGGTCAGCGTCGCCAGCGTCGTCGGGTCGATGGCCGCCGCCGTGGCCAGCTGTGATTTGTACTGCGTCGCCAGCGTCGACACCTGGGCGCCGTAGGTCACCAGCGGCGTGACCGAGGTCACCACGTAGGGGAGGATGAAGGCGGAGGCGGCGACGACGATCCTGATGATCCATCCCCACACAGCCAGCCCGTGGGCCGTGAGCGCCGGGTTTCGCCTCTCCACCGTCTCGGTGAAGCTCGCCATCCACGGGCCGTAGCCGATGGCCTGGAACACCATCAGGATGCTGAGGAGCAGCACGAACATGTAGTAGCTGGTGTGCGGCATGGTGGTCCGCTGGAGCAGGATGAACGTCATCACGATCATGCCCATGGCGCCGACCAGCATGAACGGCTTCCTGACCCGCAGGCGGTCCGACAACAGACCGGTCAAGATCAGCGCCACGGCGTCGAAGGCCCAGATCCAGTTGCTGATCCCGTTGGCCTGCGTCAGGCTGAACCCGTAGATCGTCGTGAGGAAGATGACGAGGAAGCCCACCTCCGCGAAGTAGATGAGCAGGAAGACGCTGATGGCGAAGGCAGAGCCGACGACGTCGAGGTGCAGTACCTGGCGCCAGGGGCGGCGCAACGACTCTTCGACGTCGATGCCCTTGGCTCGCGCCTCGATCAGGGCCCGGTCCCGCATGCTCACCATCAGCTGGTCCCGCAGGTTCGGTGACAGCTCGCGCAGCCCCACGACGGCGACGACAAACACCACCAGGCCGACGATGCCGCAAATGATGAACTGGTCCTGCCACGCGTGCATATGGTTCAGCGTGTTGCTGGAGACCTCGGCCACCACCAGGCTCCCCACTACCGGGCCGAGGGTCCAAAAGCCCATGGCCGACGCCCGGCCCAACTGGGGGGAGAAGTCCCTCACCAAGGCGGGGGTGGCGACCAGCATGATGCCCTCCACGAAGCCGGTAATGGTGAAGAGGACCAGGTAGGTCAGCTTGTTCGGGGCGTTCGGGATGCCGACCAAGGTGAGCACGCCGGTGATGCCCAGACCCCAAGCGACGAGGTTGGCCCGTCCCCACCTGTCCGCCAGCCCTGCGATCAGGGAGGCGAACGCCCCGAAGATCGCCGCGACGACCGAGATGTTCACGAAGTAGTGGAAGCTCATCCCGTAGTGGGCGATGATCGTGGGCGACACCGCGCCGGCGATGTAGTTCTCGTAGTACACGATCACCGTGGCCACGACCACGATGGCGAGATAGAGGACCCGTGGACCTGTGTCCGGGTAGTGGTTGAGCTCCCGGGACCAGAGCCGGGAAAGCGGACCGTGCGCTCGCGGCCCGCTCTCGCCAAGATTTGTGGTCATGTCTGCCATTTTCATCCCCCGGTTTGTCATCTGGTTGAATGTGAATGAACGGCCAGTTCGAGCGGTCATTGCTAACGAGAGCCGACCGTAGCACTCCGCGGCAGACTGACGCTGGATTGAGCGGCGGGTGTGGTCGGGGTGCTGGCATTCGAAGCGAAGATCAGATGTCGGAGCTGTGACGGCTGTCCCCGGCGACCCAGGTCACGGCATCGAACGTCGTGACGTCCTCGGCGGGCTCCTCCACGAGGACCGACGCGCCGCCTGAGCCACTCGGGCTCGCCCCGTCATCACTCACAATCCTCCCGCAGCGGCCCTCGGTCGAGCGCCGCCACCCCCGGGGGTCAAGCCCAAACGCGTTCCTCACGCCGGCACCAGCGGTTACCGCCACCCAGCCGCCGTCTCCTGCTCGGCGTCACTCCGTTCCCAGCTCTCTCACCGACCGAGCTCGATCACCCCACGCGCATGAAATCCAATTTGTGCACCCCACAGGTGAAAAATTCCTGGTCACACGGGCCAGTGGGTTTTCGGACCCTACGGGCTTCGGATCTTCCGGCACATCGACATCGTCACAGATTGCCTCCTGGGTCAGCGCCCACTTCACGGCCAAGGCTGTCGACGGAGTGACCATCTACGACCTCACGGCAAAGAGCAACTAGCCACTTGAATTTCCCGTCGATTCACCGTCGCCCCAGCCGGCGGTCACCCGGTGCGATGCGTCCGTAGGCTCCGCACCGCTCATGACGTCGAGCTCCGGTGACACTCCACCAATGCCCTTCCACACATCGCAAGGGTCGGCTGACGTGGCACCGAGTCGGGGACATCGCCATTAGGCCATAATGAGGAGAGACAACTTCAACGCTCAGCAAGGAAACCTCAATGGCCATCAACGTGACGCCGATACCCGGCTTGGACCCTGACGTCAACGACCTCCGCAGCCGCACGGCCGACTTCATCAATGCCGAGGTGTTGCCCAACGAGGAGGTGCTGTGGCGATCGCGGCGGGGCGCAGACCTGACCGAGGACGAGCGAGAGTCCAGCCGGCGCAGGAGTATCGAGCTACGCGAGGAAATCAAGGCCAAGGTCAACCAGGCGGGGTTGTGGGCTCCTCATCTACCCAAGGAGTACGGCGGCATGGGGCTTGACTTTCTGTCGCTTGCCTACATGTACGAGATCCTCGCCTACGCCGTTGGCGCGTCCACCCTGTTCGGCATCGCTGCACCCAATTCGGGAAACGCCAGCATCCTCGTGAAGTACGGCACCGACGAGCAGAAGCGCCGGTGGCTACTGCCCCTGATCGAGGGCGAGATGGAGTCGGGTTTCTCCATGACCGAACCGGACCACGCCGGCTCCGATCCCCACTCGATCGAGACCGCGGCGGTCCGCGACGGCGACCACTGGGTCATCAACGGGCATAAGTGGTTCACCTCCAATGGCATCGACGCCAACTTCTTCATTGTCATGTGCCGGGCCAACGAACCCACTGGCGAATTGGGGACCCCCGGTCGGATGACTCAGATCATCGTCCCCACCGATACAGCCGGCGTGAACATCATCCGGGGTATCGGCATCTTCGGGCACGGCACCTCCGACCATTGCGAGGTCAAGTACGAGAACGTACGCGTCCCCATCGAAAACACGCTGGGCCTCGTCGGCCAGGGACACCAGGCTGCCCAGGACCGGCTCGGTGCAGGCAGGGTCTACCACTGCATGAACTCGGTCGGTCAGATGTGGCGCGCTTTCGACCTGATGGTCGAGCGGACCCTGGTTCGCCAGGTCCACGGCGGCTTGCTCAAGGACAAGCAGTTCATCCAGGGATTCATCGCCGAGAGTTACATGGACGTGCAGTCCGCTCGCCTCATGACCATCAACGCTGCGGAGAAGGTGGCTAACAACGATCCCGATGCCCGCACCGCCATCTCGGCCATCAAAGTATTCGTGCCGGCCGCGTTCCATCGCGTGGTCGACCGGGCCATTCAGGTGTGGGGCGGAGCCGGCGTAAGCAACGACCTCCCTCTCGCCCAGATGTACCTCACCGCCCGTGTGTTGCGATTGGCAGACGGACCCGATGAGGTGCACAAGATCCTCATGGCCAAAAACATCATCCACCGCTACGAGGATGGTAATGGCTGGAACTTCGGGACCTGAGTCCACCGGCCGGTACGCAATGTGTGCGGCCTGCGGTTCAGAGTCCCGACGGTGCCACTGAGCCCGGCGTCGCCTCCTGCACGGGGCGCGCACGATGGAGTCGTTACCACGCAGTCAGTAGGAAATGAATTGACTCGGAGCGTTCCAACCTTCACCGTGCGTTGACAGAAGCCAGGGCAGATGCCGTGGCCTGTCATCGGGGGAGTATCCCATCGTGGAAGAAGAGCTTGTCCCGAACATTGTTGAAGTAAGGCGGTGGTCCCCCGCCTGAGACCTGCCAGCTGGTAGGGATCGGGCATCGACCAAAACACCCACGGAAAGTGGACCACCGTGAAGAAGAAGGTAGCTGTTGTGAAGGTCGCCGAGGCGGCCGGGATCTTTGTCATGTCCCAGATGATGCAGGCCGAGCTGACCGAACGCATCGGGGAAAAGTGTGCCAGGATCCCGACCGTGACACGCGTCGGGAACTGGCACGGCACCACGAAAGGATCGGTCGTGCTCGGGGCTCGGACGCTCAGCACCGAGCATCCGAGGGGTCACAGCACCGACGACACCGAGATCGACACCTGGAAGGTCTTGAGCCCCAAGGACCTGCTCAACTCCCTCATCGTCGAGCGGGCGCTCGCTGGTGGGGCCACCAGACGCCACACTGATGTCGCCGGGCCGTTGGCACCGAGCTTGTGCACCCCACACCCTGCCGATCATGATCATGGTGGCGTCCGGCTCGGTCACCAGCTCCCCTCCTCGGCGCGTGAAATCATGACCGGCGACCGTAGCCGCGCCCGTCGAGCGCAGCCCGTCGATGATCAGGCCACTCGGGCTCGCTCGTTCCCGACGGCTACGACATCGCCGCTGTGCAACTGACGGCCCCGGCGAAGCTCGGCGTCGTCGTTGACACGAACCGATCCGGCCGCGATGGCGCGCTTGGCCTCGGAACCGGCGTCCACCATGTTGGCGAGCTTCAGGAATTGACCCAGGCGGATCATGCCGTCGGAGACAGTCACCACGCGCATGGCTCCATACTCCGCCAGAACAGCGACCGGCTGCAACGCTCGACGCCTGTCGACCGTGATGGCGTCCCAGGCTCCCGGACCACCGAGTAGACCGGAGCCATGCAAATTGGTGTCGTCTTCCCCCAGACCGAGATCGGCCCCGACGTGGGGGCACTACGTGCCTACGCCCTACGGGTAGAGGAGCTCGGCTACGCCCACCTGCTGGCCTACGACCACGTCCTCGGGGCCGACCCGCGTGTGCACCAGGGCTGGGAAGGGCCGTATGACGTGAGCACCACGTTCCACGAGCCGTTCGTGCTCTACGGCTACCTGGCTGCGATCACCTCACTTGAGTTGGTCACCGGCATCATCATCCTGCCGCAGCGCCAGACCGCCTTGGTGGCCAAGCAGGCAGCCGAGGTCGACCTGCTGACCGATGGTCGCTTCCGCTTGGGCGTCGGGCTCGGCTGGAACCCCGTCGAGTACGAGGCCCTCGGCCAGGACTTCACCACGCGGGGTAAGCGCATCGTCGAACAGGTCGAGCTCCTGCGACTGCTCTGGACCGACGAGACCGTGACCTATCACGGTACCTACGAGCATGTGACCGGAGCCGGCCTGGCTCCTCGCCCGGTGCAACGGCCCATCCCGATATGGTTCGGCGCACAGACACCTGCTGCCTACCGTCGGGTCGGGCGCATCGCCGATGGCTGGTTTCCACAAGTACCCCCGGGCCCGAAGCTCAACGACGCCCGGGCCATCGTCGATCAGGCAGCCATCGAGGCGGGGCGAGATCCCACCACCATCGGAATGGAAGGCAGAACGAGTTGGGACGCCGGAGGGGTGGACACGCTGGCGGCGACCGCCGCTCAGTGGAACGACGCCGGTGCCAGCCATCTGTCCATCAACACCATGAGGGCGGGCCTGACCACGGTGGACGATCACCTCGCTGCCTTGGAGTCAGCCGCCGAGGCGCTCGGTACGACCGAACGCTGACGTGGGGCGACGTCAGGCGTTCCCATCTGGTTGACCAACGTGATCGTGTTCGCCCTTTGGTACTGCGAACTCGATCGAGGTGTCAAGGATTCACTCAGGTTGGCGTGGAAGAATCGTCTGGAGAGACGACAGGATCAGCGCCCCACGGGGACAGCGCCCTTGCCGCGATGGGTCAGAGATGTCGATCCCCGGGCAACTCGCCGGCGGGTCCCGCGCTGATGAAAGGTGTCGGCGGCCTGGTCTTCGTGATCGCCAGGTCGATGGTCGCCGCACACGGAAACGTCTCCGTGTCCATCGTGGCCGGGAACGCACATGCCTCCGCTGGGTTGCCCGAGGTATCGCCATCGAACTGCTCAGGTTTGTGTCGGTGCCGGACGTGCGGGAGGTCCGTTCACGAGTCGGGCCAGAGATCCTCCGGCTCACGCCCACGGGTCTCGGGGAGCAGCCAAAAGAGCACCATGACGAGTGCCGCAGGCATGAAGGTGACTAACCCGGCCACTCCGAACCGGTTGTCGACGTCGGCCACCGCACCAAAGACGACCAGGCCGGTCACCGCCCCCAGCACGCCCGCCGCCAAGAACCAGCCTGCCACCGAGGCCCGTACCGACGTGGGGAACAGCTCGTTCACCAACGACCCGGCCGCCGGGGCGAAGACCGAGCCGGCGAACACCCCGAGGATGTAGCCGACCAGCAGCGCCGGAGCGGAGCCGGTGTAGGCCAGGGTGGCGAACAGGGCCACGGCCACCATGGCCAGCGCGCCGGTCAGGCGGCGACCCACCCGGTCCGCCAGCCACCGTCCGGCCAGTAGTCCGACCAGCCCGGCGACGCCGGCACCCACCACCATGCCCGCCGTCACGATGCCTCGCTGGTGGAGGAAGTTCTGGGCGAAGAGGAAGACGAAGCTGTTGGCCGGTCCTGTAATCACCGAGACGGCAAAAGCCAGTATCACGATCACCACCAGGCGGCGCCGGAACGGTCTGGCCACGGCACCGAGCACGGGGATCGGATGCTCGGATCCGGCCGCGGCCGCGGCCACGGCGAACCGGTCGGGCTCCTCGATCCAGCGCCGGAGGAGGGGAAGCAGCGCTAGGGGGACCAGCGCCACTACGAACACGCCCCGGAACCCGAGCGTGCGCGATGCCAGGCTGTGCACGATGGCGATGACCCCGGCGCCGACGCCGTACCCGGCGGCGATGAGCGCCACTGCCTTGGCTCGATCAGCCGAGGCAGTCTGCTCCGCCGCAGTGACCTGCGCCAGCCCGTTTGTGGCACTCAACAGAGGACGCCCGCAGGCGAAGATGGCCACGAACCACCAGAAGCTGGGGCTGACCGCGGCCACCACGGTCATGGCCAGCCCCACGCCGACAGTGACGAGCAGCATGATCCGACGGCCGAAGCGGTCGGCCAGGCCGGTGATGGGAAGCCCGCCCAGCGACGCCAGGCGAATGATGGCCAGTCCAATGCCCAGTTCGGTACCCGACAGCCCGGCCTGGTCGGCGAGGGTTGCGCCGTGCGTCACCTGGCCGAACCCTCGGGCCACGTCGCCGAGGGCGGCTACCACGCCGAACTGCCCGAACCCCGAAGCGAAGGCGGCGATGGCCACACCGACCACGGCTCGATCGTTCCAGCGATGCAGACGGAGCCCCGCCGGCCGGGGTACGGGGCCCGTGCCCGGATCAGTGCTCACCGTCGCATGCCTTTGCCCGCGATGAGTCCCTCGCCGGCCACCACGGCGGCGCGGCGGCGTCCGGGCCAGAACGGCGCGTCGAGCAGCGTGAACAGCGCCAGTGCTACCGCCGATGCGCTGAGGAGGTACCACGGCCACGGGCCGAGGAGCCGAAGCAGCGTCCACTCGCTGGGGGGCCGGCGCAAGAACATGTAGTTGGAGCCGGTCAGGCCGTCGATGAGCCCCACGGAGGCGGTGTAGCCGACGGTAATGGCGAACACTCTCGGCACCGCGCCTGGGCGCGGTCTGATCCCCATGCCTGCCACCAGCACGAGCGCGGCCATCACAATCCCGAGATGGCCGGTGAGGTATTGGAAGAAGACCAGGTGGGGGAAGCCCGCGTTGAGGTCGGGAGTAAGAACCGCCTGGAGGGTGCCCGCCAATCCCCAGAAGTAGGTGAGCTCGACGAGGAGCGGAACCCGCCACCAACAAGCCAGTGCGGCGACCAGCACCCCGATGTCGCACAGGGCCAGAGGAAGCGATGTCTTCGGCGACCAGGTGCCCTGCACGGCAAGACCGATGGAGTAGCTGAGCGCGTCCACGAAGAGCAGCAGTCCGATCACCCGTGCCACCCTCACCGTCCACGGCCCCGGGCGCCGCCGCGCAGCCAGGCAGAGTGCAACACACCCGACGGCAACGACAACCACCGTCGACCAGTAGGCGCCGGGCGAAACGGTCGCTGTCATCATCGATCAGTGACCCGGGACCGTGTACCGGGCGAACAGATGCAGGCCGGCAAACATCCAGAGCACGATCAGCACAACCCGCCATGGGAGGCGCCGGGCGAGCATCGACCCCGTTCGACCGAGGCCCGGGAAGCGGCCACGACCGGCCCGGCACACCGTCTCCCACATGATGGCAGCACCGGCGATCACCAGCCAGCCTGTAGTCCCGAGCACGTCAGCCCGCCCCGGTGCGGGCGCGTGCTGCGAGGCTGCCTACCGGGCACCAGCCCACCGACAACCACACCCCGCACAGCACGAAGCGCCCCCAGTGGACGGACAGCAAGTGGTCGACGGTGGTGCTCAGGGTGGGAACCGTGGGCGAACGACCCCCGAAGAGGAGCCCGATGCCTTCCAGCACGACGACGGCGGCGAGGATCGCCAGCCACGGGAGTGCGGTGGTGGTCGACGCGTTCCTGGCACGCCGGCGGTAGTACTCGGCGACGTCCGATCGGTTCGGCGCCAGCCCCCCCCGCCGCGCCGTACGCGACCACCAGTGCTACCGAGGGAACGGCGACGACCACGTAGGAGAGCACCGTGAAGGGAGCCACACCCGTCGCCCACCATGCGTAGGCGACAGCTACCGCCGCCGCTGTCCCGCCCATGACGGATGGCCGTCGGCGCCGGCAGAGATCTCCCCATCGCCCCATCCCACCACTATCCACCCTCGAACAGTGACGGCATGTCATGGCCAGCGATCCGGCAGCCGTAGCTCTCGACGGCCTGTGGGTGACGAAAACCCCATCCAAGCCGTTCAGCTGGATTTTCCCTGGGGAGCATGCATGCGACGAGTTCGACTTCTGGCAGTTGCTGCAACGTTAGCCGTGTCAACGATCGTGGCGGTGCCGTTCGTCACGATCGCAGGCGCCACGATCGCCCTCGACCCGGGGGTCAAGGGCTGCGACGTGCTGCTCGCCGCACCAGTCAGCCACGACTGCCTGCTCCCGTGGCCGAACAACGCCTTCACGGTCGCGTCGAAGAAGACCCCGAACGGTCGCCGGCTCACTGTCTCGTCCACGCTCGATCCGACCAACGTGAAGGGTGTCCACGTCTCGACGACCTACATCAACCAAGGAGACGGCTTCTCTCCCGGGCCGGTCATCATGATCTACATCCCCAACCTCGACACCGGGTACTACCCCACCGGGGTCAAGACCACCGACGCGGAACTCGCCACTGTCCCACTCCGACGACACGACTGGCACCCGGAGTGGAACTACAGCATCGAACCTCACCCACCCCCGCGACAGTGCAACTAATTGCAGCACGGGCCCTCAATGAGGAAGGACCGCTATTCGTAGACCTTCTCGGCGGCGTCAGCCTCGGCGGCATCGGCCTCCACGTCGCGGAGTCCCACCGCACCACGACGCAAGCTCTCGCGGTACCCGCGATGCTCCCGGTACCACTCGTGCGCCGTTATGACGGACATCATCTCGTTGGTGCCCGTCCAGATCGATGCAAGTCGCAGATCTCGCACGATCCGCTCGACCGGGAACACGTTGGTGTAGCCGATCCCACCCATAACCTGCATCGCGTAATGAGCCGCCTGCTGGGCGGACTCGGTCACGAACTTCTTGGTCTCGCTCACCAGCCGCCGGGTCCCGGCAGCCCCGAGCCCGGAGTCGACAGCCCGTGCAGCCGCGTACACCATCGCCTGCGATGCGTCGAGAAGGGTCACGGCGGCGGCTATCTGGAAGCTGACGCCCTCGAACTCGTTGATCGTCTGGCCGAATGCCTTACGGCGTGAGCTGTATCCCGTGGCGATGTCCAGGGCCGGAGCGGCAGCGCCGACAGTCATGGCTGCCGTACCGAGGCGCTCGGGGATCATCATCGTGTCGAACACCGCTCTGGCACCGCCCACCTCGCCCAGTACATTGGATCTCGGGACCTCGACGTCGTGAAACGCCAGCCGGCCGGTCCCACCCCCGCGACAACCCATGAGCCCGTACAGGTACTCGACGCGCACACCCGGGCCACGATCAACTACGAAACACGTGAGCGCATGCCGGGGATCCGCGTCATCGCTCAGATCGGTCCTGGCATAGACGAGGAAGTAATCAGCGCCCTCAGCGCCCACGATGAACCGCTTCTGGCCATTGAGCACGAAATAGTCGCCCCGCTCCTCCGCAATGGTCGTGGCTCCGAAGAAGTCCGATCCGCCCCTGGGCTCGGTGAGGCATTCCGCTGCACAGATCTCGCCGGCCAGCAACGGTTTCACGTACTTCTCGCGCTGTTCGTCGTTGCCGTGCAGGACGATCGCGTCGCAAACGAGCTCGGCCCCCACGCCGAAGACACACGCGAAGATGTAGCCGAGCCTGCCCACCTCTTCCATCGCCATGCAGGTGGTGACCCAGTCCATCTCACGCCCGCCCCAGCGGCGCGGGTACCGGCAGCCGAGCAGGTTCCGCCGTCCCGCCTCGGCCAGGAACTCCCTCGGGAAGATGATCCGATCGGCGTCCATGTCGAGGACCATCTGGCGCGGCACCCAACGCACCAGATCACGGATCTCGTCGCGGAAGGCGAGCTGCTCATCACTCAGCACGAAGTCGAACATCTGGTCATCCTCTCACTTCAAAGGACCTAGGCCGCAGGCCGAAGGACTCGGGGTGCGCAGCGCCGTAAGCCGTTCAGCGCCGGCAACAGCAATGCCTTCACGAAGCGGTTCACCGACGCGTGGTCGGAGTTGTCCACCTCGTTCGATGGCAGCAGCGCATAAGTCACCGCCAGGCGGGCCGGCAGCTCCGCGACCCCGGGTGCCTGCTCGGCGTCGATGAAGCGCGACAGGTGTGCTGGGCGCTCATCTTCACGGCTGTCTTCCCTCGCCATCAGTTCGTCTGGCCGACATTCGCCCAGAACACCGAAGAGGTGATGAGGGGCTTCGAAGGTGCCTGGGGTTACTTCGGCGAGTGTTCCGCGTGGTTATCCCCGACAACATGAAGTGCTGATGCGGGAGAGGTCACTTCGATGGTGTGCTCAACCGTGGCTAGCTGCTCGGTGGTGACGCGGGCGCAGCGGCTGGTGCATTCCTGCCGGGCGAGGCCGCCACGTCCGGCGCCCGCCATCAGCCGGCTCTGAGGCTCACTTGGGTGGCGCGCCTCCCCCTTGTCGATCGGTTGACTTCGAGATCGACGCGAGCAGCTGGTCCACCATGGTCCGTTGCGTCTCGGGGGCCCGCTGGGCGAAGTCAAAGACGTGGCCGGCCATCTTCATTACGTCATCCGCGATCGGAGGAGTGAACCGGGTCGCCTCCTTCGCGATGCCCTCGGCCAGGTGCGGACTCGCGTCGGAGACGTTGTTTTGCGCATTGGCCACTAATTCCGCGGTCTTCTCCAGCAACGTTGTCTCTGCCATGGCTCCTCCTCTGTCCGCTATTCGCCCGCAGCTGCCGGCCGCCCGATGCGTGTGGCCGCTTTCTCCCACCAGTGTCTGCCGCCATCGACCCCCGGTAGGGCGTCTTGACTCTTGACTGTTGAGTCGGACCCAGGGGCACGGACCTATCACAGGACCGATCACCGCCGGACGAGCACCGCCACCGGCTCGCCGCGCGGTCAGCCCTCAGGTCGGGTCCCCGTCACCGGCCGATGGACGCTGCCAGGTTGGACAGGCGGAGCCCCCGCGCCCCCTCCTTGAGCGTGTTGGCATCCAGCCCGTTGGTCAGATAGGCGAACGAGACGCCGGTCTCCGGATCGGCCCATGCCACCTGGACGTGTGCTCCGGCATGACCGAAGGACCCGGCCGAATTGCGCTCGGCAAACGCTCCGTACCGCATCACCTGGAGCCCGTCGTCCCCGGCCACGACCAGGCCGATAGTCCGGTTCACGGCCACACCGAGGAGAGGGTCGGGAAACGTGCACCGCACCTGCGACGTGGCGTCCTCGAGCACGGCAGCGTCCCAGAGCCCCCCGGGGTTGTGCAGCAGCGCCTGATAGAAGAGTGCAACCTCCGCCGCGGTGGCCACGCCTCCGGCCCCCGGTGCCCCGGCGGACAGTATGTCCGGCGCGTCCCATTCGAAGGAGAGATCGCCGGATCCGGTGGTGCCGGCGGCATCGCCGACCCAGGTGAGGGGGGCGATCTCCATCGACGGGTCGGCGAAGACGCCGAGCAGCCGAGGCAGGCCCAATGGCCGACAGACCCGTTCTTCCACGAAGTCCCGGAAGTCGGTGCCGCTCACCCGCTCGATCAGGTCGGCCAGCACCCAGTGTGCGGACGTGGCGTGGTACTCGAACCGGCTACCCGGCTCCCACTCGAGTCGCCAGGTCCCGAATCGGCGGCGCCGGGCCGCCGGGTCACCTCCCTCGATCGGGCCCATCGGGGCGTTGGGGAACCCGCACGTGTGGAGTAGTAATTGCTCGATGGTCACCGCGCCCATCCCCCCGGCAGCCAGCTCAGGTACCCACTCGGCGGCCGGATCGGCGAGCTCCAGCCCGCCCTCGGCCAGAAGATGCCAGACCGCCGACGCCACCAATGGCTTGGTGGCCGAGAAGATGCAGAAGCGGGTCTCGGGGCCGGCTTCGCCCAGGGTTGCGAACGTGAGCAACTTTCCATCCCTTGCGACGGCCAGCTGGCACGCCGGTAGCCACCCCTTGTCCACGTCGCGCCGGGCCAGCTCGACCAGATCGTGGAGCGTTCCTGCGTCCTGATCGGCGAGCGGCTGCCCGGTCACGTTCGGTGACGATGATCGCCGACCGTCTCCGCGGCAGCGATCTCACCGGACGCGGCGCGCAGCTCGTCCAGTGCGCCATGGAGCAACTCGGTGATCTCCCAGGGGTCGGGAACGCTCTCGGGGCATCCAAGAACCGACACGGCCAGATCGCCCTCGTAGCTCCACGCGGTCATGTTGAGGCCGATCCCTTCGAGAATCGGGCCGACCGAGTACAGCTCCTCCAGTACGATCGGCCCGATACGGATTCGTTCCTTCGGCCCGGGCACGCTCGAGAGAACGACGTTCAGGGGCGGAGGGACCCGGTTGGCCAGCCGACTGCGCGACCAGAGCCGGACCGTTGCCTGGTAGAGCTGCGGGGGGACGATGGCTGCCCGTTGTTCGAGCATCTTGTATCCGAGGGCGTTGCGGACCTCCTTGGCTCCGGCTGCCACGGCGTGGATGTGCCGGAGCCGCTCGATCGGATCGGCGATGTCGGTGCCGATGGTCACGTAGATGCTGTCCACGCGGTTTCCCGAGAGCCGTGTCGTGCTCGGGTCGGTGGAGACGGGGACGCTGGCCACCAGGGGTCGATCGGGGAGACCGCCGTGTTCGCGTAGGTAACCGCGCAGTGCTCCCGCGCACACGGTCAGGTACACGTCGTTCAAGGTGGTTCCCTGCGCGCGGCTCACGGCCTTGAGGTCATCGAGGGGCAGAGTCGTCATGGCGAAAGTCCGCGCCGGGCCGAGCGACACGTTCAGCGGTGTGCGCGGAGCCAAAAGCGGGAGTGGAGGCTTCACGGCCAGGTGGCGGCGGAGGACCTCCGAGTCGCGCATCCCCCGGATCGAGTGCACCGCCAGGCGGGGAAGGCCGCGCAGCCGGGCCACGTGGTCACGGCCGGCGATCCGGAGGAGCTGGCCGCGGGTGGGAAGGGCCTCAGGGTGCCACCCGTCCTCCGGCGTCGCCCCCGGCGGCTCGCCGACTGTTTCGACGATGTTCTTCAGCAGGGCAACCGCGGCCGAACCGTCGGCCAGCGCATGGTGCAACTTGGCCACGATGGCGATCCGCCCACCGGCCAGCCCTTCGACTACCACCATCTCCCAGAGGGGCCGGTCCCGGCGGAGCGGTCTCGATGCGATCTCGGCGATGACCGCGCCGAGCTGGCGTGGCCCGCCAGGAAGGGGAAGCAGGCGCCGGAACAGGTGCCGGGCGAGGTCGAAGTCGGGGTCCTCGACCCAGACCGGATGGCCCAGCCCGAGGGGCACCGCGACGACCCGCCGGCGGAACGTCGGAAGTCTGCCGATGTGTTCGCCCAGCACGTCGACCAGCCCGTCGTAGGTGAAGCCCCCCGGCACGCCGGAAACGTCGGAGATCGCCACCTTGATGGTGTGCATGTGTGCCGTCGCGGTCTCCGAGTACAGAAACTTCGCATCGATCCCGACCATCGATTCCACCGCGATCCCCCCCTCAGTTGCCGGCAGCAGGGGTTCGACAGGACAGCCCCGAAGCGCCGAGCGACTGGCACAGGAAGTCCGCGACTTGTCGGGACCACAGGTAGCCGACGTGGTTGCCGGCGTACCAGTTGATCGACGGCTGGTCCCAGTGTTCCCAGAGCCGCTGTGCCTGGGCTGGGGTGGCCAACCGATCTCCGTAGCCGGCGAAGACGAATCGCCGATCGTGCGGGACGAGCGGAGCGAAGCTGAGCGGGGAGACCACGGTGAAGACGTCCTCGGCGGCGCCGCCCATGATGCGGTGCTCGATCGATCGGGCCCGCAGATGGCGGGGACTGTGCTGGTGGAAGAGCCCCGGGAAGTCCGACACCGGGATGCCGGCCACCACCACGTCGATCCCTGGTTCGAGCCCGGCCATGAGTGCGGCGATATACCCGCCGAGTGACACGCCGTAGAGACCGATGGAGGTCGCGCCCTGGTCCCGGATCCACGAGATGAGGCGCCGGACGTCCCACACTGCCTGGGTCAGGCCATGCACCGCATTCATGAGGTCGAACGAGAGGAAGGGCTCGCCGCTCACCAGGGTCACCTTGCGTGATCCGTGGAGCGGCAAGACGGGAAGGGCCACGTTGAGCCCGAGCTCCCGGTGGAGGCGGGCCGTCTGGAGGCCGACGAAGTCCATGAACGGGTACCCGGTGCAGAAGCCGTGGAGGGCGATGACCCACGGGCGTGGTCCGCCGGAGTGGCGGACCACCGCGGCGGACGCCGTGTGGTTCGGCCCGAACGACGCCCAGCGTTCACTGCCCGGCTCGCCGTGCCGTGGCACGAACTCGCTGGGGAACGAGAGCCGCTCGTACGCGATCCCGTCGGCCCATCCCCGCCCGATGTCCGGGGCGCCGGCCACGAGGGCAGGGGGCTGGCGGTGGTACGACGCGGGATGGGCGATCCAACCCCGCCGCACATACATGGCGCGGGCAGCGGCCAGCTCGACAGCAACCCGCTCGAAATCGGAGCGCAGCGGGAACCGATTGGGAGTCATGGCGATGGCGAGGAGCGCCTCGTCCATCGCCACCTGGGCAGCGAGCCCGAGCGAAAGGTGTGGTGCCGGCACTGCGTCGGCAACCTCGCCGCGCACGATGGCCGATCCCATGAACCCGAGCGTGCGGGGAATCGCCCGTACGGCGCGGGTTGCGGCATGGCGGCCCACGAACCTGCTGATGGCTCGGTACGGCTCGGTTGCACGCTCGACGAGCGAACGCTGCCCGACACCCTCCCCGAGCTGCCTTTGGGCAAGGTGCCCACCCGACTCGGGTGAACCCTCCCCGACTGGCTGCGCTTCTTCTTCAGCTTCTACCTGCTGGGATTCCCTCACGGACCCCCTCCGACCCTGACTCGCTCGACACTGCGCCGCCCACCCGGGAAGCTACCTCGGGAGCGAGGTCAGCGCTATGGGTCATACTACGTTGCGACGTTCGAATTCGGGATGAGCGAGTTGGGAGCGGCCGAGGGAAAGAGTGAACGTGCAATTTAATCTGGCCGACCTGTACGAGAGCGTCGCCGATGTCGTGCCCGGGCGGACGGCCATGGTGGCCGGTGACCGCCGACTCACCTACGCGGAGCTCGATGAGCGCGCCAACCGGCTTGCACATCACCTCGCCGAGATGGGCGTCGGTCCTGGCGATCGTGTCGGGATCCAGCTCGTGAACGGGACCGAGTACATCGAATGCATGCTGGCCTGCTTCAAGGTCCGCGCCGTCCCCGTCAACGTGAACTACCGCTACGTCGCGGCGGAACTCCGGTACCTCTACGAGGATGCCGGCCTGTCCGGTCTCGTCTACCACGGACGGTTCGGTCCGGCCGTGGCCGACGTCGGATCTGCGCTGAGCGAGTGCCGTGTCGTGCTCGAGATCGCCGACGGCACGGAGCCGACCGGGCAGGGCTCGGACTATGAGTCGGTGCTTGCGGCGTCGGACGGCGAACGCCGATTCGGGCCCCGCTCGACCGACGACCTGTACTGCGTCTACACCGGTGGGACAACGGGCATGCCGAAAGGCGTCCTCTGGCGCCACGAAGACATCTTCTTCGCGGCGATGGGTGGCGGAGACCCGCTGTCCCTCGGCGACGTGATCTCGGACCCGGACGAGCTCCCCGGGCGCGTACTGCCGACGGGCATCGTGGCCTTAGCCGTCCCACCGTTCATGCATGCCAGTGGGCACTGGCTCGCTTTTTCCAACCTGTTCGGGGGAGGGACCGTGGTCACGGTGCCGGGCGGCCGGTTCGATCCGGCGGAGGTGTGGCGCCTGGTGGACGTCGAAGGAGTGAACGCCCTTGTGGTGGTGGGCGACGCCATGGTCCGGCCGTTGGTGGCGCTGCTGCGGGCCGCACCTGGTCGCTACGACTTGTCCTCGCTGATGGCTGTCGGTTCAGGTGGAGCGGTGTTGTCGCCGTCGACCAAGGAGCAGCTCGCCGAGGTGCTCCCCGGGCGGATCGTCGCCGACCTGTTCGGATCCTCGGAGACCGGGCAGATGGGGGGCGAAGCACCGTCTGACGATCCCTTCGGCGCTCCGCGATTGAGGGTCGACAAACGAACCGACGTGCTCGACGACCGCCTCGAGACCGTGACTCCGGGTTCCACGACAATTGGCAGGCTGGCCCGCGCCGGCCACATCCCGGTCGGGTACCTAGGTGATCCAGGCATGACGGCTTCGACGTTCGTCGAGGTGCGCGGGCGGCGCTGGGCCCTCCCTGGCGACCTGGCGACGGTTGATGAGGACGGCACCATCACCGTGCTGGGCCGGGGAACGCTGTCGATCAACACCGGGGGGAAAAGGTCTTTCCTGACGAGGTGGAGGCGGCAGTGAAATGTCACCCCGACGTGGTCGATGCAGTTGTCGTGGGGGTACTCGACGACCGCTTCGGGGAGCGGGTCGTGGCGGTGGTCCAGGCCCGCGCTGGCCGGACCGTCGACGTGAAGGTACTCCGCGCCTTCTGCCGCGACCGCCTCACCGGTTACAAGATCCCCCGGCAGGTTGTCACGGTTGCGGAGATGGTCCGTTCGCCGAGCGGCAAGTCGGACTACCCGTGGGCCCGGAGAACGGCGACGGCTGCCGTGGCCCCCGGAAAGGCCTGAGGGGGTCGTGATGCAGCAAATGTCCGGGCTTGATGCAGCCTTCTTGTACCTCGAGACACCAACGACCCACATGCACGTTGTCGGGGTGGTCCTCCTCGACCCGTCGGAAGTGCCGGGGCGGTTCGGCATCGACGTGATCTCTCGGGCTATCGAGGAGCGCCTCCACCTCATCCCGCCGTTCCGGCGACGGGTGCTGGCCCCGCCGGCGGGCATCGACCACCCGCTGTGGATCGAGGATCCGGGCTTCGATTTGCGTGCCCACGTGCGAGCGGCACCCCTCCCGCGCCCGGTGACGTGGGCCGACCTCGAGGCGTTCACCGGCCAGGTCGCCTCGATCCCGCTCGACCGGAACCGACCGCTGTGGGAGATGTGGGTGGTGGAGGGGATGGCCGACGGTGCGGTGGCGCTGGTGACCAAGCTCCATCACGCCATCATGGACGGTGCCGCGGGCGGTGAGCTGATGACGTCGCTGTTCGATCTCACGCCCGATGTCGAACCCGTGACCCCGCCGTCCGAGCCCTGGGAGCCCGACCGCCCTCCGTCGGCACCCGCTCTCGTCGGAGGTGCGATGCGATCGCTCGCCATCCGCCAGAAGGAGGTCCCTGCCTCCCTGGCCCGCACCGCGAGAGGTCTCGCCGATTCTGCCCGCACGTGGGCGTCCCAGCGCGCCTCGGGGTCGGGGATGTCGCTGGTGGCGCCACGCACGCTGTTGAACGGGGCGACGAGCGCGGCACGCTCAGTGAGCCTGGTGACGGTGGGGTTGGACGAGGTCAAGACGATCCGGCGAGCATTCGGCACGACGGTCAACGACGTCGTGCTCGCTGCGGCAGGAACCACCCTCCGCCGCTATCTGGAAGCCCGAGGCCCCTTGCCGGAGCAACCGCTGGTCGCTGCGGTGCCGGTGAACGCGAGGGCGCCGGGTGCAGGCGGCGAACTCGGCAACCAAGTCTCGAGCATGATGGTGCCCCTAGCGCTCTCGCCCGATGACCCGGTGGAACGGCTCCGGCGTGTCCACGACAGCGCCCGATCCGCGAAAGATCTCCAGTCGGCGTTCGGCACCGAGTCGCTCCGTCAACTGACCGCGCTGGCCGCGCCACCCCTGATGGTTGCTGGCGCACGGCTCTATTCGGGATTGCGGTTGGCCCGGTTCCACCGGCCGCTTTTCAATGTCATCGTGTCGAACGTGCCGGGCCCTCCGATCGATCTCTACTGTGCCGGCGCCCGGGTGGACGCAATCTTCCCCATGGGACCGGTCATGGAGGGGTCGGGGCTCAACATCACCGTGCTCAGCGAAGCGGACCACCTCGACGTCGGTGTCATGGCGTGCTCAGATCTTGTGGACAGCGTCGAGGAGATCGGCAACGGCTTCGTCGACGCAGTGGTCGAGCTCCGGGCCGCGGCTGGCAGGGTCAGCTGAGCACCAGGGGCATGGCCAGGTCAAGCCAGGATGTTGATGGCCCGGGCGTTGCTCAAAAGGGCTCCCCATCGTATGTATGCGATGGGGAGGACGGAGTCGGCGGCAGGCCAGCTGCGGCTTCGAGGCCGGTGAGATTGCCTTCGACGTGCCAGGTGTCGCCGACCTGAAGGTTCTCTTCCCGCGCCTTGCGCAGCCGAGGCACCTGCTCAGGGAGTATGGCTGGGGGTGCTCGGCCAGAGTGCTCGAGATTCTGTTGGCCATGTCGAAGGAGGTTGCTTTCACCATGCGCGCGATCACGGCCTCTGTGCCTCTTGCGGCGGCGGGTGAGGTCCTGGTGACCAACTCCGTCGTCGACCTTGTCGAGGGCGCGGGGATCGCCTTCGTTGATCGAGGCGCCCACACCCTCAAAGGGGTGCCCGATCCCAGTCAGCTCTGGGCGGTCGCCGGGGAATAGACGGCCGCCGCAGGGCATCGTCGCCAGGCATGGAGCGCTCGCTAACGATCATGGTCGTGGCAGGGGACAACACATGGGAGCCGCGCCCGCCTGCGCCTGCGCAGAAGACCGCCCCGTTTTCCAGTGCGGCTGCATCGCAGGCGCTGTGACAGTGCGTGTGCAAACCCCAGCTGGGTGCGATCGCAGATCACCGCACGCCTCGCCAGGGGGTGAACCATTGCATCGGCAACCTGCTGCGCACCGAACCGAAGGTGGCGACGCCGGATGGCCGCGGGTACTGGTCGGTGGCCGCTGATGGCGGGGTGTTCTCCTTCGGCGACGCCGGGTACCTCGGGTCGGAAGGCGCAGGGCACATCAACGCCCCAGTCGTGGCCGCCGCCCTCAGGGGAAGTCGGCCTCTTTAAGCACGCTGATCCCGAACTAACCAGCCGTTTGAACAGCGAGTCCTCACAGATCGATCACATGTGACCGCCCCGAGCAGGTTCCGCGGCGCGGCATTTACTCGAGACGCGTCAGAAGCGACATCACGGGGTGTTTCGCCGCTCGAATCGAGCCTGTGGAAGACGAATGTGACGAACGACATCAGGTTGATCGGATCGTTCCACACGAAGATCAGCCACCACCGCAAATTGCTCTGCGGCTCGTCGAGTTCGGCACGCCCGGATTCGACCGGCGCGGTCTTCACTCGCCGGATTAGGGACCCCGGAGACGAACTGGCAGCCGGACGGGCAGCCGGACGGGCAAGTCTGGCCACCGCCACCGCCGTCTTTCTCTTCCTCTTCGTCGGCCCCGGCTCGAATTCGGGTTCGGGCCCGGAGGTCGGGGTCGGCGATGTGGCGCCGAGCTTCTCGCTTCCCTCACTGACCCCGGGGGACACCGGTCAACCTCGACCCACTTCTCGAGGCTGATCGGCCGCCCGCACTGTTGGAGTTACGCACTGCCCTGCGGACCATCGATCCCGTGATCCGGGACTAGGTGGACGGCGCACGCCTCGGACCTGCTGCCTAGAAACTTGTCACACAATCTAGCGGTTCGACACCAAAGGAGAACTAGGGTCGATCCCATGGACTCATCCGATTCATGTGATCCGGTTGAGGCGCCCACGGTTACGCGTTTGACCGGATCCGAGGCGGTGAAGCTGCACCTCACCTTGGCAGGCGGATTTGCCTTGTGCATTGCTGGGTTCTACTTCGAGTTCACTCGCGCTCTTGGCGGGAACTCTCTGAGCTGGGCCTACGTATTCGAATGGCCCCTGTTTGCCGTATTCGCCGTCTACATGTGGTGGAACATGCTTCATGGAGGAAGAGGTCGGCGGCGCTCTCCCGCCAAACCGAGTGTGGCACCAGAGCACGTTGGAATGCTCAAGGCCTGGCAAGAGCACCAGCGACAGTTGGCTGTGGCCGAAACCGAGTTCCGACAAGGAGAACGAGACGCTGAATCCACGCCGTGACATCGGAATCCAGCGAGTTGGGCTCCCCGGGGCCGCCTATTGTGACGTGACCGTGACGACCTACAATCGTCGCCGGTGAACCATGGAGCGACCTCGCCTCGCAATCCCGATACTCGGAGAGCCGTCGGACTGAAAGAAGAGTGGTAACCACATGCCGGGTATGGGGCACGGGCTTCAGAACAACGACCCGACCATCAGTGCCGCATTCCATACAGAGCTGATGCACCAACTCCTCATCATTGTGCTGATTTTGGTCGTCCTGACACTTGCGTGGAACGCCATCCGTACGATCGTGTACCGACGGTCGGTGGCCGCCGGCACGTTCGACGCTCCTGCCCCCGAGCGGGTGCGCTATCCGGAGCCGGTGGCCCGTCGCATGCTGCGGATCACATTCGGACTTCTCTGGGTAGTTGATGGGATTCTCCAAGCCCAAGGATCCATGCCCCTTGGGCTCCCGGGCACCGTCCTCACCCCGGCAGCCAGCACATCTCCCGGTTGGGTGCAGCACATCGTCAACGTTGGTGCCACCATTTGGTCAGATCACCCGGTATCCGCAGCCGCGGCGACCGTGTGGATCCAGGTCGGTATCGGAGCGTTCCTTCTGGTTGCACCCCGCGGATACTGGTCACGAGCCGCAGGAGCGGTCAGTGTCGGCTGGGGCCTTGTCGTCTGGATGTTCGGTGAGGGCTTCGGTGGGATCTTCGGGCACGGCAGCAGTTGGTTATTCGGCTCGCCTGGGGCCGTCCTCTTCTACGTTGTCGCCGGAGCGCTGCTCGCGCTGCGCGACAACTCATGGGAGACAACCAAACTGGGCAATGGGCTGCTGAGGGGAATCGGGCTGTTCTTCATCGGGATGGGCATCCTCCAGGCGTGGCCGGGTCGGGGATTCTGGTCGGGGCAGGCGGATCCGACGGCAACACCCGGCACGCTCGCCGTCATGGTCAGGCAGATGGCACAGATCTCCCAGCCGCCTCTGCTCTCATCGTGGGTTCGGTCATTCGGGTCGTTCGACGCCTCGCACGGGCGGGCGGTCAACTTGTTTGCGGTCCTGTTCCTTGTCGGCATCGGGACCTGTTTCGTGAGTGGCAATCGTCGACTCCTCCGTGTCGGCATCGTGGCGGGCGCTGTTGTCTGCCTCGCCGACTGGATCTTCGTCCAGGACTTCGGGTTTCTCGGTGGTGTTGGCACCGATCCCAACTCGATGATTCCCATGGCCACCCTGTTCTTCGGCGGGTATCTCGCCGTGGTTCGGCTGCCGGTCCGGGCGGAGGCCCCGATGGAGGCCCCGGTGCCGTCAGCCGCCCCAACTGCGGTGCCGGCGAGGCTTCTCGACCGCCTCAGCCCTTCGTACCTCCTGCGATGCCTCGCTGCGTTGGGAGCCGTCGGGATCGTATTGGTGGGCGCGGCCCCGATGGCGCTGGCCGCCACCAACCCGAACGCCGATCCCATCTTGACCGAGGCCAGCAATGGGACACCGAACATGGTCAACTACCCGGCCGCCCCCTTCACGCTTATCGACGAGCAAGGTCGCCACGTCTCGCTCAAGGAGCTCGCCGGGCACATTGTGGTGCTCATCTTCCTCGATCCTGTGTGCGTCTCCGACTGCCCGCTCATTGCCCAGGAGCTGCGGATGACCGACCAGATGCTGGGCACCAGCGCGTCGAATGTCGACCTGGTGGCAATCGTGAACAATCCCCTGTACAGCTCGACGGCTCTCACCGCCGCCTTCGATCGGCAGGAGGGACTCGACCACCTCGCCAATTGGACCTTTTTGACCGGGTCGCTCACCCAACTCCATAACGCGTGGACCAGCTACGGCGTGCAGACTGAGGTCACGCCGGCGGGGGCAATGATCGCGCACAGCGACATTGTGTTCATCATCGACCGGACAGGCCACACCCGGGAGATCCTCAACTCCAACCCCGGCAAGGGAAGTGCTGCGGGTGAGTCCTCGTTCTCGGCCCTTCTCTCGAGCCAAGTGCAGCAATTCGCGCGCTCGTGACCGCTGCGTCAGCAGATCGGCGGCCTGCCCACCGGTTCTCGAGCCCGATCCGGGCCATGTTCACGTTCGGTGCGATCACCCTCTCGGCGGCCGCCCTGTCGGCATGCTCGTCGCCGGAGGGCACGATCCCAGTGCTTCAATCATCCGGGGAAGCAGTGAATCCCGCTCCGTTGACCAGTTCATTTGCCAGTCAGACGGGAACGTGGGCCACGGTTGCCCTGGGGCACCTCAACGACCCGCTGAACACCTTCTGGCAGCTGCTCTTCCTGTCGAGCAGCTCCTCCAAGTGGGAGCTGGCTACGCCTCCTGGGGTGGCAAGCAATGGTGGGCTGGTGGCCTCCGCCAGTCCTTCAGGAACCGTGACCGTAGGATTCGAACCGTCATTGGACCTGCACTTTTCCCCCCTGGCCCAGAGCACGGACCTGGGCGCCACCTGGGCGCCGGGGGTCCTGTCCGGCGGACTGTCGGTGGAGCCGGACTCCTTGGCCGCCTCGAGCGGTCATCAGTTCCTGGCACTCCTGCGCAGCGGTGGAGGCGAGGTAGTAAGCAACAGCGGTGACCTCACAAATTGGACGACGGTTGCCTCAACACGAGGCCTGGCTGCCGACAACTCCACGGCTGGGTGCAGAGTAGAGGCACTCACCGCCGTCGCCTTCGGTGCCACCAGTGAGGACGTGGTGGGTGCCGCATGCGCCCATGGGGCCGAGCCTGGCATCTTCGATCTGGTCAACGGAAACTGGCGGTCGGTTGGACCGACGCTTCCGGATTCGACGGCCGGCCCGTCGCAGGTGCTTCGCCTAGTCGCCACTCCATCGGGAGTCACCGCCCTGGCGAGTGCGGGTGAGGGGAGTGCTCGCAGACTGTTTGCCTTGTGGAGCGCCGACGGACTGAAGAGCTGGTCGGTCTCTGCGCCCCTCCCTCTAGAGGGCGGGAGCCTGACATCGACCGGAGTCACCGCCACCGGCGGCCTGGTTGTCGCCATCAAAAGCACCGATGGCATCCGCTCGGCGTCGGTCATCAGTCCGCCAGGCAACCAGTGGCAGGAGCTCGCCGCTCCGCCAGCGGGCACGTCTGCGGTCGTTGCTACGCCCAGCGGGGGATTCGACGCGCTGATCGAAAACCAGTCGACCCTCGACGTGGACACGCTGGGCAGTGGAGGATGGCACCGTATCCAAGCGTTGGCTGTCCCCATCCAGTACGGGTCTTCGGGATGACCAACGGTCAGCCGAGCTACCGTGGTCCGACCCGCTTCCTGCAAGTTGGTAGAGGAGACCGACCGTGCACTACATCACCGACAATTGGTCGCTCGATCCCTTTCAGTTCGTTGTGGTTGTCGTCGTCTTCGCCCACGAAGTAGGACTTGCCCGGCTCCGTCAACGCTCGGATTCCGTTCGAACCCGCCGACGTCGACTGCACTCGTTCGCCTTCTACTCGGGCCTTGCGGTCCTGCTCCTCGCGGTTGAGTCGCCGATCGATTACTGGGCGAGCGACTACTTCTTCGTGCACATGCTCGAGCACCTCCTCATCGCCTTCTACGCGCCGATCCTGATCGTCCTCGGTGCTCCGTGGATCCCCCTTCTCTTCGCGTTACCGGTAGGTGCTCGCAGAAAGGTGGGTCGCTTCTTGATCCTCGGGCCCTGGTCACGGCTTCTTCGACGGGTCGGAAGATTTGTCACCGATCCATGGTTCGCCCTGATCTCCTTCAACGTCGTCATGGTCGTCTGGCACTTTCCGGCCGTTTTCGACTTGTCCGAGCGCAACCAGACCGTTCATATCTGGCTGATGCACGGGAGCTTCTTCATCACCGGCGTGCTCTTCTGGCTGCAGATCATCCCCTCGCACCCCTTCAGGTTGAAGGCCAGCCCGATCTGGCAGGCCGGAGCGATAGTCGGTACGAACATCGTGATGTTCGTGCTGGCCATGGCTCTGAGCATTTTCAGCGCGTCGAGTTGGTACTCGGTGTATGCACACCTACCCGGCGTGAATTTGGCACCCTTCGCCGACCAGCAGATCGGCGCCGCCATCCTCTGGGTCTGTGGTGACTTCTGGGCGGTGCCGGCCCTCATTGTGGTGATCAAGCGGGCGATCGACCAGGAGGGATCAATCTCCAATGTGCTCGAGCGGCTTTCGCACCGCACCGCCGCACCGGCCGTCCACGATCTGCGTCCGCAACGGACCAACACTGCCGACCGGACCTAGGGCCAGGCCAGAACCTGTTCGGACCATGCGATGAATAGGTACTTGACCAGCACCCTTGGTCGGCATACTGTCGGTCTCACCTTTTAGATTCTTCACGAAGTTTTAGGTAACGTCCGGCGTCTGGATAGAAGCAGGCACGGGAGGGTCCGAGGTCGGGCCTGACCGAGTCCTCGACGGCATGAGGGGTACTGGATGTCATTTGGGGGAAGGCTTTCCGTGGTCCTCGGACTCTTCGTCGTTGCCGCGGGGTTGGCTGTCTGGGCCGTGGTGGGCTTTATGCTCCCGACGACACCGACCGTCGACTTCACCGCCGCGCAGCCATCGGGTGCCCCGGTGGACCTGACCGTGCAAACGGTGGGCACGATCGGATTCGGGGCACATCCCACATGGGTCTCGTACCTGGTGAAGAACCCCAACGGTCAATGGGTCCACTCGACCGTTTGGAAGGTGCCGGCGCATACCCGCATCAACCTGACCATCGAGCAGTACGACTCGGGGAGCCCCCTCCGCAATCAACAGTGGGGCCTCGTGGCCGGAACCACAGGCGGCGTCGCGACTCTCAATGGCAAGCCGATCGCTTTGTACGACTCCAACAGCGGCAACGGAGTTGGCCACACGTTTTCGATCCCGACCCTCGGAATCAGTGTTCCCTTGGTCGGTATAACGGGCGACGACAAAAATCCCTGCAGTCAGGCACCGTGTACCACCAACTTTGACCACAACGTCATCAAAGTCTCGTTCGTGACACCGGGGCCCGGTGAGTATCCGTGGCAGTGTTACGTGCCTTGCGGCTTGGGCTTCTTGTACGGAAATGGGGGACCCATGAGCACCCTTGGATACATGGGCGGCTTCCTGGATGTCACAGCGTGACCATCGACAACGCAGAATCTGAGGGCCAGGGCGTGGCGGCAGAGGCAGAGGCGGTGATCGCACAGCCAGGCAAGGAACCTCGCCACATCTGGCGCATGGTCGCCATCTGGCTGGTCCTCTCCGCCGTTCTCGACCCCCTCTTCTATATTCTGGTTGGGCCCCACGTTCCCCCGGGGACGATGACCTCCGCGGCGAAGGACAATCAGTTCGACTTCAATATCCTGATGGTGGCTGCCCTTCCGGTGTTTCTGGCGGTGTGGGTCTACCTCGCCTACTCGGCGGTGATGTGGAGAGCTTCCCGCAAGGGTGCTCCTGAGCCGGTCGGAGGGGCGCAGGCCCGGACCCATCTCGGCCTGCAGGTCGGGTGGATCGTCACCACCACCGTGATCGTGCTCGGACTGTTCGCCTTCGGCACGGTCGAAGTGATCACCAAAGCCGGTTCCGGCGGAGGTGAAGGGCCCAATCCGATCTGGACTCCCACGTCGGCCACCATCTTGCCGGTGCAGGTCATCGCCCAGCAGTGGAAATTTACCTACCGCTACCCGACCTTCGGGGGTTTTGAGACCCAGGATCTCGTGCTGCCCAACAACACCACCATCGCCTTCCACGTCACCTCGCTCGACGTGATCCATGGTTTCTGGGCCTATCAGTTGAGCATCAAGGCTGATGCCAATCCCCAGCAGGACAACGTGGCCTACGCGACCACCCGTCAGACCGGAAGTGTGACCGTTCGATGTGAGGAGCTCTGCGGCTTGTGGCACGGAGCGATGTTCAACTACGGGAAGGTCGTCTCCAAAGCCGCCTTCGTGGCCTGGGCGCAATCGACAGAGGCCGGCACTGCCGCCAACACCAAGCTCTTGCCGCCCTTTGCCTACACGTACGTGCCCGACGCAAACGGCTCCGATGGCGGGTACTACCCCGACAACGTGGATCCCTATAGCAACTCAGAGGTCTACGGGGCCAAGCCGGCGGCATCGTGACACCGACCATCTGTGGATCCCAGTGCACCAGTCCTGCTAATGATCGGAGTGGCCCGTCGATGATCGGACCAATCAGCTTCAGCCCGGCACCGTTGAAAAAGGTGATGGTCGATCAATGACCGTGACTGCCGAACGCGAGACTGAAGTTGTCTATCCGCACCCCACTCCACCTGTGCTCGGCGGATTTCAGGGATTGCCTCAGCGGCCCGGTTGGCTAAGCCAGCACCTGGGCACCGCGGCGATCGGAGCAGTGCTCGGGTATCTGCTGGGGCACTGGCTCGGAAACGTCGTTGCCAGCGGTTATACGAACATCGCAGACAGCGGGGTAAACGCCGTGGCGATTACCGGGGGCCTGCTCCTCGGCGTCTTCGGATGGCTGTTGGGAATCGGCGCGTTGAACTATCCGCTGGCGAAGATGGTCGGCCTCGAAACGCGTCCCGATTATGAGTCGACAAGTTGGACCAGGTATCTGCGCTACACCGTCGACCACAAAGTTGTGGGACTTCAGTACGTCATCGGCGTACTCGCATTCCTCTTCACCGGTGGGCTTCTGGCCATGGGGATCCGTACCGAGCTGCTCTCTCCCTCCAGCCACCTCTTCGGGCCGGGGACCTACATCGCCATCGTGAGCGAGCACGGCACGATCATGATGATGATGGCCACCTCGGTCATCGTGGGTCCGCTCGGCAACTGGCTGGTGCCGTTGATGATCGGAGCACGGCGAACCGCGTTCCCCAGGGTTGAAGCCTTCAGCTTCTGGATCTTCACTGCCGGGTACCTGGTCATCCTCTCTGCCCTCTTCTACGGCGGGTTCCCCACCGGGTGGACGGGCTACGCGCCTCTTCAGACCCAGGCCGGTGGAGGCATGATGTCCTACCTGGTCGGCTTCGCCGTCATCGGAATCGGGATGATGGCCGCCGGCTTCAACCTGGCGGTCACCATCATCAACTACCGAGCACCGGGTATGACCTGGAGCAGGATCCCCATCTTCGTGTGGTCCATCCTCGCCACCTGCGCCCTACTCACCCTGGCTACCCCGACCCTGGTGGCCGCAGGGTTCTTCGGCATCCTCGACCACACCGCCCAGACTGCCTTCTTCGTGACCGAACACGGAGGAAGCTCCTTCCTCTGGGAGAACCTCTTCTGGTTCTTCGGCCACCCTGAGGTGTACATCATGGCCCTCCCCGGGTTCGGGATCGTCTTTGAGATCCTTCCGGTCTTCACGAGGAAGCCACTCTTCGCCTACAAGGTGGCGGCGGCGGGGATGGTGGGAGTCGCCCTCCTGTCGTTCTTCGTATGGCAGCACCACCTGTTCCAGAGTGGGATCAATCCGGACATGCGGCCGTTGTTCATGCTGACCACCGAGCTCATCTCGATCCCGACCGGGTTCATCTACTTGGTGGGCCTGGGAACGCTCTACAAGGCGAAGATCAAGTTCGAAGTACCGATGCTCTTTGCACTGGCCCTCTTCTTTAACTTCCTCATCGGCGGGATTACCGGAGTCTTCCTCTCCGATGTCCCGGTCAACGTGACCGTGCACGGAAGCTTCTTCGTCCTGGCCCACTTCCACTACACCATCATGGGTGGATTGATCTTCGCCTTCTTCGGAGGCCTCTACTACTGGTTGCCGAAGATGACCGGCAAGACCATGAACAAGAAGCTGGGGCAGATCCACTTCTGGATCATGTTCATCTTCTTCAATCTGACCTTCTTCCCGATGTTCCTGATCGGCTTGCTCGGCCAGCCTCGTCGGGTATTCGAATATGCGCAGAACCTGCAGGCGCTCAACGATTTCTCATCGGTCAGCGCATTCATCCTCGGTGCTTCGTTCCTTGTCTTCGTGGCCAACTTCGTGTGGTCGATCTTCATCAAGCCGACTCCGGCGCCGGCCAACCCATGGGACTCGCTCGGACTCGAGTGGCAGACGCCGACTCCTGTCCCGTACTACAACTTTGAACGCATCCCCGTCGTTCTGAGTGATCCGTATCACTACAGCGAGGAGAACGCTCCCGCTGTCGCCGATCTCGGCGAAGAAGGTGTACTCGTAGCAGCTGGGGCTTCGTCCCCTGCGAGTGTCGCCGAGGAACCCCGACCGGCAGCCGAATGAGTGGAGACAACGCGGTGACTGATACAGCCGACAAACCCCAGATGTTCACCGAAACTCCCGAGGAGAGGGAGTTCGAGCTGCGCGCTGCAGTCGGTGCCTACTGGTCCGGAGGGCGTCTGCTGATCGGCATGTTCACGTTCCTCTTCGCCTCGCTGGCCTTTGCCTACTTCTATTTGAGGTCGAACAATGCTGGGCAACTCTGGCGGCCCGGCGGTATAACCGCGCCGACCGGAATCGGTGGGGCAATCTTCGCCGTGGCGGTGGCGTCCTCACTGCTCGCCATCTACGGACAGGGGCGCCTTCGATCGGGATCGACCCTCGATTGGGAGGTGAGTGGCTGGACAGCGGTCCTCGGAGGACTTGTGGCCGTCGGTCTTCAGATCTGGCAGCTGACCCAGCTTCCCTTCTTCCCCGGATCCAGCGGGTATGCGTCGTGCTTCATCGGTTGGGCGGTGATGAACATCATGCTGCTCGTCAGCGGGGTGTACTGGCTCGAGACCAACCTGGCCCTCTGCATTCGACTGCGTCGCCTCGACGCCGAGGACGGGACACTGGCTACCTCGGTGGGTCCCATCGCCCAGCTCTTTCGGTCCAATGTCGAGTCCTGCACGTACTTCTGGGGATTTATGGCGGTGGTGGGCGGCCTGTTCTGGGTGTTCTTCTACCTGATCTGATCAGGACGATTGATCACGAGTAGGGGCAATGGGTATCATTTTGGACACGAAGCGAGAGTGAGGTTGGTAGGCCAGTGAGCGTTGCCACAGATAGCTTCATCGGGGCGCAGGTACTGACCCTCGCCATTCCCCTCGGCACCCTGTTCGTGGTCTGCCTCTGGGGGTTCTTCCAGCGCCGCTCACACCGATGATCCAAGGGGCCGCGTCACACCGGTCCCTTGAACCGCAGGGCAGCAGAACTTACGAGCTAGATCGCGCGCTCCTCTTTGTCGGGGCCGTCATACTGTTCATCGCCTGCCTGGTCCCACCGTTTTCGTCATACGCTCGGCGTTATGAATTCGTCGAGGCACTCCAGTTCGCGATATTGGCTGTGGTGGTTCCCGTATTGGTAGTCAGTGGATCGCCCTGGCGTCTGCTCCGCATTGCTGCACACCTACCTCCAGAGGACCGTGATAATGCGGGCTCGGGGGCGAACTCACTGCGGTTGGTGGACGAGCTGGCCGCTCATCGGCGGCGCCATCCTGAGGCGCTACGCAGCGTGCTCTTTGCTTCCCTGTTTCTTGCTGGGGTGACGCTCTGGAGGATTCCATTGACGGTCGATGCCTTAGTCAGGCATCCGTGGTTGGTGGGCGTCGAAGCGGTCACCTTGTTGATGGTCGGCGTCGGCCTCTGGCTCGAGCTGATCGAATCCCCTCCCCTCTCACCGAGGCTGTCACGACCCAACCGAGTCGCCTTGGCCGCTGTCTCCATGTGGACAATCTGGGTCCTCGCTTACCTGGTCGGACTATCGCATGGGGCGTGGTATCACGCCTACTCGCATCACCCGGGGCGGGGCCTCAGTCTCTCTGCCGACCAGCAGCTGACGACAGGGATGATGTGGTTCGTTTGCGGTTGTGCATTCATTCCGGTCATCTTCTGGAACCTGATCCGCTGGTTACAGTCGGAGGAGGACCCAGACGTAGAACTGCACCGCCTGGTGCGACAGGATCGAACCCGGGGTCGCTCATTGGATAGCGGCCAAACCTCGCCGTAAGCGGTTGTGGCGTCGAAGTCAGCTGTTGGGGACGGTGATCAGGTGCCGACGAGGTGTGGAAGAGCCGGCAGGTTGGGCATCGGCAGCTTGGCACCAAGAATCCTGTCGGCCGCTTCCACGTAGGCGTCAGCTCGGGCCCGATCCTTGGCAAGCAGGCCCTCCTGCTTGGTGAGGTCTGCGATCGTCGAAGTACTTCCCGAGTTGGCAGAGAGATTTTGGATGTCCTCGATGGCGGCGAGCGCATCGGAGCTTACCCAGAGGGTGGACACGTCAACCACCTGCCCGATGTTCTTTCCCGCTGGTGAACCCGACGCCTGCACATTGGAGAGGTCGAAGATGTCACTGTTGGTGAACGAGCAGGCGGTCTGGTCATCTCGCAGCATGGACGGCGTCAGGGATCGATCAGCAGCGGACAATTGACCCGTCTTCATGTCCTGGTAGATGGTGAATGTCTCCTGGATGGCATAGGCACATCCTCCGACGTCGGTATTGATCTCATGCATGATGCTGGTTTGGTCGGCAATGTCGGCGGAGACGGTGGTGTGGCTGGGCAGATCGACAATTACCGAGGCGACGACGACGACGACGACTGCCGCGGTGACCAGGACCCACGTTCGCTTGTACCAGGCGCCCTTTGTCGGCGTCTCGGCAATGATGCCGTCCAGATCAAATGGATCCTGGGGATCGGATGGGCTGGCGATGTTGTCGGTCATGAGGGCCCTCCAACCAGGCTTTCGGCCGCGTGGGCCATCCCTTGGGCGAATTTCTGAATGCTGTCGGGGGACAGGGTGTAGATGCCGAAATGATCCTCATTTGCGAATGGGGTGGCGCGCAGTTTCAGCCGGCCACTGGGATCGATGAAGTACATGATGTCACTGTGGGTGACCACCCGCGTCTTCTTCCCGACCGCAATGGTGATGCCATAACCGGTCCAGATGCGATTGAGATCGGTGACGGGCCCATTGAGAAACGTAACGTTCGCCAGGTTCGCGAGGCCAGTCTGGGTCAGGGCGGGTGGGGACGGGGCGACGGATGTCTGCAAGGGGTCCGAGTTGACGATCACAAAGTCGACCGCGGCAATCCTTGGACCCAGCAGTTGATCGGCTTGGGCGATTTCCTTTGCGAGCACCGGGCAGATGTCGTCGCACGCTGAGTTGAAGAAGGCAAGGACGGTCACCTTACCCGGGGCGTATGCAAGGGTCCAGAGGTTGCCGTTCGGATCCTGTAGGGAAATTGCGGGGGCTCGGTTTCCGGCTAGTTGGCTCAGCCCTATGAACGCATTCAGGGAGGAGCTGACGGGAGGAGCGCTCGGGGGGGCAGGCGCGGGGGGTGCGGTGATGCTGGTTCCAGCCAGGGTGGTCGGCGGGGTGGCGATCAGTGCGCTGACCCCTGCATTGCCGATGAAATGCTCGACCAGAACACCGCCCACAGCGAGAACCGCGAACCCGGCGATGATCCAATGGATGAACTTTCGGGGGACCGGCACTGATCCGGCACGGAGTGCTGCCCCTCGGTCGATAGGTACTTTGCCGGTGGCGAATGCCGTGGCGCGATCCTCGGGCGAAAGGTGCGCTTGAGGGTGGGCAATCGGTCCGTCAGTCGGCGGCGCCATGGTTGTCCTATCCGGAGGATCGCTGGTCACGGGGTCGCCGTCTTGGTGGTCAGGACAGCCGCCCAGTGGTGGAGAGACGCGAGTGACTGGGCTCCGAACGCCGCATGGACCACCCGGCCGTTCGAGTCGAGGAAGTAGGTGACCGGCAGAGCATTCAGGAGATAGGAAGTCGCCACGTTTGCGTCACCGTCGACGGCAACGGGATAGGTGGCCTTGGCTCCAGCGAGGAGAGTCTGGGCGGCCGATCCGTTGGAGTCATTCGAATCGACTCCGATGATAGCCACGCGTCCGGCTGACTGAGCGGACAGCGCTGCAAATGCGGAGAGTTCGGCCTGGCAATTTCGACACCACGAGGCGAAGAAGTTGACGATGGTCGGCTGCCCTCTGGTACCCGCCAGTGAGACCGGTGGCCCCCCACCCAGGCGGGGAAGGACAAAGGCGGGTGCCTCGCTGCCGATTGCGAGTGTCGCCGGTGGCGTCACCGGGTAGGCCACCGAGCGCTGGCTGTGCGGTCGGGTAGCCACGTAGGCGATGAAGCCGATGAGGAAGAGCGCCGCCAACGCCGCCAGCCATTTCCAGACGAGCTCGCCTTTCTTGACTGGCGTTTTCTCGGAGGTCAATCCGGGCTGTTCGGTGAGCATCATCGGGCTGTCTCCGAAACCGAGGATGAGGTCGTCCGACGCCCACGTCGGCGGCAACGTAGAGGATCGCAAGGCCGGCCGTGGAGGAGCGCACGCAGTTCATTCACCACGATGATCCGGAATTTGCACAGTAATGCGGACGTCGGAAAGACCGGCAGCGGTAAGGATTGGCGCGGTGGCGACAGATATGAAGGCGACCCTCACCACTTGCGCGGGTGCCAGCGAGCCAAGCCATAAGGTTTGGTAGTGACCAAGTCACTTGGTGCACCCGGATCCATTCCTCGGTGACAACGGTGCTGGCGTCACACGTGGGCATCGACCAGATCCCTGTGACAAAGCACGTCCGATGGTCTAGCACTGAGGGTTTCCTCCTGAATTCGCTCAGAAGGGCATGTGGGAATAGTGGTGAGCTGGGGGGGGCCTGCAGCATCTCGGTGGGCCGGACACGTCCAAGCCAGGTCGTCGGGCGGCTCGTGCTGGTAGTGATGTGACGGCGGCTGGCGGTACAGGTGCAACCGCTGTCAATTCGGAATCCCACTGCCAGGAGATTAGTCGTGGCGCTGTAACAATGCCGGTAGCCCTGGAGGCCATGTTTCAGTATGCGAACGAGTCAGAATCCGAAGTCCTGACTCTGATTGACTCGGCCACTGCATGGTGACCACCCAACCTTCTCCCATGCCGTGCCTGGGTCGATCTGGCGCCGATCCGATTCGGCATCGACGAGCCGGGAGATCTGACAACAGGCCTGTAGGCTGCCGTTGGTTCGATGGCGACAGCCAGCAAACTCGGTAAAGGGTGACGCTATATCCCGGCCGTCGTGGGGATAGGTGGGTGAACCCGGTTGGAGGAACGACCCATGGCCCGCAACATCCTGCTCATCACCAGTGATCAGCAACGGTATGACTCGCTCGGCTGCAACGGCGGAACCGTGGCCCGCACGCCGGTCATCGACGCCCTGGCCGCCGGTGGCGTGAACTACCAACGGGCCTACAACCAGAACACCGTCTGCATGCCGGCCCGGTCGACCATTCTCACCGGTCAGTACCCTCGTACCCACGGAGTGATCGCCAATGGCATACCGCTGCCGGTCGACGCTCCCAGCGTAAGCGCCTACCTCGGCGACAACGGCGGCTATCGCACCGCGCTGTTGGGCAAGGCCCACTTCGAACCGGGTTTCGACCTGGGAGGCAAGTGGGAGGAGAACAACCGGGCCCGGCGGGGTGACACAGGTCCCTGGCGGGGATTCGATCGCTCGATACAGGCCATGCATAGCGCGGCGGTAACCATGCCCAGCTTCGACGACAGTCCGGATCGGGTGGTCCCCCTGGCGCATTACGGGCGCTGGCTGGTCGACAACCATCCCGAATACGTGGATGGTTTCGCCAGTCTGCTCCTTGCCGAAGGTGGTGGCGACACCGGTGCTCCCGAAACGAAGAACAACCCCATTCCGACGGCCTTTTACCATACCGATTGGATCGCGGATCTGGCGGTGGCGTGGCTCGGAGGTCTCGATGACAGCGCGCCCTGGTTCTGCTGGGTGAGTTTCCCTGATCCGCATCATCCCTGGGACCCACCGGCATCGGAGCTCGACCGGGTGCCGTGGCAGGATCTTTCGTTGCCGCCCGGCCACCCCGGCTCAGAAGACGAGATCCGTCGCATCCTCGGGGCCAAGCCCGCGCACTGGCTGGGCTACTACGACGGCACCTGGCGGAACCGGGAGGGAGGACCAGCCACCTTCGTGCCCTCGTCGCTCACCGACGATCAGATCCGTGAAGTGAATGCCAAAACCCACGTGATGAACGAGCTCATCGACGAGGCGTGCGGACGCATCCTTTCCACTGTGGCGGCAAAAGGCTGGGAGTCCGATACCGATGTGCTGTTCACCACCGACCATGGCGAGCTCCAAGGCGACATGGGTCTGCTCTTCAAGGGCCCGTACCACGTGGATGCACTGATGCGGTTGCCACTGGTGTGGCGGCCGGCACCGTCGGCCGGCGTGTCACCGGGGGTCGTTCCCGAACCGGTGGGCCAGGTCGACATCGCTCCGACCTTGTGCGCCATCGCCGGTTTGCCCGTGCCCGAGTGGATGGAAGGACAGCCGTTGCCGGAGTCTTCTGCGGAGGCAATAAGCCAGGAGCGTGAACGCGTGCTGTGTGAATGGGATAGCCAGTTCCCCGGATACGGCATGCACCTGCGGTCGATCGTGCGTGACGGTTGGCTGTGCACCGTCTACGAGGAGAGTACCGACGGGAAACCGAACGGACTTGAAAAGGTGATGGGTGACGCGGCACTCCGCTTGAGCGGCGTTCACTACCAGGGTGACGAAGGTGAGCTCTACAGGCTGGACGACGATCCGTGGCAGTGGGAGAACCGGTGGAGCGAGCCGTCCATGCGCGCTGTGCGCGATGACCTGGTGGCCGATCTGTACGCAGCCCTGCCTGAGGGCCGGAGCCAGCCTCTCGAAGTAGAGGCGCCGGCCTAGTCGATGGTGGGGAGGTGGCGCTCGGTCACCCGGGTTCGATAGTCAAACTGGTCTCACCTATGCCGAGGACCTGGCCACGTCCCGGGCATCGGTGGCCAGAGCCGCCTCGATGTCGGGTGCCACCGCGTCAAAGGGTGTGAGCCGGATCGAGCCGTCCGGCATCTTCCAGGTGCCGACGGCCTCTCCTCCCACCAGGGCGATGGGTCGGAAGATGCCGTTGACGGTGACCACCCCTTGATGCGAGCCGAGGAGCGACTGGCGGGACGCCCATCCCAGAAGGAATGGATCAAAGGCACCAAGGAGTCGGGATGGTGGCCGATTGGCCACGGGCGCGCGGGCGACAAGGTCGATGAGTCCGTCTGGTTGCTGATCGAGTTCGGAGGCGATCGCACCCAAGCCGGAACGAATGTCCCGAAGCGGAAGTCCGGCCCACTTCGCCATATCCCGTTTATCGGCGTGGCCGTGACCGGTGAGGTAGCGACGGGCCAACTCGGCCATGGCCACATCGCGCTCAGCCGGTTCGGTCTCGCCCAACCAGTCACGGGTCAGCACATAGGCATGGCCAGCGCCGATCATGGGACCCCGCACGGTGAGGCCACGAAGCGAGGCAGCCAGCAGCAGATGGATGAGGGCCTGGCCTGTGGTCCGGCCTCCTGCCCGCTCCAACCGTTCACCAAGTTGCTTCCGGGTCATCGGGCCGTCAGCGCATGGAGCCTGGATAGTCCTTGCGCCGGACCAGGTGAAGGTTCCCGCGGTTCATCCAGGTGATCACCAGCGAGCGGTCGACCGAAAGCGCACGGTCGGCATCGGCAGTGGTGAGCCCTGTGCTCCGAGGGCGGATGGCTCATCGAACGCCGCGGGCGTCTTGACCCTGAACCGCCAACAGTCGTTCGACGACAGTCACCGGGTCGCGGGCCGGTGGCCCGGCAAGCAGTTGGGAACTGAGGCGAGCCTGATTCATCACTTCCCTACGCTGCCATCAGTGGAGACGAAGGTGGATTTGCGGATCCGCGGGATCGGGGCTCCTCGCAGGGTGGACGGCGAAAGCGTCTACCAGCCAGACTGACGCCGCCGACCACCGATGGAGTCGCCCCCACCCGTCCGATTCCGCCGAGCCAACCAGAAGGAAGAGGCCATGCGTACAGCCATCACGGATCTACTTGACATCGAGTTCCCGATCTTTGCCTTTTCCCACTGCCGTGACGTTGTCGCCGCGGTTTCCAAGGCCGGAGGGCTGGGAGTCCTGGGTGCAGTGGCCCACTCCCCGGAGCAGTTGGAGATTGATCTCCGTTGGATCGAGGAGGAGGTCGGGGACCGGCCCTATGGCGTGGATCTCATCGTCCCGGCGAAGTACGCCGGCGACGAGACGGGCGGATACACCATGGACGACATCCGCAGCCTCATCCCGGCTGAGCACCAGGCATTCATCGACGACATCCTTTCCCGCTACCAGGTCCCTGACCTACCTGCCGGGGACGAGTCAGCCGGCGGGCGGGGCCTCGGGGACGCCAGCAGAACCGCGGCGCCGTTTTCCGCCGCCGCCGCCGGTCCCCAACTCGAGATCGCCTTGGCCCATCGGACCGCGTTCGTGGCCAATGCCCTTGGGCCGCCCCCGAAGTTCCTGATCGACCGAGTCAAGGCCGAGGGCCGACTGGTCGGTGCCCTGGCCGGCAAGGCAGTCCACGCCGAACGTCACGTGCAGGCCGGAGTCGACGTCATCATCGCCCAAGGGTACGAGGCCGGCGGTCACACCGGAGAGATCGGATCGATGGTCCTCATCCCCGAGGTGGTTGACGCGGTCGCCCCTGTTCCCGTGCTCGGGGCCGGGGGAATCGGGCGCGGGCGCCAGATGGCGGCAGCCATGGCCCTCGGAGCGCAGGGGGTCTGGTGTGGCTCGGTGTGGCTCACCACCGACGAGGCCGAGACCCATCCGACGGTGAAGAAGAAGATGCTGGCCGCCACCTCGGCCGACACCCTGCGATCCCGATCGCTCACCGGCAAACATGCCCGCATGCTCAAGTCGGCATGGACCGAGGAGTGGGAGCGGGCCGACACGCCCGAGCCACTCGGGATGCCGCTCCAGCCCATCCTGAGCGCCGAGGCCCAGCGACGGATCAATCGCGGGGCTCACGTGCCCGGATCCGGTGCCGAGAAGTTGGCGAACTACTTCGTCGGCCAGATCGTCGGCGTCATGAACCAACCAAAAACGGCGTCACAAGTCGTCTTCGAGATGATCGAGGAGTTCATCGATGCCTCCCAGAGCCTGGCCCGCCAACTCGAGACCTGACAGGCCCGGCCCTGGTGAGGGCCGGAACCTCCCAAGCCTTGACGGCCTCCCAGCCGGCCAGATGGCAGTCGCCGGTTTTCCATTCAGCGCACCCGCTGTGATAATACGCAGTGACGCCAGAGGCTACGCTCTGACCTACGCCGTGGGGGACCCATGACCGACACTGCACAAATCGACTCGACCGACCAGGTCATCGCCGAACTGGACGACTGGTTGTCGTCCAACTGGGATCCAGATCTCACCGTGGGCGCCTGGTGGGAACGACTGGGTCTGGCCGGCTGGTCGGCGCCGACACTCCCGGCCAACGCCTATGGCCGGGGGCTCTCCCGCAACGATGCGGTGCGGGTGGCTCAGGAGATCGATCGCTTCGGGGCACTCGGCGCGCCGGCCGGTCTCGGGCTTCTGCTGGCGGCCCCGACCGTCGTCACCCATGGCACCCAGGAGCAGATCGACACCTTTGTCCGTGACATCGTCACCGGGCAGAAGTCGTGGTGCCAGCTGTTCAGTGAGCCCTCGGCCGGTTCGGATCTTGCCGGCTTGCAGACCAGGGCCATTCGAGACGGTGACGAATGGATTGTGAATGGTCAGAAGGTCTGGACGTCGGGAGGGCAACACGCCAACCTCGGCATGTTGATGGCCCGCACCAACCCCGAGGTGCCCAAGCACCAGGGGATCACCTACTTTGCCATCGAGATGATTCAGCCCGGAGTGGAGATACGTCCGCTCAAGGAGATGACCGGACGGGCATTGTTCAATGAGGTCTTCATGACCGACGCCCGGGTGGCCAACGATGCACTCATCGGTGGAGAGAACAACGGATGGGCAGTGGCGAATACCACCCTGGCCAACGAACGGGCCGGTCTGGGCTCCGGGGGAGGGAGCGGTGCCGGTGGCGCCGCGCTTCCCGGGACAGTGGGTGGCGCCCTCGATGGCCGAGCCGGTGACTTTGCCTCCGTCAAGAGTGGGAAGAAGAGCAACGGCTCGGCCAAGTCAGGAAAAGGTGATGGTGGAGACGCGGCCATGGTGCGGGCCCTGGCCGGTGGCACCAAGCTCCTCGTGGACCTGGCCAAGAGCAACGGTACGGCCGTCGATCCCAAGGTCCGCCAAGGCCTGGCCCAGCTCTACACCTGGGGTGAGCTCGGACGGTTCAACGGGTTGCGGCTGAAGGCGGCCAAATCCAGCGGCAGCGACATCCCGGGCATGCCCAACATCTCCAAGCTCTCGATGAGTCACATCATGCGGCTCTCCCGCGATCTCGGCCTGCAGATCTCCGGGGCGGCCGGGATGTTGCACGGCTACAACCAGAAGGACCGCGAGGCGGTGGCGGCGGCGACCGGGAACCCGCTGGTCGGTTTCGTGACCGAAATGGCGATGTTTGCCCAGGCGCCCTCCATCTACGGGGGTACCGACCAGGTCCAGCGGAACATCATTGGAGAGCGGGTCCTCGGACTGCCCAAAGAGCCCAACAACGATCGCAGCACTCCGTTCTCGGAGCTTCCCAAAAACATCTGATCCGATCGTGGATTCGGGCATGTACGACGCCTGCCCCACCCGATTCAGACATCTCGTAACTACAAAGAGGAGAGAACATGTCAGGAATCTGTGACGGCCGAGTGGTCATCATCACCGGCGCAGGGCGCGGCATCGGCCGGGCCCACGCCATTGAATTCGCCCGGCAGGGCGCCAAGATAGTGGTGAACGACCTTGGAGCCGAAGTAGACGGAAGTGGCAGCTCGGCTGGACCGGCCGGCGAAGTGGTGGAAGAGATCCGCGGCATGGGTGGCGAGGCCATCGCCAACGGGGAGGACATCTCTGACCCGGACGGGGCGAAGCGTCTCATCGATGCGGCCATCGAGACGTACGGCGGACTGGATGTCCTCGTCAACAACGCCGGGATCCTGCGCGACCGGATGCTCGTCAATATGACTGTCGACGAATTCGATGCGGTCATCCGGGTTCACCTGCGGGGGACATTCGCGCCGATGCATTGGGCTGCCGGCTACTGGAGGGACCGAGCCAAGGCGGGACAGACCAACGATGCCCGGATCATCAACACCACCTCGCCTTCCGGCATCTACGGGAACGTCGGGCAGACCAACTACGGGGCGGCCAAGGCGGGTATAGCCTCCATGACCGTCATTGCCGCCATGGAGCTCGGTCGCTACGGCGTCACCGTCAATGCCATCGCCCCCGCCGCGCTCACCCGGATGACCGAGAACCTGGGAATGGGCCAGCCGACCGAGCGGAAGCCCGACGAGTTCGAACCCAACGATCCCGACAACATCGCTCCGTTGGTCGTCTGGTTGGGTAGTCCCGAATCCAAGGACATCACCGGCCGGGTGTTCAATGTCTTCGGCGGCCATATCTCGGTGGCCGAAGGGTGGGTGGCCGGTCCCGGTGCCGACAAGGATGATCGTTGGGACAGTGCCGAACTCGGTTCCGTGATCCCTGATCTGGTGGCCAAGGCCGCCCCGAACGCCAATATGTTCGGTCGCCGGGGGTGAAGGTTGACCCGGCGGCGGCTGGAATGGACGACGAGCGGCTCGAACGGATCACCGAGCACTTCAATGAACGCTACGTGGCCACCGGGAAACTGCCCGGATGCCAGGTGACGGTGGCCCGAGGGCAGAGCGTGGGGTATTTCAGGTCGTTCGGCACCATGGACCGTGAACGCCACAAGCCGGTCGAAGAGGACACCATCTGGCGGATCTACTCGATGACCAAACCGATCGCGTCGATCGCGCTCATGCAACTCTATGAACGGGGGGCATTCCAACTCAGCGACCCGGTGCACCGTTTCATCCCCGAATGGCGGGGCCTGTCGGTGGAAGAGCCGGCCGAGGACGGATCCGTCCGCAACGTCGCCCAGGACCGACCCATGTCGATGCGTGATGCGCTGATGCACATGACCGGCCTACCGGGCAGTGTGATTGCCGACCACCCGGTGGACGATCGATTTTCCACCGCCCTCCAGGGGTCGCGCTCGGGGATGACCCTCGAGGGAGTGTGCACGCTGTTGGCCGACTTTCCCCTCAAATTCCAACCCGGTACGCGGTGGAACTACGGGCTCTCCACCGACATCTGTGGTCGCTTGGTGGAGATCATCTCGGGCCGCCGGTTTGACGATTACCTGCACGACGAGATCTTCGGGCCCCTCGGCATGTCCGACACCGGTTTCTCCGTCCCTGACGGATCGGCCGATCGCTTCTGCGCCTCGTATCTGTACCAACCGGGGGGAGAGCCGAAACTGGTAGACGACCCCGACACCAGCTCGTATCGCCGCCCACGTTCCTATCTGTCGGGAGCCGGCGGACTGGTCTCGACGTCCGGTGACTACCTCCGGTTCTGCCAGATGCTGCTGGGAAACGGAGAGCTCGACGGCCAACGCGTCATCGGTCGCAAGACCCTCGAGCTGATGACCTGTAACCACCTTCCCGGCGGTGGAGATCTCGGACAGTTCGTCAGTGGGGGATTCGGGGAGTCAGGGTTCGAGGGGGTCGGATTCGGCCTCGGGTTTGCCATCGGCCTGGGCCCGGCCGCCACCGGTACCACCGGGTCCTTCGGTGAGTATTACTGGGGTGGGGCGGCGTCTACCGCGTTCTGGGTCGATCCGGTCGAGGAGGTGACGGTGGTCTTCATGGCCCAACTGTTGCCGTCGACCTGCTATCCGTTCCGGTCTCAACTTCGCGCCCTTGTCTATCAGGCACTTTTGGACTGAGCACCATCACACTGAGGGGGTTGCATGACGACGGAGAGTTTGCCGAACACCGCAGAAGTCGATGCCAGCATCAAGTTGATCGAGGACAACGCCACCCGCATCTTCACCTGGGACTACGAACGGGATAGGGCGCAGCTGGTCACGCTGTACAACAAGGCGATGAGCTCCCAGTGGAACAGCGTGACCGACCTCGACTGGCAGATCGATGTGGATCCGGAACGCCTGGTGCGCGAGATGGGGGACGACGCGGTGCCGTCCTTGTTTAGGGTGGCGGCCAGGCTCCCCGGCTCCCCCCTGGCCACCTGGAAGGAACCGGAGTTCACCCAGCTCGGGGTGGAGTTGATGAAGGCGCGTCTCAGCCAGTTCATGCACGGCGAACAGGGCGCCATGATGGTGGCGGCCAAAATCGTCGAGACGGTCCCGTGGATAGACGCCAAGTACTACGCCTCCACCCAGACGATGGACGAAGCCCGGCATACCGAGGTCTTCGCCAAGTACATCGACACCAAACTGGGTGGCGCCTACCCGATGAGCCCCTTCCTCGAAGAGCAGATAACCGTGCTCATCGAGGACAGCCGGTGGGATATCGCCTACCTCGGCATGCAGATCGTGATCGAGAGCCTGGCGCTGGCGGCGTTCGGCGAGCTGCACCGGACCACCACCGAACCGCTGCTGAAGAAGCTGCTGCGCTACGTGATGTCCGATGAGGCCCGCCATGTTGCCTTCGGTGTCCTCACCCTCGGTGAGTTCTACCGGGGCCTGTCGTCGGCCGAGTTGCGCGAGCGTCAAGAGTTCCTTGTCGAGAACACGTTGCGTAACCGGGCCCGCTCCACCACGCCCGAGATCTGGGAACGGCTCGGGGTTCCGTTGAAGGATCTGATGCCGGTCCTCCAAGAAGCGGTACGGGCCACCGGCGGCAGTGTGTTCGCCAATTTTCAGCGGGCGTTCTTCGCCAAGTTGGTCCCCAACGTCCGCAAGCTGGGACTTCTGGAAGCCAACGACGGGTGGTTGCGCCAACAGTGGGGAAATGCCGGCCTGCTCGAGTTCGAGTTTGCCGAGGACACCGCTTCGGATTACGAGTCCTATGATGCGGTGGCTGCCGACCGGTCGGCAGCCCAGGCACCGTCGGTTCCCACCAGCACCCGGTCCTGATGGCCGGACTGCGGGGGGCCGCCGCCATCGTTGGCGTGGCCGACGAGGTGTCGCCCACCGGTGAGCTCGGCGGCTCGGGCCGTGCCCTCGAAGCCGCAGTCATCAAACAGGCGCTCGACGATGCGGGGTTGACACTCGCTGACGTCGACGGGGTCTGCCACTCGGCGTCCTCGATGGGCCTGGCGGAGTATCTGGGCATCCACCCCACGTTCACCGATTCGACCAATACCGGCGGATCGAGCTTCGAGGTGCACGCAGAACACGCCGCCGCAGCCATCGCCGCCGGGCTGTGCGAGGTGGTGGTGAGTGTGTACGCCTCCACCCCCCGGAGCGACCGCCGGGACGGCAAGCCCAGGCGGCGGCCCGACCTCGGCGTCAACAACCCGCTTGTCGACTGGGAACTCCCCTATGGCCTTCGGCTGCCGATGGCCCCCTATGCCATGGCCGCAACCCGTCACATGGCCGAATTCGGTACGACGTCTGAGCAGTTGGCCCAGATTGCGGTGAGCACCCGGGCGTGGGCGGGTCTCAATGAGCGGGCCCGTTACCGCCAGGCCATCACTATCGACGACGTGCTGGCTTCACCGATGGAGTGCTCACCCCTCCATCTCCTCGACTGCTGCCTGGTCACCGACGGGGCCGGGGCCTTTGTGATGACGAGTGCGGCGCGGGCCCGAACTCTGGCCAAGCCTCCGGTCTACGTGCTCGGCGCCGGAACCTGCCACGACCATTCGATCATTTCCCAGATGCCCGATCTCACCACCACCCCCGGCGTCATCTCGGGGGCCAACGCCTTTGCCATGGCCGGGATCACCCCCAGCGACGTCGATCTCTTGATGGGATACGACAGTTTCACCATTACCGCCCTGCTGCACTTGGAGGACCTGGGATTCTGCGCCAAGGGTGAGGGCGGCCCCTTCGTCGAAGATGGAAAGACGGCCCCCGGCGGATCGCTGCCGATGAATACAAATGGTGGGGGCCTGTCGTATACCCATCCCGGCATGTACGGCATGTTCCTCATTGTCGAAGCCGTCAAGCAACTTCGAGGCGAATGCGGCGAGCGGCAGCTCGAGAGCCCCGAGATCGCCGTGGCCCACGGTTCAGGGATCGTGCTTTCGTGCATGTCGACCCTCGTGCTCGGTACCGAGGCCACCCGATGAGTACCAAGGTGCCTGCCGATACACCACTTCGGATGGAGCCGCCGATCAGCCCGGGTGCCGAGCCGTTCTGGGAGGCCACTCGTGAATGCCGGCTGGTGTTGCCATGGTGCCTGGCTTGTGAACGACCTTTCTTCTATCCCCGGGAGGTGTGCCCGCTGTGTCTCGGAACCGCCATTGCCTGGCGCCCGGCCACCGGGACCGGGGTGGTCTACAGCTTCACCATCGAGAACCGCCCGCCGCCCGCCGCCTTCTCCATGGGGAAGCCCTATGTGGTGGCGCTGGTCGAGTTGGACGAAGGTGTCCGTTTGATGGGGAACATCGTCGGTTGTCCACTTGAGAAAACGGAGGTCGGCATGCCGGTGTCGGTGACCTGGGAGGCTCTCTCCGACGGTCGTCACCTTCCCTTATTCGAGCCGCGGCGTGAGGAGAATGCACGATGACGACGACATCGGTTGAAACCCAGCGCCGCCAGGAGCTGGCCGACAAGGGCATGACGCTCGCGTTCTGGGCCGACCGCCAGGGCGACCGGGAGGCGATCATCTCGCCCACCGGCACGCGCACCTTCAAGGAGCTGAACGAGAACGCCAACCGTTTGGCTCGGGCCCTCCGGCGGCGCGGGCTTCGGGCCGGGGATGCTGTCGCGCTGTTGTGCGACAACCGTCCCGAGTTTGCCGAAGTCCTCTGCGCCTGTCAGCGCGCCGGGCTTCGTCTGACCACCGTCAACTGGCACCTCACCGTGGACGAGGTCGCCTACATGGTGAGCGATTGCGAGGCGAAAGCCCTGTTTGCCGACACCCCGCGGGGAGAGGTGGCGGTGGGGGCGGCGGCACAAGCCGATGCCGAGGTGTTGGTGGTGGCCATCGGAGGCGGATTCGAGGGGGCGGAAAGCTACGACCAGATGCTGGCCGGCGAAGATGGAGCCGACCTCGAGGACCCGGTGCTCGGAACCAGCATGCTCTATACATCGGGCACCACGGGTCGGCCCAAGGGCGTGTCACGTCCCCAGGGCGGGACACCGTCGTCGTTCAACCTCAACATCTATGGCTACGCCGAGGATGCCGATGATCGGCACCTCTGTACCGGCCCGCTCTATCACGCCGCACCGCTCCTCTTTTCGTTGGCGGTGCCACTGGCCTTCGGGGTGGGGGTGGTGCTCATGGAGCGATGGGATGCCGAAGACGCACTCCACCTCATCGATGCCCACAAGATCACCCATACCCATATGGTCCCGACGATGTTCCACCGGCTCTTGTCGATACCCGAGGAGACCCGCCAGCGCTACGACGTCTCGTCGCTGCGCTATGTCCTGCACGGAGCCGCTCCGTGCCCGGTGGTCACCAAGCAGCGCCTGATCGAATGGCTCGGGCCCATTGTGTCCGAGTACTACGCAGCCACCGAGGGTCTCGGGAGCTTCGTCGACTCGGCGACCTGGTTGGCTCACCCCGGGACGGTCGGCAAGCCACTGGCCGAGGGTCTGGTGATAGTGGCCGACGTCAGCGGTACCCCACTCCCGGCCGGTGAGACCGGGCTGGTGTTTCTCAAGGCCGTGGACGGGGTCGGCTTCGAGTACTACAAGGATCCGGCCAAGACCGCGGACACCTATGTGGGCGAGTACTTCACCCTTGGTGACGTCGGGCACTTCGACGAGGACGGGTATCTCTACCTCACTGACCGCTCGGCCAACCTGATCATCTCGGGTGGTGTGAACATCTACCCAGCCGAAGTGGACGCCATCCTCTTGGAGCACCCGGCTGTCGGTGATGTCGGCACCATCGGCGTTCCCGATAGCGAATGGGGCGAGGCGGTGAAGGCGGTGGTGGAGTTGCAACCAGGCCTGCAACCGAGCGACGAGTTGGCGGCCGAACTGATTGCCCACTGCCGCGACCGACTGGCTCATTACAAGTGCCCACGGACTGTCGACTTTGTCGACGAGTTACCCCGTCTGGATAATGGCAAGCTGTACCGACAGGTGCTGCGGGAGCGCTACGCCCGCCCCACGGACGCCGCCGGCCCGGCGCAGGCGTAACCCGGCGAGCTCGCCGGTCGTTATGTGGCCAGCACGGCCTGGGTTTGGGCCACCCGGGCCAGGAGCCGATCGTCGCTGTCCCGCACATCGGTCTCGACCACAATTGTCGTGCGGCCCCGGTGAAGTGCCCCGGCGGCCGCGTCGGCCAAGCTCATGATGGCTCCGCCATGGAGCATCTGCGGCCGTGCACCGTTCCGGCGCCCAGTCCATGTGTGCGATCACGCTCTCGGGGGTCAGCGAGGCGAGGTCGATGCCGACCAGGTCGGCAAAGGGCATGGTCCCGGCGAGCTCAGCCATGGGTTCGTCTGTCATAGGGTCGCCTCGAGGTTCGGTTCGGGCCACGCCGGGTCGCCCGTTCCCCTAGGCACCTACCGTAGCGATCCCGCCGTCGACGGGGATGATCGTGCCGGTCAGGTAGGACCCTGCCCGTGAGGCCAGAAAGATGGCTGTCCCGGCCATGTCATCGGGCCTACCGATCCGCCGAAGCGGGGCGGATGCCTCGATGTGCTCGCGGAATGCCTCGAGGGTGGCGGCCATCATCTTCGATTCGAACGGTCCCGGTGCGATGGCATTGACGGTGATGGACGGGGCCAGTCGTTTGGCCAAATGGCGGGTGAGTTGATGCACGGCCGCCTTTGACGCCGAGTAGGAGTACGTCTCCATCTGCGGGACCTGAATCCCGTCGATGGAACCGATGTTGATGACCCGGGCCGGCTCCTCTGCACTCCCCGATGCTTCGAGCAGAGGGAGGAGGAATTTGGTGGTGTGAAAGACACCTTTGACGTTGAGGGCCAGCACCCGTTCCCACGCTGCCTCGTCGAAGGATTCGATGGGGGCACCCCAGGTGGCCCCGGCGTTGTTGACAAGGATGTCGAGCCTGTCCTCCCTGGCGGCCAGCTGTTCGGCCAGGCCCCGACAACCATCCTCGGTGGACAAGTCGGCAGGAAGGGAGACGCACTCGCCCCGGGTCGACAGCTCAGCCGCCACTTCATCGCAGACCTCGGCTTTTCGGGACGAGATGTAGACCTTGGCTCCGGCGTCTACGTACCCCGAGGCGATCATGAGGCCGATGCCCCGGGAACCTCCGGTGACCAGCGCTGTCTTCCCGGCGATGGAGAACAATTCGGTCATGTGACTCCCTTTGTGCGCTGGTGCTGGCTTTGACGTTGACGAGGCCAGCGTAGGGGAGGCGCCCTTCGAGGTCGAGACGACGCCGCAACCGGTCTGCCGGTGGTGATGATGGCCGACGAGTTCCCCGATGGTTCAGCGGAGGGCTGCGACCCGGGTGGGGTGGGTGTCCGATGGCGCCCGGCCCCGGACTCTGAGCATGGCGGCGATTCCGACGAGGAAGATCACCATGGAGAAGAAGAACGAGTCGCCGTAGAGAAGGTTGAGCCCGTGCAGGTTGTACTCGGCGCCATTGCCGTGGGGAGGCCACCAGATAGGAGCCTGCCAGAACAACAGGGCGGCACCGATCGCCCAGAGGCGTCCGAATTTCGGGCGGTCATCGCCCAGCCACAACCAGAGGATGACCGGCACGATCCACACCATGTGGTGGTCCCACGAGATCGGCGATACCAGGAGGCCGGTCACGGCACAGACAAGGACCGCCAGTATCCGCGAGGAGGCGCGGTGGGCCCATGCCGCCAGACAGACGCCGGCGACCCCCACCACCAGCACCAGGAGGTCCACCACCAGCGACGACATCGGTGCATGGTTGATGCGCACCACCGCGCTCTGGATGTTCTGGTCGCTGATGTAGTTCACGCCCACCCGGTTCGCTTGGTAGGCGTATTTGGTCCAGAACTCCCACGAGGTGCGAGGAACGACCACGAACATGGCCAGCCCCAGGGTGGCAAACGTCACCGCCACGACGACAGCTGTCCGGGTCCTCCGGGCCAACCAGAGGTAGGGCACGAAGATGAGGGGAGTCAGTTTGATGGCTGCGGCCAATCCCAGCAATGCCCCTTCGGGAATTGCGCGCCGGCAGAATCGCCGGGAGATGGCGAGATCACTCATGATCAGGAGGGCCACCAGAATATTGATCTGGCCAAAGCTCATCGTCTGGAAGATCGGATCGAGGTGGTAGGCGGGCCAGGCCAGGAGCAGCGACCACCACAGAAGATGGGTGCGGGCCATGGCCGGGCGCAGGGCTCGGAGCGAGACGCCGATGAGCGTCACCAGGAGTGCTGCGTTGAACGCGGCCCAGAGGTAGATGGCCGCCTTTACCGGCAGCAGGCTGAGCGGGACGAAACAGAGCCCGGCAATGGGCGGATACAGGAACGGGAGACCGAAGTCCGCCGATCGTGCCGTGTAGATGTCACCTTTGAAAAGATGGGTGGCACCGTTCAGGTAGACCTCGATATCCCCGTGCTTGTGGGTCGCCAGTTGCAGCGCTTGCACCAGAAGATACGCCCCTGATGCCGCGGCTGGTCCCCATAACAGCCAACGCAGTCGCATGGGGGCTGAGGATACCCGAGGCTTGACAGAGACCGACAGGGCGCCTGGTCATCCCTGCCCGTAGTTGTCAATGAGCCACGGACCCGACAGGTCCCGGTGAATCGGGATGTTCCAGAATGAGTCCGGGTTGCCCACACCGAACCGAAACCAGCACTTCTCGGTGGTCGGGACCGGCGTCGATCCGGTGACCTCACGCTTTTCAGGCGCGCGCTCTACCAACTGAGCTACCCGACCTCGCCTCGGCGAACCGAGGTGGCGGACCTGACGGGATTTGAACCCGCGACCTCCGGCTTGACAGGCCGGCGTGCACTCCAAACTGCACCACAGGTCCCCAACCAGCAACAGTGCGCTGGGGCATACGGCACCCCCAACGGGATTCGAACCCGTGTTACCGCCTTGAAAGGGCGGCGTCCTAGGCCGCTAGACGATGGGGGCTCAAACCCGATCAGGGCTTTTGGAGATTAGCAGAGGGATCACAGTGCCCCTTCGGGCCGACCGCGATCCGG
>Ga0097691_1000257_pt1 | contig 49606 bp, 35 predicted proteins | sample NGESurdeep072012_8_FD_72858 | JGI IMG/M metagenome (GOLD analysis project Ga0097691, IMG submission 72858) | Arctic peat soil microbial communities from Barrow, Alaska - NGEE Surface sample 210-1 deep-072012 | ecosystem: Environmental > Terrestrial > Soil > Wetlands > Peat ... | reverse complement strand
GGGCGCTGCGAAGAGTCCGGCCCGAATAGAAAGTCCTTTCTTCTTGGTTTTTAAACAGCAACAGCAACAGCAACAGCAACTTCAGACTGCGCCGCGATCCGTAGGCAACGGGTGCAGTTCACAAAAAACATTTCCGCAGTTTTCTGTGTTTCTGTGTTTCTGTGGCTAATCCTGTGGCTAGCCTGAAATCTCCCGGATATTGATCCCACGCTTTGCGAGCTCGGCGATGTACGGCTTGGCGGGAACACATTCGTCGGGAGTGTGCACTCCCTTGAGTGTGATATCGCCGCGCGCCTGCATCTGGCCGGTGATCGAAAGCGAGTAGCCGGTCGTGCGCATCATGGCGCTGATGCCGTGCTTCTCGTCGAAGTAGTCCACCAGCTCCCAACTGATTGTTGTCGGCTTTCCGGATTTCATTCCGCGCACTGTCACGCGCAGCGCCACCAGGTCGTGACTGCCCGGCTTGGTTAGATGAGGTCCCATCACCGCGATGGCGACGTCGCGCGGCGAGACATGCCCGCCTTTCACGTCGATTGGATCCTGATCCAGCAGACCCAGATCGCGGATCGCCTCCATGATCACGGCGTGGCCCGGGTAGCGAAGCGTCTTGTATTCCATCGACGGGATTTTGCCTTCGTACCGGAAGGCCATTGTCGAGAGGCCGCCAGCAGTGTGGAACGCTTCGAGCTCGCCCACCGGCGCATCGAACACCACCGGCTCGCGCTCCGACAGTGCCTTTACCTGCGTCCGCACTCCATTGCGGACGATCCACGAAAGGGTCGTGTAGTAATCGAGCACGCCTTCCAGTGAATAGACGATCTGGTAGTTGAGCGGGGGCTCAGGGTGTTGCGGCAGGCCGCCAACGAGAATCTTTACTTCGTCCACGGTATCGAGCCGTGAGATGCCGTATTCGGCCAGAATGTTGACCATTCCCGGCGCGAGACCGCAGTCGGGAATGACGGTGATTCCCTTCTCTCGCGCTTTGGCATCCAGCTCTTTCTGCTCGAACACGATCTCCGTGTTTCCGCCGAGGTCGCAGAAATGGACGCCGGCGGCAACAGCTTGCTTCGCCAGGTCGAGATTGAAGTAATACGGAATGGCGCTCATGACGGCGTCGGACTGCCTCATCAGAGCACCAACCGCTTCCTGGTCGCGAACGTCGAGTGGGGTTGGAATGAGCCGCTTTCCGGAGTACGGGCTCAGGAAGTCCGGAAGGTGCTCCATGTGAAGGTCGGCAAGACGGACTTCCGTTACCTCGTCGTTCTGCAACAGATCATAGGCGCACGCCGAGCCTTGAAGCCCGGCACCAAGAACCAGCATTCGCATCAGATTGTTCTCCGTTTGTCCAGCGAGTGAACATGCCGAAAGCTAACCGTGTCCCATATGCTCCCGTTACCCCGGCTCACTCGTTGCAGTGGCAAAACGCATGGCAATCGGCAATCATGGCGAAGCGTGGCGCGCAAACCTCGTCACGTCTCACGAAGGCATTCGACGCATTCTCGAGAGCGCGAAGCGCATCGCGGTGCTCGGAATAAAGATCAAGCAAGACAGGCCAGCGTACTATGTGCCCGAGTACGCGCAGCGTGCCGGATACGGGATAATTCCAGTCCCGGTTTACTATCCGGACGTGAAAGAGATACTCGGCGAAAAAGTCTTTCGTAAAGTCGCCGACATTCCGGGAGAGGTGGACATCGTCGACGTTTTTCGTCGCTCTGAGGACATCCCGCCGCATGTCGACGATATCATCGCCAAAAAACCGAAAGCAGTGTGGTTTCAGTCAGGGATTCGCAACGACGGGGCTGCGGAGGACCTGGCGAGAGCCGGCATCGAGGTGGTGCAGGACGAGTGTCTCATGGTCGAGCTCCGCCGAATCGGCAAATAGGCCACAGAAACACAGAAACACAGAAAGCCACGGGGTGCTGCGAGCAGTCGGGTCGGTAGGCAGAGCCTTTCTTTTTGATTTTGCACGGCAACAGCAACGGCAGCTTCAACTGCGCCGCGATTTACAGGCAACGGGTGCAGTTAAGAAAAAACCCCCGCAGTATTCTGTGTTTCTGTGTTTCTGTGGCAAGCCTTGGTTAGTTCCAAGAAATCACCACGCCACAGTATAGACCACCGCCTCGACGGGGATCTCGTTGGCGACGGCATTTCGGCGTGGCGCGAGCGCGACGATGTAGCGGCCTCCCCGGGTAGCGACGAGTGCCTTTCCTGAGCCGATCGTGACTGGGGCCGCATCAGCATTCGCTCCGGCGGTTGTTTCGCGCGCCGTAATCACACCGCGCTGGCTCTCGATTGAAAAAGTCCGCTTGCCCGATGTCACCGGGATTGGTGACGCACCACTCATGTCCACGGGAACCGACAGGTCGAGCACCGGACCTTTCGTCCACCGCGACACGGCGAGAAAAGCGCCGGCGGGCAGGGTGCCATGCAGTGCACCTGTTTTCGGGTCGAGTGCCGCCCACGACTCGGAGTTCTCGCTGTCCTCTGCCCTGGCCGGGTTGTTTCCGAGCGCTATCGTCGAGCCGTCAGTGGTCCATCGCACTTGCCAGCCGCGAGCGATCGGGAACGTTCGCGGCGCCGCGGCGTCGCTGGCGTTCGGTGCGCGAATGTCGGCCGGAATGCGGATGATTCCCGGCTGCGCGATGGCCCGCGCCACAGACATGCCGCTCGACGCAAACGATCCCTGGATCACGGTGGTGGTGTCCATCCCGGTTCGGCGAGCAAGTGCGATCCACGCGTCCGGAGGGACGGTATCGGTTTCAGAACCGCGTACGACATAGGCGCGGGAGAAGGCAATCGACTGCCAGTCGGGCGACGGCGCGACATCCCAGACGCTGTCCATCCGCGCTTGAAAGTTTCGCGTCTCGCTCCCGAAGAAAAACCCATTTGGCACCGGCTCGTTCTCGACGCCTGCCGGATCGACGACCACGAGGATCGCCGCGCTGTCGGGAGACAGCACCCACCTCACGCGGGAGGTCATTCCATACGTGCCCTGATTCACGGGCGTCGCGCTGATTGTCGGATTCACGCGAGACGTCGCGCTGTCGCTGCGGCCGGATTTCGCGCCGGTGTCGCACGCGGTTGCGGCGAGAAGGGCCAGCGCGAGGAGAGGTCGCACCGAAAGATCCGCGACACGGCGCGGATAAGTGTTGTTCATCATCGAGCTTTGGTTTGAGGCACGGCCCGCGCGGCGCCCGGGCCGGAATCGATCAGCTGCAGACTAGGTTACGTCCGTTGCCCTTGGCGCGATAGAGCGCTATGTCCGCGGCACGGAAGAGATCCTCAACCGAATCCAGCCGGGGCGAGGGATATGTCGCGACGCCGATGCTCGTCGTGATGTGAACATTCTCGGCTTCGCCAATGCGGAATCCGAACCCCGCCACCTTCTCGCGAATCCGATCGGCAAACGCCATCGCTCCCTGCCGTCCCGTCTCGGGAAGCACCACCACAAACTCCTCTCCGCCATACCGGGCGACCATGTCGACACTGCGCACCGCGCGCTGAAGGAGTGTCGCCACCAAAGCCAGCACATCGTCGCCGGCCAGATGCCCGTAAGTGTCGTTGATCAGCTTGAAGTGGTCGAGGTCGATCAGGAGCATGGAAAGCGGCGCGTTGTACCGCCGCACGCGTTCCATCTCCGTAACCAATCGAATGGTCAGCGCCCGGCGATTCACCAGCTGCGTGAGCGGATCCGTATGAGCGAGCGCTTCGAGGCGAGTGTTGTCGGCACGTGCGGTCTCGATGGCGTGGGCGCGTTGAATTGCCGCGACGCCGCTGCGCACAACCGTCGACGCGAACTCGACGTCGGCGGCATCGAAACGCGGCTCCTCACTCGTGCGCCTCAGCAGAAAGACTCCCTTGCTGTCGCCATAGATTGGAAATGGGAGCGCAATCACGGAACGAACCCTGATCTGTGTGCCGTCCTTTGCCCACCCGTCACGCAACGACGCGTAAAGAGGCGAAGATTCGAGATCGGGAATGAGCACCGGAATCTGACCATTCAGCGCGGCGACGACTTCAGGATAACGGTCGAGCTCGATCACCAGATCGTGCAGATACGGCTGTTCGAACGCGGTGGCGACGACTCCGGTGCGATCGCCGGGATGAGCGCGGATTACCGACGCATGCGACAGCCGAAGTGCCCGGGCCAGACGCCGGGCGAGAAGGTGGAATATCTCGTCGGTCGGCAGGTCTCCCATGACCTCGTGGAGGATGTCCACGAGATCACGCCGGGTCTCACCTTCGTCACGAACGCGCTGAAGCTCGGCTTCTGCATTTCGCAGCGCCGCTCTCAACGCCTGCAGCTCGTTCAGGACCTCAGGTTCCAAGTAGCGCCTCGTCGCAGAGCCTACTCTTCGTCCGCAATGACTTCGACTTCGCCTTCAGGTAAAGCCGAGTCATCCCCCGTCACGTCCCCATCCTCCTCGGGAACCACACGGGCGACTGCGGTCAGCACATCTCCCTCGTCCAGATTGACGAGCCGCACCCCCTGAGCGATACGTCCGGTTACACGGATCTGCGCGACCGAGGAACGGATGATTACGCCGTTTCTGGTGATCAGCATGATTTCGTCTTCCGGAAGCACCTCCATCACACCCACCACGTCGCCGGTTTTCTCGGTGCGATTGACGGTGATGATGCCCTTTCCACCGCGCCGCTGAACGCGGTAATCATCGATGTGCGAACACTTGCCGAGTCCTTTTTCGGTGACGACGAGAATCGTCGCATCGCGCTTGATGACGACCATTCCGACGAGGGAATCGTCGGCGCGCAGCTCGATTCCCTTCACTCCGGTGGTGTCGCGGCCCATCTCGCGCACGTCCTGCTCATGAAAGCGCACCGATAGTCCGTGCTTCGTCGCGAGAACGATGTCGTTGCTGCCGCTCGTCACCTGAACGTCGATCAACGCGTCGCCCGGCTCGATCTTGATTGCCTTGATGCCGGTGTTGCGCACGTTCGAGTACTGCGACAGCGCGCTTTTCTTCACCGTTCCCTTTCTCGTGCAGAAAAGCAGGAATTGCGTGTCGCTGAACTCGCGCACCGGAACCATGGATTCGATGCGGGTGTCCGGATTGACGTTGATCAGGTTGACGATCGGCTTGCCCTTGGCCGCGCGTCCCGCCTGCGGGATCTCGTGCACCTTGAGCCAGAAGCAGCGCCCGTCGTCGGTGAAGCAGAGGATGTAGTCGTGCGTCGAGCCGATGAACAGCCGCTCGATGAAATCCTCGTCCTTGAGGCCCTGGCCACTGAGCCCGCGTCCCCCGCGTCGCTGCTTGCGATAGGTGGAGACCGACGTCCGCTTGATATAGCCCGAATGAGAAATGGTGATCACCATGTCCTCTTCGGCGATCAGGTCCTCGATGGTGAACTCGCCCTCGTCGCTCGTGATCTCCGACCGGCGCTCGTCACCAAACTTCTTTTCGGCTTCCTCCAGCTCCTCCCGCATGATTGCCATGCGGCGGGGACGCGAAGCGAGAATCGAGCGCAGCTCCTTCACGAACGCGCGGACTTCCTTGAGCTCCGCCTCGAGTTTGTCGATCTCGAGCCCGGTGAGCTTGGCAAGACGCATGTTGAGGATCGCTTCGGCCTGCCGTTCGCTCAGCTTGAAGCGCTTCTGGAGCTGCGCACTCGCCGTCGGCGCGTCCTCGGCCGCGCGGATGAGCTTGATCACTGCGTCGATGTTGTCGACAGCGATCTTGAGACCTTCGAGGATATGCTCGCGCTCGACGGCCTTGTCGAGCTCGAACTGCGTCCGCCGCACAATGACGGTGTGGCGGTGCTCGATGTAGTGCTCGAGCACTTCCTTGAGCGGCATGACCTTCGGTACCAGCCGCCCGGTGTGCGGGTCGGGCACGAGCGCCAGCATGATCACGCCGAACGTGGACTGCATCGTCGTATGCTTGTACAGCCCGTTGAGCACCACGCGGGGGATTGCGTCGCGCTTGAGCTCGATGACGATCCGCATCCCGTCCTTGTCGGACTCGTCACGCAGATCGGAAATGCCTTCGATCTTCTTGTCCCGCACCAGCTCGGAAATGTCGAGCACGAGCTTCGCCTTGTTCACCTGATACGGCAGCTCGTTGATGACGATCTGCGACTTGTTCGACGACTCTTTCTCCTCGATCACAGCGCGGGCGCGCATCACGATTCTGCCGCGGCCTGTCTGCTGATAATCCTTGATGCCCGCTCGGCCGTAGATATATCCGCCGGTGGGGAAATCGGGGCCCTTGATGATCTTTCGCAGCTCGGAGACTTCGATGTCCGGCTTGTCGATGATCGCGATGGTGGCCTTGATGACTTCGGTGATGTTGTGGGGCGGGATGTTGGTCGCCATGCCGACGGCAATTCCCGACGAGCCGTTGATCAGGAGATTGGGAACGGCCGACGGAAGAACAGTCGGCTCCTGGAGGCGGTCGTCGAAGTTGGGCGCGAAATCGACAGTGTTCTTGTCGATGTCGGCCAGCATCTCCGTCGCGATGCGGGTGAGCCTGGCTTCGGTGTACCGGTATGCCGCGGCCGAATCGCCATCAACGCTCCCGAAGTTTCCCTGACCGTCCACCAGCGGGTAGCGCAGGGAGAAATCCTGCACCATGCGCACGATGGCGTCGTACACCGACTGGTCGCCGTGCGGGTGGTATTTGCCGAGCACGTCGCCGACGACCGTTGCGGATTTCTTGTAGGGGCGGCCGGGAACGAGTCCGAGCTCGTTCATGGAGTAGAGCACCCGGCGATGCACCGGCTTGAGACCGTCGCGCACGTCCGGAAGGGCGCGCGAGACGATGACGCTCATCGAGTAATTGAGGAACGATTCCCTGACTTCGTCGTGGATGAGCCGGGGAAGAATTCGCTCTCGGTTGTTGGGAGCGGTCATGGATTATTTGATGACTTTTTGTGCAGGCGGAAGCGAAGTCTTGCAGCCCGCTGGCAAGTCCTGAAATATAGGCCAAAAAGAGCCCGAAATCAACGCGAAAAGCACGCCATAAGCGCTTTTCGGACAACAACTTACAAAGTGCTCCTGGTCATGTCTCCGGACGCTGGCTCCGGACGGTCTCCGCGCGGTGCTGATTGGCGCCGGGCAAGCTCCGTTCGGAGACCTGCCAGGGCATAGGCGAGGCGCGATTTGACGGTGCCGATGGCGAGTTCGAGCGCCTCCGCAATCTCGAAATGGGTTAGCCCCTCGAGATAGTGCATTCGCAACACCACCTGGCTCGCCGGTCAGACGGCGTCAATGAGTGCGCCGCATTGCCGGTGCTTCCAGTCGTCAGGAGATCGGAATGGTGTGAAAACGACATATTCTGATTCAAAACCGCCATTGTGGACGCCCACCGCTCTCCGCATATAGTCAGGAATGCGTCAATCACTCGCGGTCTTTGCCATAGCCATGTCACTGGCGTTCGCTGCCCGGCCTGCTGCTGCGCAGTCGGCCGCTGCCCGAGGGCCGCTCAGGGTTTTCATTGACTGCGACGTCGAAGGGTGTGACTTCGATTTCTTTCGCACCGAGATACCGTTCGTGGATTACGTCCGCGATCGTCAGGATGCCGCGCTGCACGTGCTCGTGACCAATCAATCTACCGGCGGTGGCGGGCTCGCCTACGTGGTCAACTTCATCGGCCTTCGGGACCTCGCGGGAATCGGCGACACGCTTAGCTATGTCTCCCCCGCATCGGCGACCGACGACGACAGGCGTCGTGGGCTCGTGAGTACGATCAAGCTGGGTCTCGTTCGATACGTCGCGCGCACCGGAGGCGGGGATCGGCTGCACATCTCCGATCAGGGAGTTGCACCGATCGCATCTCCTGCCGCGGCCGCCAAACATGACCCGTGGAACCTCTGGGTATTTCGCGTTGGCGCCAACGGCAACTTCAGCGGTGAGGAGTCGTTCCATTCGACATCACTGAGGGGATCTACTTCCGCGAATCGTACTACAGAGGCGTTCAAAGTCCGCGTCACGATGAATGCCAACTACGACGAAAGCAAATACACTTTCAGCGACGGCTCGAAGTTCGCCAGCTACTCACATTCGTACGGCGCGAGCGAGCTTGCCGTAAAGAGCCTGGGGCCTCACTGGTCGGCTGGTCAGCGAGCGTCGATGAATTCCTCGACGTATCTCAACCAAACGATCACGTTCCGCGCGGCACCGACGGTCGAATACAATGTCTTCCCCTATTCCGAGTCCACCCGGCGACTTCTCACTGTCCAGTACGCGGTGGGGCTCAACGCTTTTCGGTACGAAGACACCACAATCTTCAACAAGATCTCCGAGGTTCGGCCGGATCAGACCCTGACCTTGTCGCTCGGCCTCAAGCAGCCCTGGGGCTCTGTAAATACATCGCTCACGGGAGCTTCCTATCTGGATGACTTCTCGAAGAACCGCGCGGAGCTGTTCAACAGCTTCGACATCAGACTCTTCAAGGGGTTCAGCATCAACATGTTCGTCAGCGCGTCGCGCCTGCGCGACCAGCTGTATCTAGCGCGAGGAGCATCGAGCGACGAGGACGTTCTCGTCAGACAGCGGCAGCTCGCGACTTCATACAGCTACTTCGCGGGCGTCGGACTGAGCTACACCTTCGGCTCAATTGTCAACAACGTCGTCAACCCGCGGTTCGAAGGGGCGAGCGGAGGTGGGGTCTTCTTCTTTTGACGAAAACGCGACGCCAATCCGTCGAAGTCGTTCCTCTCGCGTTGCAAACCCCGACTGACACCGGCATTATCCGCCATGCCTTCTGAATACCGCGCCAGCCGTCTCACCTCGGGCAATAGAATCTTTCCCGCCAGCATCACTGTGGACGGCAATCAGATCAGATACAGAAAGTCGAGATGGTTCGGGTCAACCGAAGAGACCATCAACTGCCAGCACGTCTCATCATGCCGGGTGACTCACGGAATGATATGGTCGGACCTGACACTCGAAACTTCCGGCGGGTCACAGCCAATCAAGATCCACGGCCTCTCAAAACGTGCGGCGGAAGCGATCGAGGACGCCGTCCGCAACGCGCAGGGAGCTGCCGCCCCCCCAAACGATTAGTGAGCCGGACCCTTGTAGCCCGCCGCCTCGGCTTCGTCTTCCAAGTCGAGCTGGGCGTCGGCCTTGTCGATTGCGTCCTTCTCCGCCCGGTAGCGCGCATACCACTCGCGCGTGACTTCGCCCGCCAGGTCGCGATTTCCCAATCCGAACGCGAGGGCCAGCGCCAGAGCCACCGCACCAAACAGGATCGCGAACGCCGTCGTCACGATCTCGCTGGCGACGCCCAGCTCCTGGAGCGCCATGAATATCGCCAGCAGGATCACGCCGCCCTTGCCGACGCGAGCCAGCGTCGGGCCGCCGTGCAGCCCGCCCGCAGACGCCATGATCAGCCCGCCAACGAATCCGCCGAGGACGATGCCGACGATGATGATCACGATCGCGGCAATGACACTCGGGATGTAGCTCACCAGCTCGGAGAAAACGTTCGCGAGTGACTGGAGACCGAGTGCGTAAGCGGCCACCAGCATCACCGTGAACATCACGAACCAGAAGACCAGGCTCGCCGCGATGCGAGTCGGATTCACATGGGAGCCGGCCCGCTCCACCACCTCCATCACCCCACCGCGCTCGAGGAGGCGGTTGAAGCGGATTTTGCGAAGGAATTTGTCGGTCCCTTTCTCGAACAGACGGGCGAGCAGATAACCGGCAAAGAGAATGAACAGCGCCCCGACGAGCGCCGGCACGTAACGGTAAAGTTGGTCGAAGCTTTCCTGCAGGCGGTCGGAAAAGCTGACGGCGGTTGTAGTATCGCCCACGGATGACTCTCTAATGAATGCGGTGAAAACTGCTCCTAACAATAGTATCGGCGAGCAGAGTTCGCTCGCTAATTCCGCGTACCCCGCCGTACGTCGAAAATGGCGCTCCTGTGACACCGCGGACATATGAGCCACTCCCGCCGGCGGGCGTAGCCAAGCCCGAATGAGCCGCCGCCAATGGGCCGCTGCGTCATTGCCACATGGCAGCGCGGGCAGTCCGAGGAGGCGCTCGCAACGTACGCTTCCTTGATGCGCGCCAGCTCGTCAGGGGTGTACTGCGCGCTCTCGGTCAACTGACGCGCACCACTATCTTGCCGAACTGGTCCCCGCTGGCGAGCCGAGCGAAGGCATCCCTGCCTTTTTCCAGGTCAAAGACCGAGTCGATCACGGGCAGCAGCCGGAGCTCCGACAACTCGGCGGTCACAGCCTCGAATTCGGAGTCATTTCCCATCGTCGAGCCCATGATCGTCCACTGATTCCAGAAGAGCCGTCGCGCATCGGTCTCGACCATCGGCCCCGACGTTGCACCGCAGGTCACGAGTCGGCCGGCGCGCCCCAGCGCGCCAAGCGACTGCTTCCAGGTGGGGGTGCCGACGTTGTCGAGCACCACCGACACACCGCGTTTGCCCGTCCTGGCCCTGATCTCTTTCGCGACGTCGGCCGTCCTGTAATTCAGCGTCTCGTCAGCTCCGGCCTCACGAGCGCGCGCAAGCTTCTCGTCGCTGCTTGACGTGACCCACGCGCGTGCTCCGATCTGCTTTACGATCCTGAGCGACGCCAGAGCGACGCCGCCGCCAATACCCCAGATCAGCACATCGTCCTTCGGAGTCACCCTCGCGCGCGTCACGATCATTCGCCACGCGGTGATTGTCGCCAGCGTGAACGCGGCGGCAGTTTCCCTGGGTATTGTCGCCGGTATCCGCCGCACATTCGCAGCCGGCACGACGACATACTCCGCGAGCGTCCCCGGGTGGTGCTCGCCTAATAGCCCGAAGTGAACGCAGAGCGACTGCTCGCCTGCCCGGCAGTACTCGCAGGTTCCGTCGCTGATTCCCGGATTGATGACGACGGTATCACCAATGCTTGCCTCAGGAGTGGCCCCTTCAGCGACGGCATCGAGTACGCCCGTTGCGTCAGCGCCCAGTACCCATGGCGGCCGAAGCGTGGTGCCAGGCAGACCCTCGACCATGAACAGGTCGAGGTGGTTGAGCGCCGCGGCGGTCACGCGCACGCGCACCTGTCCGGCGGCAACGCTGGGGATTGGCAGATCCGTGCGGTACTCGATCTGGTCGAGTCCGCCGTGCGCGGAGATGGTCAGTGCTCGCAACGAAAACCTCGAGCGTTATATTCAGAACCGCACCGCCTGCGTGCGCGATGCCGCCGGAAGATACCGGATTCGCTCTCATTCCGCTCTCACCTGAATGCTATCCATAAAGGTCCCTCCGCTGGGTGAATCGATCGTCGAAGCGACGGTGTCGCGCTGGCTGAAGAAGGACGGAGAAGCCGTCGCGAGCGGCGACACACTGGTCGAGCTGGAGACCGACAAGATCACTGTCGAGGTTCCGGCGCCACGAGCCGGTGTCCTCGCCAAACGGTCGGTATCGGAAGGTGACGTCGTGAAAGTCGGCGACATGCTGGGTGAGCTGGACGAGACGGCCGCCGGAGCAGCCGCAGCGACAGGCGCACCAGCCGCGACGCCCCCAGCCCCTGTAGTCCGCCCAGCCGCGTCTCCGCCTCCCGCGAAAACCGCCGCGCCTCCGGCGGCCGCTTCGGCCGATACATCCGGCGACGGCAACATCAAGTCGTCACCCGCCGCTCGGCGCGCCGCAACCGCGGCGGGCATCGATGTCGCGACTGTGGCTGGAACGGGACGCGGCGGTGTCGTGAGCAAGCCCGATGTGCTCGAGCGCGTAGCGACAGCCGCCCGGACATCCGCGCCGGCAACGTCAGCGCCTGCGACGCCGGCTCCGACAACAGCTCCGGCCTCTGCGCCGGCGCCTTCCGCACCCGCGGCGCCCTTCATATCCGGCGCGCCCGCGGTTGCCGGCGAGCGCGAGACCCGCGAAAAGATGTCGACGCGGCGGAAGCGAATCGCCGAGAATCTGCTCCAGTCGCAGCACGCGACAGCACACCTCACGACGTTCAACGAAGTCGACATGACCGCCGTGAACGCTCTCCGCGACCGTATGCGCGAGCGCGTCGAGAAGGAGCACGGCGTGAAACTCACCTTCATGCCGTTCTTCGTGAAGGCCGCGTGCATGGCGCTCGAGACGCACCCGGTGGTCAACGCGCAGATCGACGGCGATACAATCGTCTACAAGCATTACGTCAACATGGGCATTGCCGTCGCGTCCGAGGCGGGCCTTGTAGTCCCGAATATCAAGGACGCTCACACCAAAGGGACCATCGAGATCTCCCGCGATATCTCGTCAATCGCCCAACGCGCGCGCGACGGAAAGCTTACGATGGACGACCTCACCGGAGGCACCTTCACCATCACCAACGGCGGAGTGTTCGGCTCGCTCATCTCCACTCCGATCATCAACTATCCCCAGGTCGGGATACTCGGCCTCCATAAGACACATGACCGGCCGGTTGCAATTGACGGGAAGGTCGAGGTCCGTCCAATGATGTACATCGCGCTCTCGTACGATCATCGTATCGTGGATGGACAGCAGGCGGTGCTGTTCCTCGTTCGGATGAAGGAGCTGATAGAGGATCCCGCCACCATGCTCATTTCCTGATCGGCCGCCATGGCTGATCCAGTAACGGCCGACGTCGTAATCATCGGCGGTGGCCCGGGGGGCTACGTCGCCGCCATCCGCGCGGCGCAGCTTGGGCTCTCGACTGTCTGCGTTGACATGGGCGAGACGCTTGGCGGTGTGTGCGTCAACGTCGGATGCATTCCCTCCAAGGCGCTGCTGACATCCACTGAACACTACGAGTTCGCGCAATTGCACGCCGCCGCGCACGGCGTGAAGCTGGAAGGCATTTCGGTGGACCTTCCCACGATGCACAAGCGGAAGGACGAGGTCGTTGCCAAGAACACAAAGGGGATCGAGTTCCTCTTTCGACTGAACAAGATCACGTGGGCCAGGGGGCGCGGTACTCTCCGGCCGGGAAATATGGTTGACGTGACGGCAGCCGATGGCGCCGTGACTTCCTACGCTGCCAAAAACGTCATCATCGCGACGGGCTCGGTTTCAATCGAGCTGCCATTTCTCAAGTTCGACGAGGAGCGGATTCTCTCCAACATCGGGGCCCTCAAAATTCCCGAGGTGCCGAAGCATCTGATGGTCATCGGCGGCGGAGTCATCGGGCTCGAGCTCGGTTCCGTCTGGCGCCGGCTTGGCGCAAAGGTGACCGTTGTCGAGCTTCTTCCGACGATACTTCCCGGTAACGATGCGGAGATCATCAAGGAAGCCGACAAGGTCTTTCGCAAACAGGGCATGGACATCCGTACAGGGACGAAGGTCACGGGCGGAAGACGTGAGGGCGATCATGTTGTCGTAGCTCTGGAGAAAGACGGCCAGAGAGACACGTTCAATCCGGACTATGTGCTGGTTTCAATCGGCAGAAAGCCCTCCCTCAACGGCATCGATGCGGCGGCGCTCGGTCTCGATCTTGGAAAGCACGGAGAGATTGCCGTGGACGAGAAGATGCGAACGAATCTTCCAAACGTGTACGCAATTGGCGATGCGGTTGGCGGAAAACTGCTGGCGCACAAGGCCGAGGAGGAGGGAGTCGTCGCGGCGGAGGTGATTGCGGGACACGACGTGCACATGGATCACAGGTCCATGCCGTCCGTGGTGTACACCTGGCCGGAGATCGCGACGGTCGGACTCGCCGAGCATGAGGTGAGGGAATCGGGCCGTGAGTATCGCGTGGGAAAATTCCCTTTCTCGGCTAACGCCCGCGCCCGCTCCCTGGGGGAATCAACCGGCTTCGTGAAATTCATTGCCGATTCCAAAACCGACGAGCTGATCGGCTGCCACATGATCGGCCCCAATGTGTCAGAGCTGATTGCGGAAGTCGTCCTGGCATTCGAGTATCGCGGATCGTCGGAGGACATCGGCATCACCGTGCACGCGCACCCGACGCTGTCCGAAGCCGTGAAGGAAGCGGCGTTGGGCGTGACCGGCCGTTCCATACACATATAGTTGTGGCGGGCGGTGCTGATAATCGCCCGTTGAGCGTCAATTCCGGCTGCATTGTGCGCGCGGCGAGAGAGCGCGATCTCGGCGCCGCGCTCGCTTTGGTGGCAGCGAAGCGCCCGGAGAATCGAGCGCTGGATCGAATTCCGGAAATTCTCGAGGATGCCCTTGGGAGAGCATCGAGCGAGTACCGTGTCTGCGTGGCCGAGCGTGATGGTGAATTCGCCGGTGTTGGCGTTTACGGTTTGATTGCCGGGACCGTGGGGACAGCAGCGTTGTACACAGTGATTGCGAGTGGCACGAAGCAGGCTGGCACCGGCCTAGCCATTCTGGAGAGGATTCTTGGAGAGCTTCGCTCGAGTGGGGCCCGGCTAGTGGTGGCCGAGTTTCCGGGATACCCATCGCTCACGTCGTATCGTGCCCTGCTCGAAGCAGGCGGATTCGTTAAGGAATCGGTCGTGCCTGACTACTATCAGGACGGAGTGCCGCTCATCCAGTACAGAATTGACCTGAACTGACTTCAGAAGTGTTTGGCTCGACCATTGCTGCCCTTCAAACCGTCTCTAACCCGAACAAGATGCTACTCGACCCAGTCTCCCCAAAAAGTGCCCTGCCACTTCGCGACCGCGACGCAACTCCGCCCGACGATTTGCCGAGGGGAGATGAAATGGATGCGAAGCTGGAGAAAGTCACAAAGCGACTGGGCGACCTGCAGCAGGTTCTCTACGCCGACGGGCGCCACTCGCTGCTGATCGTGCTTCAGGGGCGGGACGCGTCCGGAAAGGACGGCGTGGTGCGAACGGTGTTCGACGCGTGCAATCCTCAGGGAGTGCACGTCACGTCGTTCAAGGCACCCACGGCCATGGAACTCGCCCACGATTATCTCTGGCGCGTGCACAATGTCGTTCCCGAACGTGGCATCATTGGAATTTTCAACCGGTCACACTACGAGGACGTGCTCGTCGTGCGCGTCCACAACCTCGTGCCAAAGGCAGTCTGGTCCCGTCGCTACCGGCAGATCAACGAATTCGAGCGAATCCTGTCGGAGAACGGCGGCGTCATCCTCAAGTTCTTTCTTCACGTATCGCATGACGCACAAAAAGAGCGGCTGATCGAGCGCATCAACGATCCAACGAAGAATTGGAAGTTCAAGGCGGCCGATCTCGACGAGCGGCATCTCTGGAGCAACTATACGGACGCGTACCGGGATGCGATGAGGAAATGCAGCACGAAGTGGGCGCCGTGGTATCTCGTTCCCGCGGACAGGAACAAGGCACGGAACTACCTGATCGCCAAGCGGATAGTCGCGGCGCTCGAGGGCCTCGATCTCAAGTATCCCGAGCCGAAGACAGACCTGAAGCAATACCTGGTTTCCCTCGGGGGTCCGAAGGCCAAATAACACGCGGTAAGAGCCGCCGGCTGTCAGCCAAAACGCCGACAGCCGGCGGCCCGTTTTTATTCCGTTAACGACGTGCCTCCTCGCGCGTCTACCAGCCATCCCCCGGAGACTGGAAGACATATGCGGACCCATTCACATATCGCGGCAGTAATCTGTGCCGCACTGATCGCGACGACCGTTGGCGCTCAGGCGTCTCCAAAGTCAAAGGTGGCAGCCCCTCGTCTCGACCACCGTGAGCTACCTGCCGACCAGCAGGTGATTCAGGCGCTCAATCGCCTGACGTTCGGTCCCCGCCCGGGCGATGCGCAGAAAGTCCGCGCGATGGGACTGGACAGGTGGATCGACCTCCAGCTCACTCCATCGCGAATCGACGACACACCGTTCGAGCAGTTCGTCGCCCGCTATGACATCCTGAACCAGGACCAGAATCAACTCCTCAAGCAGTACGCCGACGCCCAGCGCGAGCGGCAAATGGTGCGGCGCGAGAAGGCGGATTCGGCGCAGATCTCACGCGACGACAGCATGGCAATCCGCCAGATCGGACTCGCCCGCCGGCAGTTCATGGGGCAGCTCCAGTCGGAGCGCGTGGCCCGCGCGGTGGCGAGCAATCGCCAGCTCCAGGAAGTGATGACCGACTTCTGGCTCAACCACTTCAACGTCTACGCCGCCAAGGGTCCACCCGAGGCGTACTATCTCGTCCAGTACGAGCGGGACGTCATTCGCCCGAACGCTCTCGGAAAATTCCACGACCTGCTCGAGGCAGTCGCGAAGAGTCCGGCGATGCTGTTCTACCTCGACAATGCGCGAAGCATGGCAGACAGCACGCGTCCCCGCCTGGCGAGCGCTCAGCGCAATCGCGGTCCGGCGGGCATTCTCGGCGCAATCATGGGTGGCGCGGGCCAGGCAGCACGGCGTCCGCCTGATTCGGTGCAGGCCCGTCAGATTCAGCAGCGCCTCCAACAGCTCCGGAACGGCGGACTCAACGAGAACTACGGCCGGGAGCTTCTGGAGCTGCACTCAGTTGGAGTGGACGGCGGGTACACTCAGCAGGACGTGATCAACGTCGCCCGCGCACTCACCGGATGGACCATCAACCCGCCGGCAATGGGCGGCGGATTCATCTTCCGTCCCGCGATGCACGACGCCGGCGAGAAAGTCGTACTCGGCCACAAGCTCGCGGCCGGCCGGGGAATCGAAGACGGTGAAGACGTGCTGGACATCATCTCGCGAAGCCCGGCCACGGCGCGATTCATCGCCACGAAACTTGCGCGCCGGTTCATTGCCGACAATCCGCCGCAGTCTGTCGTTGACGATGCGGCTGCCGTGTTCCTCCGGACAAACGGCGACATTCGCGAAGTGGTGCGAACGATCGTCACATCGAACGAGTTCTATTCGCAGCAGGCATTCCGGAGCAAGGTGAAGGCGCCGTTCGAGGTGGTGGTGAGCGCCATGCGCGCCTTGAACGCCCAGCCCGATACCACTCCTCGCACTGCGCAGGCAATCGCCTACCTCGGCGAGCCACTCTTTGGCCATCAGGCGCCGAACGGCTATCCCGAAACCGGCGATGCATGGATGAACACCGGAGCGATTCTCAACCGCATCAATTTCGGCATGGTGGTGGCGGCAAGCCGTATCCCGGGCGCGGCCCTCGCGTCGCTTCCCGGCATCGACTCGCTGCGCAGCGCACCGCGCGCCACTCAGGTAGACGCAGTCGTATCACTACTTCTTTCCGGAGCGGTGTCTCCGGACACCCGAGCAGTGCTGATGAAGGGCGAAAACCCGCTGGCTTCACCCGCCCGCGCGGAGCAGGGACAGCAAATGGCGGCACCGATGACTGACAATCCACCACCTGTCGTTAACGCACAGCTCGGAGGACTCGGCCCGCGGGCTGGCGCGCAGCCCCGCCCACTTCCACCTGTTCCGCAGCTCTTCGGCATGGCGCAGATAATCGGCCTCGCGCTCGGCTCCCCGGAATTTCAGCGCCGTTAACGGAAGAGGATCATATGGACCGCAGAGTATTTGTGAAATCGGGAGGGCTGGCCCTGGTAACAATGGGGTTGAGTCCAAGTTTTCTCCGTCGTACCGCGTTCGGCATGGAGCTCAGGTCTGCGCCGAAGGGCAAAACCCTGGTTTGCCTCTTTCAGCGCGGTGCGGCGGACGCCCTCAACATCGTTGTGCCGCACGGCGAGAAGGCGTATTACGCCATGCGTCCGAGCATCGCCATCCCTCGCCCTGTGGGACTTGGGCGGCAGCTCGGCGCAGGTGACAGCGCCATCGATCTGGATGGGTTCTTCGGCCTGCACCCGGCACTCGCTCCACTCAAGCCACTGTACGATCGCGGACTGCTTGCACCGGTGCACGCTGTTGGAAGCCCGAGCGCAACGCGCTCTCATTTCGACGCGCAGGACTACATGGAAACGGGTACGCCGGACGTCAAAGGCACCACTGACGGCTGGCTCAATCGCTACCTCGCCGTAAAGGGAACATGCGCCGAGTGTGCGCCGAATCCGTTTCGTGGGGTGGCGCTCACGCCGCAGACGCCGCGAATCATGGAAGGCGCGTCGGAGACTGTGGCAATGAACAGTCTCGACGAGTTTACCGTCCGCACAACGGGGTCGCAGGCGGAGCGGCTGGAGGCGCTGTATCGCACGGGTTCGGCTGACCTCGTGCACGGCACGGGCACTGAAATGTTCGATGCGGTGAAAACGTTGCGCGCAGCGAATCCGCAGAAATACCAGCCGCGCAATGGCGCTGACTATCCGCGAACGCAGTTCGGGCAGCGGCTGCTCCAGATTGCTCAGCTCATCAAGGCCGACGTCGGGCTCGAGATTGCCTTTGCCGATGTTGGCGGCTGGGACACTCACGTCAATCAGGGCGGCACCACCGGACAGCTCGCGCAGCGGCTCGGTGACTTCTCGCAGTCCATCAACGCTCTGGTCACCGACCTTGGCGACAAGATGGGCGACGTTGTGATTCTCACGATGTCGGAGTTCGGCCGCATGGCCCGCGAGAACGGCAATCGCGGCACTGACCACGGCCATGCCGGCGCGCTGTTCGTGATTGGCGGAGACGTGAAGGGCGGAAAGGTTTACGGCAAATGGCCCGGGCTGGAGCAGGAGCAGTTGTACGAGGGCCGCGATCTTGCTCTTACCACGGATTTTCGATCGGTGTTTTCGGAGATCACCTCGCGCCACATGGGCGCAACGAAGACCGACAAGATCTTTCCGGGCTTCACGTCACAGCGAGAGAGCTGGTTGGGAATCGTTTAAGCCGCGGCGATCCGGCGGGAGTAACGCCTACCGTGGTCAGTGGCCGATGGCTCGAGAGAGTCACTGGCCGCGTTCTTTTTACTGCAGAACTGAACATAGAACAGCATGCTGGGAGCCGGCATTGTAGTTCTTAGTTTGCTGTTCCGGTTCTTAGAATTTGAAGATCTTCCCCAGCGCTTTCCCGATCTTCTTTCCAAGATTCCCCATCCCCTTCTCGACCCCGCGGGGCCAGTCGGTCTGGTCCGGCCAGCCGGGCTGGAGGTCGGATTCCGGAGGCCCGTGCTCGATGCATTCGGTGCGCGGTTCGGTGCCGGGCTTGAAGTACTCGGTTTTCCGCGCGGGGCACCACTCGTTGGCCAGCCAGCCCGTTGTCGGATCGATTGTCACGGGTACCATCCCCGCGGGCGGCTGCCAGGCGTTCTCGGCAACCGGCTCCGTCCATCCCTCGTTGTAGAACTCGGCCCATGCTGGCGACGCCAGACGGCCGCCGGAAGCATCGTAGCTGATGGAGTGCGGATCGTCATAGCCGAACCAGAACGCGGCAACGAGATTGGGCGTGTAGCCGACGAACCACACGTCGGTCCCGTTGTTGGTTGTGCCCGTTTTGCCGGCGATGATTCCTTTCGCGCCATAATCGCGAACTGGCCGGCCTGTCCCATAGTCCACAACGGCGCGAAGCATCGACGTCAGCTGATAGGCGTCGCGCGGATCCATGACCGGAACGGGAGCTTCGATTTCGCTCGTCCACAAAGCGTCACCATCGCGTGTCTCGATTCGCTTCACCAAACGCGGCTTGACGCGAAATCCTCCGTTCGCGAATGGCGCATATGCCCGAACGAGCTCCATCGGCGTCACTTCGATCGCCCCGAGCGCAATGGCGGGGTAATTCGGGATATCGCTTTGAATTCCGTTTCTATGGGCGGTCTCGATAATTCGCGGCAGTCCCACCAGCTGGCTCACTCGCACCGTGGCGGCGTTGGCCGAACGCATGAGCGCTTTACGGAAGGTGATGCGGCCGGCGTAGTCGTCATTGTAGTTGGACGGCGACCACACGGATCGTCCCTGAACCACTTCCACCGGTTCATCCTGAACTTCTGACGCCGGTGTGTAGCCGGCGGAAAGCGCGGCCGCATAGACAAAGGGCTTGAATGCCGATCCCGGTTGACGGTGGGCGAGCAGCGCGCGATTGAAATTCCCGCGCTCGTAGCGGCGCCCGCCAACCATCGCGCGGATGTCGCCGGTGCGCGGATCGATGGCCACCATCGCGCCCTGGATCGCGTGCGACTGGCCTTTGTAATAGCCGCTCGACTCACGCTGGATCGCTGCCGCATGCCGGCGGACGGATCGGTCGGCGGCAATCTGCGCGCGTACGTCGAGGGTTGTATAAACCGTGATGTCGGCGACGTCCTCGTCGCTCTCCTTGAGCACCGAATCAGTGAGGGCGCGTACGGCGTCGAGCGCGAACGAATCGTCGGATGTATCGGGATGCCACTCGTCGCGGGCGATCCGGAGACGGCTCGCAGCAAGAGCGGGGTATCTGTCGGGCGATATGTACCCTTCGCGAACCATCAGCGAGAGTACGAGATTACGACGCGCCAGCGCCCGCCGCGGGTTGCGCCGCGGAGTGTATGCCGATGGCGCCTTCGGAAGCGCGGCGAGCATCGCCGCCTCGGTGACGCTGAGACTGCTCACGCTTTTCCCGAAGAGGTCGCGGCTCGCCGCCTCCACTCCGAACACGCCGTTGCCCAGGTATATGGCATTCAGGTAAAGCTGAAGTATCTGATCCTTGCTGAGCGACTTCTCCATCAGCCGGGCCACGCGCAGCTCGATCAGCTTCTTTGCGAGCGTCCTGTTCTTGTACTGGTTGACCACGAAGCTGTTGCGCGCCGCCTGCATCGTGATTGTGCTGAATCCTTCCCGGACACCCAGCGACTTTGCATTGCTGAGGGAAGCACGGAAAAAGCCGCGCCAGTCAATGCTCCCGTGCTTGTAGAAACGACGGTCTTCCGCCGCGACGAATGCCTGCCGCACCTGAACAGGTACCTGCGAGATGGGTACATTTACCCTGCGGACGATTGCCAGCCGGCCCATCAGACGGCCGCTGCGGTCGTAGATGCGGCCGCCTTCGTCAGGACGGTAGGCCTGAATCTCGCGTGGACTCGGACATTGGCCGAAGCCGCAGGTGCCAAGCCATATGTCAAAGGCGAAAACGCCAATGATGGCAGCCACCAGGGCTCCCTTCAGAATCAACTCACGACGGTTCTCTATTTTCCAATGCATAGTCAATCAGTGTTTGCCGGTATCGTCAGCGCTCTTCTCATCGGGTCAGTCTCTGCATGCACCAGCAAAAGCGATGGAGCCACTACTGATACACCGGCTGCTTCCCGCAATTCCACCGCGCCGGCTCCTGGTTCCATGTCACCTGCCGCCGTGGCCACAACCGCTGCCGATGCTGCACGCACCCCGAACGAGCTGGGGCGCATCCCCGTTGCCGAATACCACCTGATCACCGATCACGACGCTCTTTACGCGCGCGAGCGAAATCATTTCCGCCGCGACCTCGAAGAGATCTACGCACGGGGCTACCGTCCGGTGACGATTTCGCAGATTCTGGACCGCAAGATCGACTTGCCGCGCGGATTGTCCCCAATTGTGTTCGTTTTCGACGACGCCTCACCGAGCCAGTTCAGCTATATCGAGCGCAACGGAAAGCTCGAGATAGATCCGCAAAGCGGGCTCGGAATCTGGCTCGATTTCAGAAAAACCCACCCCGACTGGTCGAATTCAGCGGTCTTCTGCATGCTGCCCGGGGCTGCTGCCGGACGTTCGTTCTTCGGAGACAAGGGAATCGAAGGCCAGAAAACGGAGTGGAGATTCCCCAAGGTGAGATACCTGCACGACCAGGGCTTCGAGCTGTGCAATCACACGCTCTGGCACGCCAACCTCGCGAAGTACTCCGACGCCGTGGTGCAGGAACAGATTGCCCGTGGTCAGCTGGCGATCGACTCGGCCGTGCCGGGCTACAAGGTGAGGACGTTCGCTCTTCCTCTCGGGGTCTGGCCGAAGAACCGCGCGCTGGCTAAGCAGGGATCGTGGACCGATCCAAAGAAAGGCACCGTCGTCCACTATAACAACGAGGCCATTCTCGAGGTATCGGGCGGCCCAACACGGAGCCCTTACGATCCCCAGTTCAACCCGCTCAGCATCACGCGTATCGAAGCAGTCGGCGCCGATCCGGTGCGCACGCTGGATCAGCTCGACAAGAATGGGAATCGATACGTTTCAGACGGCAATCCAGCGACGGTGGCCAGGCCGGCGGCGCCGGCGAAATAGTCAGAAACGCCAACTTTTCAGTTTCCGGATGGCCGTATCGAGCGCTTCGCGCTGTTGGGGGTGCTCGGCAGTGGCGAGAAGCTGCTCGTAGGTTACGATCGCCAGGTCGAGCGCGTCGTAATCGTGTTCGGCGCCGGCCAGGGCCGCCGCGTTGTCGGCGACGTTTGCCAGCGCCAGATCATCGGTCGGAAATCGCGCGGATACCTGCTGCCACCGTGCGACCCGCTGTCTTGGATCGGATTCCGCCAGAGCCCACAGATGCCACGCCGCCCGGTTTGCCGGGTCGGCGGTGATCGCGCGAGAGGCGAGATCGCCAACAACGTCGGGGCCGTGGCCTGCCAGCCAGTAAGCGTTAGCCAACGCCACTATAGCCGGCGCGTCATCCGGCCTTTCGGCCGCGGCGCGCTCGAGTTCATCTATCGAATGTGGAGTGTCATTCATGGGGTTGCTGGACAATTTCATTGCTCAGGTGTACCATTCTGTGACGAGCGCAGCCCTGAGTGGCGCGCCTACGAACAGAATGAGGTCGCGGTCCGCCGCGTGAGTCCAGCCCGCGCCAGCCGCGACAGCCTGTCGCGCTACTTGATTCCCTGCCACACCACAACTTAATGAACGAACGCCGACGTCCTTTTCGTCGCGGCCGAGGGCAACGCCCGTCCGGCCCTCGCGCCAACGAACCGTACGGCGATGCTGATCCGTACCGAGAACCCATGGAACCACCCGTGTCGGGTAACGACAACTTCGACATCCCCGTGCCGCGCAGCGATGCGAACGGCAGCGATTCAGACGACTCATCCGGCTTCAGCAGCTCCGTAGAAACGGGGCCGCCGCCGTCCGAGACGTCGGAGCAATCTCCGCAGCAGTACGGCAACCAGCAAAACCAGCAAAACCAGCAAAACCAGAATCAGCGCCAACAGCCATACGGTGGCGGCGCGCAGGGCGGACGTCCCCAGAACGACCGGGATTCCCGCAACGGAAGGCGTAACCAGCGCAATCCGCGCGGACGTGGGCGAAACAACCGGCCGCAGCAGCCGCAACAGCGCGACCAGGCGCCGCGACAGCCAATGGCGCCGATCGTTCCGGACGGCGAGTCCACAGGATGGTACGATCCGCAGCGCGAAGGCGGGTTCATCCGCCGGGCCGCGAACAGTTATCTGAGCGATCCCGGCGACGCGTACGTTCCGCCGAATCTCTCCCGGCAGTACGGTCTTCGCCGTGGCGACTCTCTACTCGCGACAACCGGGCGCGATCATCGTGGCCGCATCGTCGTCGCTGAGATAACGCAGATCAATGGCGACGATCCTTCGCTCGCTCCCCGCCGCCCGGACTTCGGCTCGCTCATCGCGTCGTATCCGGAACGCAAGCTCACTCTGGAGACCGGCCGGCCTGCCAAGGGCGGACCCGAGCTCACGCGTCGCGCGATCGACCTGATCGCTCCAATCGGCTATGGCCAGCGGGCACTCATCGTCGCTCCGGCACGCGCCGGAAAAACGATGCTCCTCCAGGCCATTGTCGAAGGCGTGGCGATCAATCATCCACAAGCCGTTCTCCTCGTGCTCCTCGTCGACGAGCGTCCCGAGGAAGTCAGCGAGATGATCACCTGGGGATACGGCGAAGTCGTCGCCTCCAGCTTCGACATGCCGGCGGTGCGCCACACCGACGTCACCGAAATGGTGCTCGAGCGGGCGCGCCGGATGGTGGAGCTCGGCAAGGACGTTGTCATCGTTCTCGACTCCATCACCCGCATGGCCCGCGCGTACAACACCGTCGAGCGCGGCACCGGACGCACGCTGAGCGGCGGGCTCGACGCAACGGCAATGGCCAGGCCCAAGGCGTTCTTCGGGTCAGCCAGGTCGGTTGCCCCGGAGCATGGAGGCGGATCCCTGACGATCATCGCCACCGCACTGGTGGAGACCGGATCGCGCATGGACGACGTCATTTTCGAGGAATTCAAGGGCACCGGAAACTGCGAGATCAAGCTCGACCGGTCCCTGGCTGAAAAGCGGATATTCCCCGCGATCGACGTCTCCACCAGTGGCACCCGGCGCGAGGACAAACTCTTCAAGCCAAACCAGTTGGAGCATGTCTACACCCTGCGGCGGGGACTCCAGCAGATGCCATCGACCTCGGCCATGGAATGGCTCATCAAGCGGATAGCCGCCACCCCGAATAACGACGCCCTTCTGGAAGGCCTCTAGCAACCGGCCCGCCCCTTGCTCTTTGGGGGGCACTATGCGGTCCGGTCTTCGGCAGCTGTTTGGGGTGTCTGCGGTCGTTGCAGCACTCCCCACAATTCTCGGGTCACAGCCACCCGTCACCAGGAAACCACCCCCAGTCATGGAGGTCGGTAGCCTCACGGTCAACGGCGTGCACGCGGTCAAGCTGCCGGAGCTGCTGATTAACATCGCGACCGAGCCAAACCACTGCATCTCGCTCGTGCTGAAGCCGATCTGCGTGCTCAGCAAGTCGAAGTACTTCTTCAAGCGCGTCCGCTACGAGCCCGCGGAGCTGAAGCGCGATGTGCTGCGCATTCGCGTCTTTTACTACAAGCGCGGATTTCGCGAAACCACTGTCGACACGCTCGTGACCCAGAAGGAGACCGACGAGGTCGCAATCACCTTCAATATCGTTGAGGGCCCACCGACTCTCGTCTCGGCGATCGACGTCGTTCAGGCACAGCCGGTACTCAGCGCCACGGAAGTCGGCAAGCGGGTGGTGCTCGGCAAAGGCACACCGCTGAATCTCCTGCGACTCGACTCCACGGTCGTGTATCTCCAGCAGAGTCTCTGGGACAAAGGTTACGCCGACGCCGTCATCGAGCCGGCAATTGTCCTCGATTCGGCGGCCCGCTCGGCGTCGGTGAAAATCAACGTCAATCCGCGCTGGAAGGCGACGATCAGCGACATCGTGATCGAGGGCGAGAACCGGATCACCGAGCGCACCATCCGTAAATCGCTCACGATGAAGGTCGGCGATCTGTTCCGCCGGGCCGAGCTGCTCAAGAGTCAGCGGGCACTTTACGAGTCGAACCTGTTCCGCCGCGCCGCTATCGAAATCCCGAAGCAGGAAGACTCGACCAAGGTCGTCGTCGTGACGGTCCAGGAAGCTCCGCTCCGTGACGCACGGGTCAGTGCCGGCTTCAACACCATTGATTTCTTCCAGGTAGAGGGACGCTACACTCACTACAACTTTCTTGGTGCAGCCCGCCGCCTCGAGTTTCAGGCGGCAGTAGGCAACCTCTTCTCAGGATCACTCAACGGACGAGGCATCTTCCGGAATTCCACCATCAACATCGGCAGCGACCGGTCGCGCTATTTCACGCCGACCTACAACGCCAGCATAAGTCTTCGCCAGCCGTGGTTCGGATCACATGAGAACGAGCTTGCCACGGGCGTCTTTGCACATCGGCGGAGTGCGCCGGGCATCTACGTCGATCGCGGCTTTGGAACGACGATCACATTCACACGCCAGGTGGCCGATCGGGCACCGGCGAGCGCAAACTACACGTTCGAAATGACGCGCCTCGAGGCGGGCGACGTCTACTTCTGCATCAACTACGGCGTCTGCGACAGCTCGACCCTCACCGCGCTGCGCGCGCAGCACCGGCTGTCGCCGTTCACGCTGACTTCGTCCGTCGAGCGCACCAACGATCCATTCGAGCCCACGCACGGCCTGCGCGCGACCGTGGACGCCGAGCATGCGTCTTCGATCACAGCTTCGGACTTTCGCTACAACCGGGCGTCGGCCGATGGTGCAGCGTTCCGGCCGTTCAGAAAGCGAGGCGCGCTCGGTGCGCACCTGCGGCTTGGCTGGGTGCATGCCCTCGCCAGTACGGGCGAGGCAGTCGGCATCGGCTCCGACACCGATGTGCTGCATCCTCTAAAACGCTTTTATGCGGGCGGCTCGAGGTCGGTGCGCGGCTACGGCGAGAACCAGCTCGGGCCACGAATTCTCACAATACCCGCGAGCACGCTGCGACGCGGAACGTCGGGATGCCCCGAAGCAACGCCGATTACCGCCTGCGATCCGAACGCGGCTTCGCTCAAGGATCGGGATTTCGAGCCCCGTCCGCTGGGCGGAAACATCGTCGCCGAAGGAAGCGTCGAGCTTCGTTTTCCCCTCTACGGGGACAAGGTCCTCGGTGCGACGTTCATCGACGCCGGCTATGTATCACAGCGAGTGAATCCAGACCTTCCACGGAGCAAGGCCGCGATCACCCCGGGCTTTGGCGTGCGGTATCTCTCCCAGGTGGGGCCGATACGCGTTGACTTCGGGATCAATCCGGCGCTCAGCGAAACGCTGCCGGTTGTCACTGAAGCCGTCGTGAATGGCCAGTCGCGTCTCGTCACACTCGATCAGCGACGCGTGTACCACCCGGTAAGGGGCGGATTCAACGGCGTTCTCGATCGACTCACGCTGCACCTCTCAATCGGCGAAGCATTCTGATGAGGAAGCATCTCATCCGAACACTGGCAGTAATCGCCGCAATCGCGCTTCTGTTGTTGATCGGCGTGTACGCCATTACCGAGACCGACTGGGGTCACGAGCAGGTGCGCAAGCGCTTCGAGGCGCTGATTCAGAACAACTCGCACGGCGTGGTGAGAATCGGTCGTATCTCCGGCAATCTGCTCAACGGGTTCATCGCTCACGACGTGAGCGTCACCGACAGCAGCGGCGCCCCGTTCATCAGGGTTGACTCCGCAGCGGGCGGCTACGGCTTGAACACGCTGAGACAAAAACACATCGAGCTCGACAACCTGCGGCTGTATCATCCGGTGGTCGTTCTCGACAGGCAGCCCGGCGGGAAGTGGAACTGGGACCGGATTTTCCCCCGTGATACGCTCACGCCGCGCGGACGCGAGAAGACTGGATGGGGCACCTGGATCCGGTTCACCAACACCACGATAGTCGATGGCGAGTTGACACTTCGCTCTCCCTGGTCGGTGAACACGAAGCTCAACGGCGCTGCGGCGGCTGCCGCTCTCAAGCTCGCACTGAGTGACGAAGGGCGGTATCGCCTCGAGAAAGTGGCTGGCGGTTATCAGAAGGTTTCGTCGTTCCATCACCTTCAGGCAAAGATCCCGGTGCTTCGCCTGGAAGATCCGGCATACAAGACACGCTTTGCCGACGTGGCGTTCGCGACCGGCATTGCCGAGCCGTTCAAGCCACCGGTTATCGACGTGAAATCGCTGGTCGGAAAGTTCGACTTCACGACTGATTCAGTGTGGTGGTCGAGTGCCCGCGCGGTACTGCCGGCAAGCCGCCTTGCCGGATCGGGACGATACGCTCTTGACAACGACAATCTCCGCCTGAGGCTTCGCGCCGATCCCGTCGCTGCGGCGGACCTGCGCTGGATATCGCCGCGAATCCCAGAGAAGGGAACGGGCAAGCTCGACTTCGCACTCGACTGGGTGGCGGATACGAGTACCTACGTCGCACAGAATGCCGACGTCCAGCTCGCTGATTCGCATCTCCGCGGCAAGCTGGGCCTGACCATGACGGACACATGGTTTACGCTCCACGACACGAACTTTCAGTTCGCCAATCTCGACACTCACCTGATTCAGCGGCTGTTCCCACTCGTCAAGCCACCGCGACACGGAATTCTCAATGGCCGGCTGGCGGCTGAAGGCGAGCAGAAAGCGATGGACGTGAACACGGACGTCACGTTCGATGATCGCGCGTCGGGAAGAAGCAGAATCCTCGCGGTGGGTAAGGTGGGATTCGGGAAAGGCGTGTTCAACGCCACCAACCTCCACCTGACGCTGCGGCCGCTGCAGATGAATCTTGCCAAGGCAATGGCACCGAAGCTTCCCCTTGGTGGAACGCTGAGCGGAACTGCAACGCTGAACGGATCGACGACGACGCGAATGGTGGCCCGTGCGGACATCACTCACGTGGACAGAGGAAGCGTATCGCGCATCACCGGCACCGGAATCGTGCGCAATCCACGCGGCGCGTCGCTTGCCAGCGCGTGGTTCGATATCGACGCGCGGCTGCACCCACTGTCGCTCGCGACCGCCGGTAGATTCGCACCCGCGCTCGGGTTGCTCGGCTCCGCCACCGGACCGATACGCCTCACCGGCACCACTCGCGATCTGGCCATCAAGACAGACCTCGCGTTCCCGGACGGCGGCTCCGCCAGCCTCACCGGACGGCTGAGCCTCGCCGGAGCGCAGAAGGGTTACGACGTGTCGCTGCAAACAAATCTGCTCAACGCCAACGCAATCATCGCCAAGGCTCCGCGCACCTCGCTCACGGGAACGGCGACAGCGACAGGACAAGGATTCGACCCGGCGACGATGAACGCCCGCATCGTCGCCGACTTCGGCGCCTCCTCGTACGACACGCTGTCCGTCGACTCGCTCAAAGTCAGGCTTACAGCGGCGAACGGAATCGCCAGAGTAGACACGCTGACGCTGGCCGTTCCGCAGGGCGTTGCCAGCGCCAGCGGAACTTTCGGCCTGGCACGTGGGAAGAGCGGTGATCTGCGATACCATGTCGCCATCGATTCTCTCGCCCAGATTGCGTCGTTCCTTCCGGCACAAAAGGGCGAGGTTCCCCCGCGCCCTGCCATACTCGCCGGGCGGCTTTCGCGAGCGCAACGGGATTCGGCACGGCTCGCCGAGGCGACCGAAGTGGAGCGGGCGGTGACGGGACGGGCGCCGGCGCCTCGCGCCCCCGTTGACACTCCGCGAGTCGTGAACCGCGCGCAGGTCTCAGGTTCGGTTCGCGCCGACGGCGTCGCAACCGGCAACGTCCACAACTTTGGAGCCACCGGGACAGCCAGCGGAGAGAACATCGTCGCACTCGGCAGCACCGTGCGGAAGTTTCGCGCTGATTATTCGTGGACCAACGCGCTGACGCCGCAGTCGCGCGTGAAAATCAACGCCAATGCCACTGATCTGGTGGCGGCCGGTTTCCACCTCGACAGCGTTCAGGCGGCGCTGAACTACCAGAAACCGCTCGGGACCGTTTCGCTCGAAATCCACCAGGACACGCAGAACAGTTACAGCGCCAACGCCGACTACACCCTCAACAAGGCTCAGAACGAGCTTCGCCTGAATGATTTGAAGCTGCGCTTCGATACGACCGTGTGGGCGAGCGTACACCCGTCAGGCATTCACTGGGGGCCTGCCGGATACGAAGTCTCCCAGCTCGAGCTTCGAAACGGCGGCACCGGCCGAATCTTCGTCAATGGACTGCTGCCCAAGGAGGGCTCGGCCAATTTCGAGGTGGCAGTAGACAACTTTGCGGTCCAGGACCTGATTGCTCTCGCGCAGAGCAGCGTCGATGCACAGGGATTCGTGTCCTTCGATGTGCACGCGTCGGGCACCGCTGCCGACCCGACATTGCGTGGCGCTTTTGGAACGCAGAATCTGAGGTACAACGGGTCTGCGGTCCCCGAGCTGCACGGCACGCTGAGTTACGCCAACCAGACGCTCACCGGTCGCGCCGAAGCGATGAAGCCCGGCGAAGTTCCATTCTTCGTTGCATCGGGAACGATTCCAATCAATCTCGCGTTCACCGGCGTGACCGGCTCCCGGTTCCCGGCCAATCGCCAGATCGATCTGGCGATCAAGGCCGACAGTCTGCCGCTGGATTTCGTCCCGCAGGTGAACACACTGTTCAGTGACCTGCGCGGGCATGCGGTGGCGAACTTCAAGCTCGGCGGCACGCTCAATCATCCGGAGCTCACCGGACAATTCAGTCTCGTCGACGCCCAGCTCCGGGTGGTTCCGCTCGGGCTCAATCTCACTGGAGTGAGCAGCTCCATCCGAATGCTGCGCGATACCGTTGTCATAGACTCCCTCATCGCACGGAGCGGTGGCAAAATCGCGATTACAGGCGGCATTGGCATCGGAGCACTTCGCAATCCGACGTTCGATCTCAAGGGGTTTGCCAACAACGCCCTTATCCTCAACAACGACAGCGGCAACTTGACGGCGAGCGCCGACATATCCGTTGTGGGCAGCTTCGACCAGCCGTACGTCACGGGAACGCTTCGTATTCTGGAAGGCGTTGTATACATCCCGGAATCAGAGGGCAAGACCGTCATCAGCGCGAGCGATCCCGCGTTGTTCAGCGTCCTCGACACCGCCGTGGCCAGCAACAGGGAGATCTTTCCGACACAATCGCCACTGCTGGCAAACCTCAGAATGGACGTGAACCTCCGCGTCGACCGCGATGTGTTTGTCAGGTCGCGCGACGCCAACGTGGAGGTCTACAGCGATGACGACCTTGTGATTCACGTAAACCGGGCCAAGGAGTCGCTGACACTCGACGGCGTGCTGCTCAGCGAGCGGGGCGAGTACCGCTTCCTCACCAAGCGCTTTACCATCAAGCGGGGCTCGGCCACTTTCGTCAACGTTGGCGAGCTGAACCCCACGCTTCAAGTAACCGGCGCCTATGAAGTGCGGCTGCCGTCGCGCGAAGCGATCAACATCAGCATCACCATCGGCGGAACGCTTCTCAATCCCCGTATTTCGCTATCGAGCGATGCCCAGCCGCCTATCCCGCAGAGTGATCTGTTGAGCTACTTGGCCTTTGGCCGGTCGTCGTCGTCGCTGCTTCAGCTCGAGGCGTCGGGAGTGGGCAGCAGCAGCAACCTCATCGGCGCCGGTGCCGCTCTCGCCACCCAGCAACTGGCCGGCGTAGCACTCGGCGTGATGGCCGACCAGGCGGCCGGCGAGGCAGCGCGGACGCTTGGTGCGGACGTCTTCAACATCACTCCGGCGGACGTGCAGACCGACGTTGGCGGGTTCCTCCGCGGCACGGAGGTCGAATTCGGGAAGTACATCAAGTCACACACATTTGTCGGACTCCAGTTCCGGCCTGACCCGCAGGCGCTGAAGCGGCCGGGCATCTATCTGCAGCATCGCTTTGGAGGATTGAAAGGCTACAGCCTCGAGACGAGCATCGAGCCGCGGTTCGTCCTTCCCGAACCGAGCCTCGCCCTGCAGCAGCCGGTCACCACGAGCGTGTTCGGGCTCTTCCTCATCCGTGAATGGCGGTTCTAGCTAGTGACTTTGTATTATAAAGTACTTGCTAAAATAGATTAACCATACGAATATTACGTCACACCCAGAAACGGGGATGACGTGAGCGTTGCCGATGCAGGACTCGCAAGAGATAACCCGCGGCTCGTCTGGACCGCGGCACTGATAGTCGCCGCGCTCGGGGCCTGGATCATGTACGACGCCATGCCCGGAGTTAACTGGGGACTCTGGATTGCAGCGGCATCAGTCGGCCTTGTCCTCGTCGCCCGTGCCCGGGGAACGCTCGACACGGTCACCCTGCTCGTGTGCGCCATCGCAACCCTGCTCGCGGCAGGCGCAGGCATCACCGCCGACCCTGTGATGCACGGGCTCATCTGCCTCGCCGTAATTCTCTTTCTTTCGCTCGGGATGCTGCTGGCGATTGCTCCTGCCGTCGAGCGCATTTCCGCCCCCTTTGTCATCAGCTCGCCCATTGTTGCTGCTGGAAACGCGGCCGGTGAATCCTTCCGGCGCGTAGTGGACCTCTCGGGCACGTTTCGCTCTCCGCGGGCGCGGGCCACGGTACGTGGACTCGCCATCACCATTCCCGTCCTTCTTTTCTTCGCGCTGCTCCTCGCCGGCGCAGATCCGATATTTGCGATCTGGCGCGACCAGGTTGCGCGAATCGTCGCCGCCTGGTCGTTCATCCCTCGTCTTGTTTTTTTCTGTGTGCTGCTGCCAGTGGTGCTGGGAGCCTACAGCTTTGCCGCGCGTGAGCTCGCGCCCGTCCCGTCTCACGCCGCTGGTTCCCTGAGTTCCACTGCCCGCTCCGATCACTTGCTGGGTGCCACGGAGCGGCTGATTCTCGTGTCCGGTGTCACTGGGCTTTTTTGGCTTTTCATTGCCGTCCAGCTCAGCTACCTGTTCGGCAACACTCCGAGCGTTCCCGGCTCTGGAATGTCGTTCGCCGAGTATGCTCAGCGTGGATTTGGAGAGCTGACCATCGTTGTGACCCTCTCAGTGCTACTCATCGTGCTCACCGAGCGATACGGGCAGATCGACGGTCACGCGGGAAAGTTGAAAGCAATTGCGCTGGCGCTGCTTATCGCGGATGCCATCATGCTGGCATCCGCGTTTCATCGCGTGTCGCTCTACGAAGCCGCTTATGGCTATACGGTTTCGCGACTGTACGCCCAGGCGTACATGCTGGTCCTGGCTGCCGGTTTGGTGGCGCTGGTAGCCGAGGTGTCCGGAGAGCTCGACACCGGCCGTCTTTTTCGTCGTGTATTCAGCGTCGCCGTCGCGGCATTCACGATTCTCGTCTATTGGAACCACGAGGCGTGGATCGCCGACGCGAACATCGACAGGCCGGCTGCGCGCGGCAATCTCGACGTGGACTATCTCACCCGGAATCTCTCGCTCAATGCGGTCCCGATGCTTGTGTCGCGATTGTCGACGCTTGCCGAGCCCGCCCGATCGGAGCTTCGTGAGGCGCTCGTCTCGCGTTATGGCAGCGGTCGCCAGTTACGCGATGACCGCTGGTTCGAATGGAATTTCCGGCGGCAGCAGGCGAGGAAGTCTCTCGCGCAGATCGGAGTTCCGCGTCCTGCCGTCGCGCCGCGGGCCCACAGCATCCCGTGACTTAGATCTGCTTTGCCACAGAAACACAGAAACACAGAAAACTGCGGAATGTTTTTTGTGAACTGCGCCCGTTGCCTACGGATCGTGGCGCAGTCTGAAGTTGCTGTTGCTGTTGCTGTTTAAACCCAAGAAGAAAGGACTTTCTATTCGGGCCGGACTCTTCGCAGCGCCTGGTGGCTTTCTGTGTTTCTGTGTTTCTGTGGCAATTTGGAAGGATTTAGGCCTTTCCGTTCCTTCCGTATTCGTCCCACAGCACGGCCATTGCGGTCATGCCCAGCCGGAAGTTCTCATCGCTCATCCATTCGTCGGGAGCGTGCGCATTCTCGCCGGGTAGTCCGAACCCGACCAGCAGCACCGGGGTCTTGAGAATTCTCTCGAAATCGCCGACCACTGGAATCGAGCCTCCTTCACCGACGATCACGGCCTCCCTGTCGAAGGCCTGCCGTAGCGCGCGACGGGCCGCGTCGAATATCGGGCCGGTCACTTCTGCCCTCCACGGGCGGCCGCCGTGCAGATGCGTCACGGTGACTTTCACTCCCTGCGGCGCGGTACGCATCACGTGTGCTTCCATCAGCTTCTCGATCTGCGCCGGGTCCTGATCCGGGACGAGGCGGCAGCTGATCTTGGCCATGGCTTTCGCCGGAAGCACGGTCTTGGCTCCTTCACCGATGTAGCCGCTAAGCAAGCCGTTCACTTCGCAGGTCGGGCGAGCCCAGAGCCGCTCGAGAACCGTGTATGCTTCTTCGCCGCCGAGGGCCGGCACTCCAATGTCTCGTTGAAATTCCGCCTCGTCGAATGGCAACTCGCGCATCTGCTTGAGAATACGCGGCTCCCATTCGCGTACATCATCATAGAACCCGTCGATGGCGATGCGCCCGTTTTCGTCGTGCAGCGTTGCGATGATATGCGCCATGGCCATTGCCGGATTCACCACTGCGCCACCGTAGCTGCCCGAATGCAGATCGCACATCGGGCCCTCGACGTCGATCTGGAAGTAAGCCAGTCCGCGCAGCGAAGACAGTATGGACGGCTGCCCTGGAGCGAACATCGACGAGTCGGAGATCACCGCTACGTCGGACTTCAGAAGCTCCTGGTTCTCGCTGATGAAATGCTCGAGGTTGGAGCTGCCGACTTCCTCTTCGCCTTCAGCGATCAGAACGATGTTCACCGGAAGGCGTGAGCGCGTGGCCAGATGGGCCTCGATGGCCTTTATGTGAAGAAAGAGCTGTCCCTTGTCGTCCACCGATCCGCGAGCGTAGATCCTCCCGTCGCGCACTGTCGGCTCAAAGGGCGGCGACGTCCACAGATTGAGAGGCTCGGCCGGCTGGACATCGTAATGGCCATAAACCAGCGCAGTGGGCGCCCCGGGAGCGCCTCGCCACTCGCCGACGACAATCGGATGCCCCGGCGTTGGATGGATCGTGGCCTTGAGGCCGACCTTTTCCATCGACTGCCTCACCCACTCAGCGGCACGCGCAGTATCGGCATTGTGCTCCGACCTGGCGCTCACGCTTGGAATGCGCAAAAACTCGAATAGCTCGTCGTGAATCCGGGCGTTATTCTGCTCGAGGTAGGCTGTGAGGTCCGATGCTCCGGCTGATTTCATGGTCGAGTGTTCCCCAGTATGCTTTCGTGGCTTCGATTTCACATTCATTGTGGTCGCCGGCGGGCCTTGAATCTGCAGATGTGATGCCTTGAACCGATTCCGCCGCGGCAGGAAACTAACGCGATTACGGGACCCTTGCCTGATATTTCCGGTCAGAATGCCAAGAACTGCAGCAGGAATTCGCACCGAGACGCAGGTCTCCGCCGGCGGGATCGTTTTTCGCCAGAAAGAAGGTGGAACGACCGTAGCCTTGATTTCGGTTGGCAAGCCGCCCCGCTGGCAGCTTCCGAAGGGGCTCGTGGATGCCGGTGAGAGCCTCGAAGCTGCTGCGCTCCGCGAGGTTCGCGAGGAGGCCGGAATAGAAGCGACAATTGTCGAGAAGATGGAAACCGTGGAGTACTGGTACCAGGCAACGGTTGCCGGAAGCCGTGTGCGATACCACAAATTCGTTCACTTTTTTTCCATGCAGTACGTATCGGGTAACATCGCCGACCACGATGACGAGGTGAACGAGGCCCGGTGGATGGAAGTGAGCGAGGCGCTCGATGCAATCGCTTTCAAGAGCGAGCGAACGGTGCTGGCCAAGGCAGTCGAGCGCATATTGCGGAATGGCTAGCTTCCGCACGACAGCCGTTCGATGAGAACATCGACCACCGCCGGTCTTTAGACCTCGATGCCTAACAAGCTCGCCGCTGAGACAAGCCCCTACCTGCTTCAGCACCGTGACAACCCGGTTGACTGGTATCCGTGGGGCGCTGAAGCCCTCGCCCGCGCGCGGACTGAGGACCGTCCGATCCTCCTCAGCATTGGCTATGCGGCCTGTCACTGGTGTCACGTGATGGCACACGAGTCGTTCGAGAACGAGGACACCGCGCGGGTGATGAATGAGCTGTTCGTCAATATCAAAGTCGACCGTGAAGAACGCCCCGACCTCGACAGCATCTACATGCAGGCGGTTCAGGCCCTCACCGGCCAGGGCGGGTGGCCGATGACTGTGTTTCTCACTCCCGAGGGAGTGCCGTTTTTTGGCGGCACGTACTATCCGCCCGAAGATCGTCAGGGAATGCCGTCATTTACGCGTGTTCTGCATTCTGTCGCCGACGCCTGGTCAAGTCGCCGGGACGCAATCACGAGCACTTCCGTCCAGCTCCGGCAGATCTACGACTCTGCGAAAGGCCGGGCGGAGCGCCAGGGTGCGCTGACCGCGCATGCTCTCGACCTCGCTTATCGCGCTCTGGCCCAGCATTACGACATACCAAACGGCGGCTTCGACGGCGCGCCCAAGTTTCCGCCGACAATGTCGCTGGATTTTCTGCTACGCTACTGGAAGCGCACCGATACGAGCTATGCCCTGGAGATGGCGGCCGAATCGTTCCGCAAAATGTCGCGAGGCGGTTTCTACGATCAGGCCGGCGGCGGCTTCCATCGATACACCGTGGACGCGGTATGGCTCGTTCCTCACTTCGAGAAGATGCTGTACGACAACGCTTTGCTGGTGCGGCTTGGAGCACACCTCTGGCAGGCGACTCGCGACGAGGAGGTGCGTCGTATCACTTCCGAAACGCTCACATGGCTTGGCCGCGAGATGACGTCGCCCGGGGGAGGATTCTACTCATCACTCGACGCTGACAGCGAGGGACACGAGGGGAAGTTCTATGTCTGGAGCGAGCAGGAGATCGACTCTCTCCTTGGTGGCGATGCGCCGCTCTTCAAGACGTATTACGCTGTGACCGCCGCCGGCAACTTCGAGGGACGGAATATCCTCCATGTTGCCGCCGAGCCCGGCGTCACGGCGTCGAGGAATGGAGTGTCGCTCGACGAGCTGGCGCGGGTTCTCGCCAGGGGCAAAGAGATTCTTTACGCCGAGCGGGCCAGACGCGTCTGGCCCGCCCGCGACGAAAAGATTCTCGCCGGATGGAACGGGTTGATGCTACGGGGAGTGGCCACTGCAGCCCGCATCTTTCGCGATCCCGCACATCGGCAGATGGCGCTCGCAAACGGAGAGTTCCTCGTCCGCGAAATGGTGCGCGACAACCGCGTCATGCGGTCACACAACGCCGGCGAAACGCGCATCCCTGGTTTTCTGGAAGACTACGCCGCGGTGGCGCTTGGCTTTGTGGCGTTATACGAGCTGACATTCGACCCAATGTGGATCGACCGTGCAGTGGCGATCGCGACCTCGATGGTGCAGTGGTTCTGGGACGACTCCACGGGGGCATTCTTCGATACGGCGAGCGATGCCGAGGAGCTGATCACCCGTCCCCGCGACATCACCGACAACGCGATGCCGTCGGGCACTTCGCTGGCGGTCGATCTCCTGCTCCATCTGGCAGACCTCACCAAAGACGCCGAGATGCGCCGGCGGGCGACGTTCATTCTCGAGGCATCGGCGGCAGCTCTGATGAAATATCCGACTGCGTTCGGGCACTTGCTCGGCGCCGCCGACATGGCCGTCAACGGCGCGGTAGAGGTGGCGATTGCCGGCCAGCCCGCAAATGCGCGGTTCGAAATACTGGAGAGTGAAATCGCCGCGCACTACGTTCCCTCTCTCGTACTTGCCGGGGGAAGTCCGGAAAGCAGTGGGCGTGTTTCGCTTCTCGCGAACAGGGTTTCCAGAGACGGAATTCCCACCGCATACGTCTGCCGGTCGTACGCTTGCGATGAGCCGGTAACCGATGCAGCTGCGCTTGGCAGGCAGCTCGAAGCTGCACCCCGTGCCATTACCTCTGCCGGAGTCTGAAATGGAGAGATCGAACCGGATCGCCCAGGTCTATGGTTATACAGTCTGCCTTGTCGCAATCATCACCTTTCTCATCTCGGCCGCAGGGATCGTTAACGCTGCCTTCAATCTCAGCGATCCACTCCGAGCCGAGGGTTTCGGGGGGATGAGCGGAAATGGCTCTCTTACGTCGTTCGAAGCATACAAGATGAACCGCAAGCAGCAGAGGCCGGTCATTCTCCGCACCCCAAACGCGCCTGATGCCGTCAGTGGATCCCTGAATGTGCCGGTGGCCGACTCCAGCGACACCGAGCTGCGCAAGACGTTCGAGGCTGAGCGTGCCGATCAGATCGGCAACGTCCACTTTCGCTCGATGCGGTCGCTCGTTACGGCCTTCCTGATGATCATCATCTCGTCTGGCCTGTTTCTCATGCACTGGCGATGGTTGCGGCGGGAAGAGCTGAAGCCCTGACGGAGGCGAGGCCATCGTTCTTTTTCAGTGTGCGGTTGAAAAAAAACAATAACGCAGTATCCGTTTCTGATCCGTCAAATCCGTCAAATCCGTTTTACATGTAGTTGGCCGTTGACGGCGCATCGTACTGTCCCGTCGTAGGCAGCTAGCGGCTTTGAGCTTCAGTCAGGCTATCGGCTCTCAGCATGCCGTTCTTGGTTATGCGTTTCAGCAGTTATTCGAAGTCGAGCGCCAGATCCATAGCCCTGGCAGAGTGAGTCAACGCCCCGACGGATATCCAATCCACTCCCGTCTCGGCGATCGAGCGAACGCGGTCGAGCGTAACTCCGCCCGACGCCTCGGTTACAGCGCGGCCATCCACCAGCTCCACCGCCTGCCGCAGCATCGCATTGCTCATGTTGTCGAGCATGATCACGTCCGCCCTTGCGACGAGCGCTGACCGCACTTGATCCAGATTGTCACATTCGACTTCCACCGCCGTTCGCGGCGGCGCGATGTTGCGGGCGCGTTGCACCGCGAGCTCGACGTCACCGCCAACCGCGGCAAGATGGTTGTCCTTGATGAGAACGGCGGCCGAGAGGTCCATTCGGTGGTTCATCCCGCCTCCGGCACGCACCGCATACTTCTCCAATCGACGCCAGCCGGGTGTTGTCTTGCGCGTGTCGAGGATCTTGGCCCCGGTGCCTTTGATGGCGTCGACGTATTTCGCCGTGAGAGACGCGACTCCAGACAATCGCTGCAGGAAATTGAGCGCGACCCGCTCCGCCGAGAGCAGCCCGCGAGCGTGACCGGTGACGAAGATCACTGGCATCATCGCCTGCACCCGCTGTCCATCTTTCACCGCTGTCCTCACGGATACATTCGGATCCCGCTGGCGAAACGCCTCACGGGCCAGAGGAATTCCCGCTATTACACCCGGCTCCCGCGCTACGATAGTGCAGCGCGAACGGCGATCGGAGACCACGGTCGCGATGCTGGTGATGTCGCTCGCCGCACAATCCTCCTCGAGCGCGTTTCGGACGATGGTCTCAGTCATCAGCCGGGCGTACGGAAACCGCAGCCCACTCACCGGTGCAAATCCGCGTTCGGCGAGTGCGGTCACGCGCCGGGAACGCTTCACTCTCCGGGATCCTCGGTGGTTTCCGGTTTGGGCGAGAGCGGTGTGTTTCCCCCAATTGCTATCATCCGCTCGATGGCACGGCGAGCGCGAGCTGATGTCTCCGGATCGACGGTGATGTGATGCTGAAGCCGCTCGAGCGATCTCAGCACCTTCGGCAGCGTCGTCACCTTCATGAAAGCGCAGACCGCCAGGTCGTTGGCAGGATAGAATTTCTTGGTGGGATTCTCGTGTCTCAGCCGATGGAGAATGCCCACTTCCGTGGCGACAATGAATTCATTCGCGTCGGAGATGCGCGGGCGATTGATCATCCCTTCAGTCGAGAGTATCTGGACTCCCTCGGGGTCCACATCGCCGGCGGATACCGCTTCGACGGCGCTCGTCGCGCAACCGCACTCGGGATGAATGAGGAACTCTGCATCGGGATGCAGCGATCGTTGATAGTCGATGTTCTCGGGATCTATCCCGGCGTGCACGTGGCACTCACCCATCCATACGTGCATGTTCCTGCGGCCGGTCACCCGGCGGACATGCGCTCCGAGGAACATGTCCGGGAGGAACAGAACGTCGGTATCGATGGGAATCGAGTTCACTATCTCCACCGCGTTCCCTGACGTGCAACAGTAATCGCTCTCCGCTTTCACGTCGGCCGTTGTGTTGACGTATGACACCACCACGGCACCCGGGTGCTCCGCTTTCCACTCACGGAGCTGATCGCCGTCTATCGTCGCGGCGAGAGAGCAGCCCGCTGCGAGATCGGGCAGCAGCACCATCTTGTTCGGCGACAGGATTGCCGCTGTCTCCGCCATGAAATGGACGCCGCAGAAGACAATGATGTCGGCTTTTGTCTTGGCGGCTTCCCGGCTCAGCCCGAGTGAATCGCCGACGAAATCGGCTACGTCCTGCACCTCCGGACGCTCGTAGTTGTGCGCCAGAATCACCGCGTTCCGCTTGGCAGCGAGCCGTTTGATCTCCTCCTGCAGATCCGCCACGTCCTGCGCGCTTCCGGCCATCCCTCCGTATATCAGATCAGTGGTCATCTTACCATTCTATGTGTTTGCCGCGCCATTTGCGCTTTGCGTGCGGGAAATCGCTGCGAAAGTGCCCGCCCCGTGATTCCTTTCGCATGAGCGCCGCTTCAGTGATGAGCCGCGCAGTCTCCACCATGTTCACCTCTTCGGTTGCTCCAACCGGCAGTCGCTGCTCGATGCTGGACAAAACGGTCAGGCACTGTCGAAGTCCTTTCGCCGTGCGGGCGATGCCCGCGTGCTCCCACATCACGCTTCGAACGTCGTCGGCCGCGACCTGTGCAGCACCGCGGTCGACGAGAGGCGGCGCATCCCAGCTCTTCCTGCGCGGAACACCCTTGAGCGGCGGACGCGCAATCATGTCGCGAGCCACACGCTCAGCGAACACCAGCCCTTCGAGGAGTGAGTTCGACGCCAGCCGGTTTGCGCCGTGTACTCCCGTACGCGAAACCTCACCGCAGGCGTAGAGCCGTTCCATCGTTGACCTTCCGCTGAGATCGGTGACGATCCCACCCATCATGTAGTGCGCCGCCGGAATTACCGGAATCAGCTCCGTCGCCGGATTGATTCCCCGCGCGCGGCACAGTGCGAATATTCCGGGAAAGCGCTTCTTGAATCCGGCGCCGAGCTTTCGCGCGTCGAGCCACACCCTGCTTCCTTTCGCCCGCTCGCGGAATATCTCACGCGCGACTACATCACGCGGCGCGAGCTCTGCCAGCTTGTGGCGCTTCAGCATGAACCGCGTTCCCGCATCGTTGACCAGCACCGCCCCTTCGCCGCGAACCGCTTCCGAGATCAGGGCGAGAGGATTCTCCGGAGTCTCCAGGGCCGTGGGATGGAACTGCACAAACTCCATGTCGGCCAGCCGAGCTCCGGCGCGGTGGGCAATGGCGTACCCGTCACCTGTGGCCACCTGTGGATTGGTCGTGTACCGGTACACCTGACCGCAGCCGCCGGTGGCGAGAACGGTCGCGTCGGCGATGATTTCCACGGGATCGCCGGCAAGAGTTGCACGCACGCCGTGGCAGCGGCCGTCGGCGACAATCAGGTCCAGCACGCGCGTTCGCTCGAGAACCGCGATTCGCTGGCTGTCGCTCACGCGACTGATGAGCGCCCGCGCGACCTCGGCCCCCGTTTGATCTCCGTGAGCGTGGACAATGCGGCGACGTGAATGAGCCGCTTCGCGTCCAAGTGTGAACTCGCCGCCCGGCTCGAGATCGAACCGTGCGCCCGCGGTCTGGAGCTCTCTGACGCGAGCCGGGCCCTCTTCGACCAGCACCTGGACTGCCTTTGCGTCGCAGAGCGCCGCGCCCGCAGCGAGCGTGTCGATCCGGTGAAGCTGGGGCGAATCTCCCGCTCCAAGCGCGGCGGCAATTCCTCCCTGGGCATACGCGGTGGCGCTGTCGAACAGCGACCGCTTGGTGAGCACCATCACGTCGCCCTCGGACGATGCCCGAAGCGCCGTATGGAGCCCTGCAACTCCGCTTCCAACAACGAGAAAGCGTGTCCGTATGCGGTCAGCCATGGAGTGAAATCAATCGGGAACCAGTGACGATAGAAAGGGGCGGTGCCGCCTTGCCGGATAGCTGATTGTGTACGATTCTTCCCCGTCAGATGCGCAAACTCCTCATCGTCGCCGCGGCGCTGCTTGCTGTTCACGTCGCATTGCTGTTCGCCGGCGGCGGAGGCACGGCTGCCGCCGCAAAAGCCGGGGGCGCCAATGTCGGCATCGTTCTCGATGTCGGCGGCAGAGGCGACAAGTCGTTCAACGATGGCGCCTACGCCGGCGCTGACAGCGCGGTTCGCACAATCGGCTCGAACGTTCGTTTCATCGAGCCCGGCGAAGGCTCGGACCGCGAAGCGGGCCTGAGGCTGCTTGCCGCCGAGAAGATGGATCTGGTGATCGGGGTGGGCTTCATCTTCTCCGACGACATCACCAATCTCGCGAAAGAATACCCCAACGTCTCCTTCGCCTGCGTCGATTATGCCCTCGCGGTGGACAAGGCGGGCAATCTGCTGCCTCCGCCGCCAAACGTCGCTGCACTGAAGTTCCGCGAGGAAGAGGGATCGTTCCTCGTCGGCGCGCTGGCGGCGCTCGTCGGAAAATCAAAGAAGGTCGGCTTCGTCGGCGGCATGGACATCCCGCTCATCCATAAGTTCGAGGCCGGATATCGCGCCGGAGTGAAGTACGTCTGCCCCGACTGTGAGGTGATCGCCCAATACGCCGGCGTGACGCCGGACGCGTTCAAGAACCCCGGCAAAGGTAAGGAGCTCGCACTCAGCCAGTATCAGTCGGGAGTCAACGTGATTTTTCACGCGTCGGGATCCACCGGCCAGGGTGTCTTCGAAGCAGCGCGTGTCACCGACAAACTCGCCATCGGCGTGGATGCCGATCAAAACGACGAAGCGCCGGGCCACGTGCTGACCTCCATGGTAAAAGGCGTGAATGCCGCAGTCTTCGATGCGATACAGCGAGTGCAGTCGAAGACCTTCAAGGGCGGCATCTATTCGTTTGGCCTCAAGGAAGGCGGCGTCGGCTACGTTTACGACGACCGCAACAAGCATCTCATCCCCGACAGCGTCCACACGCGAGTGGAGCAGCTCAGGCAGGACATCATCGCCGGTCGCATCAAGGTGCCCAGCACGAGATGACAGCTTCACCGCAACAACAAACCGCGCAGCCGGGGGCGATCATCAGCATGCAGCGGATCGACAAGTCCTTCGGTCCGGTGCAGGCCAATCGAGACGCTTCGCTCCAGGTGATGCCGGGAGAAATTCACGCCCTGGTTGGCGAGAATGGCGCCGGTAAATCGACGCTCATGAGAATCCTCGGTGGCCTGATGAAGCCCGACGGCGGGATGGTCGAGGTCAACGGCCGCGACGTCACGGGCTGGTCGACCAACGAAGCAATTGACGCCGGCATTGGCGTGGTTCACCAGCATTTCATGCTCGTCCCGACGCTCACCGTCGCCGAGAACATCGTTCTCGGACACGAGCCGTTAAAAAACGGAATGTTCGATGCGGCGCGGGCGATTGCTGACGTCACTGCCTTGAGCAGTGAAACCGGTCTCGCGGTATCTCCAGCCCGGAAGATTTCCGAGCTGTCCGTCGGCGAAGCGCAGCGGGTGGAGATTCTCAAGACGTTGTTCCGCGGCGCGAAGATTCTGGTACTCGATGAGCCGACAGCGGTGCTTTCACCTCCCGAAGTGAAGGAGCTCTGGACGGTGCTGCGCCGCCTGCGCGACGCGGGCGGCACGATCGTCCTCATCACGCATCGCCTCGACGAGGTGATGGATCTATCCGATACGATCACGGTGATGCGCGCCGGTCGCACGATCGAGCGTCTCAAGACCTCGGCCACAAACCCCGCAGAGATTGCGCGCGCAATGGTAGGCCGCGATGTGGCGCTGATGTCCCGCGAGGCCGCGGCGTTCGGCGAAGTCCCGGCTGTCGGAGCCGATAGAGTGTACCCGCCCAATGACTTCAGCGCTGCGCTCGAGGTTACGGATCTCGTCGTGACCGGCGCCCGTAACACTCGCGTCGTTGACGGAGTCACATTCGCCATTCAGCCGGGCGAGATTCTTGGCATCGCCGGTGTCGAGGGCAACGGACAGACAGAGCTGATCGAAGCGATTGCCGGGCTTAGAAAGTCAGTCACCGGCAACATTCGCATTGCAGGCCACGACATCACCGATGCCGACGTCGCCGAGCGCCGCGAGGCCGGGCTGTCGCATATCCCTGAGGATCGTCACCGCCGCGGTCTGATTCTCGACTACTCCATTGCCGACAATCTTCTGCTCGGTCTTCAGAGCGAGTTTTCGAGGAAGGGCGTGCTGGACGCAGACCGCATTGCTGATAACGCGCAGACTATGATCGAGTCGTTCGACATTCGCCCGCCGTCACCGGAGCTGCCGGCTCGAGCGCTGTCAGGCGGCAACCAGCAGAAGGTTGTCATTGCGCGGGAGATGGGCCAGGACTTCACGGTGCTTCTAGCGTCACAGCCTACCCGCGGAGTGGATGTCGGCGCGATCGAGTTCATTCACGACCGACTGCGGGCGGCACGTGCCGCGAACAAGGCGATTCTCCTCGTCTCCGCCGAGCTGAACGAAGTGCTGGCCCTCGCCGATCGTGTGGCGGTGATGTACCGAGGGCGTTTTGCGGTAGTGATGCCCGCCTCCGAAGCGACCGAGGACGTGCTCGGCGAATACATGATCGGCACTCGCAAGGTTTCGGCGGCATGACCTCGGAATTTCGCGAAAAGCTCGAGGAGGCGCTGTTTCCTCCCTTTGTTGCGCTTCTCGTTGCGCTCATATGCGGCGACCTGCTGATCATGAGCTACGGCCAGTCCCCATCGAGCGTCTATCGGCTTCTTATCGAGGGAACCTGGGGCAACGCTTACGGGTTCGGGCAGGTACTCTACAAGACGACGACGCTGGCCTTCACGGGGCTCGCGGTGTCACTCGGCATTCGTGCCGGGCTGTTCAACGTCGGCGCGGAAAGTCAGCTCGCGGCGGGCGGCTTTCTCGCGGCGCTGGTAGGTCTCGCGCTTTCTCCGGCGATTCCAGGATTCGTCGCCATTCCACTTTGCATGATCGCCGCTGCCGCTGGTGGAGCGGTTGTCGGCGCCATTCCCGGTTATCTACGGGTGCGATTCGGAGCACATGAAGTGATCGTGACGATAATGCTCAACTTCGTCGTGCTCGCTCTTCTGAACTGGTTCATTGCCAATCACCTCCATGTTCCGGAAACGCTGCATACTCCGGAGATTCGCGCCGGCGTTGTGCCGCGTCTCTCCCAGTACATTCCGGCGTTCCACGGCTCGGCCGCAAACCTGACGATCATCCTCGCACTGATTGTGGCGGCGCTGGTGTGGTTCGGGCTCTTCCGCACCAGGCGGGGTTACGAGCTGCGCGCGGTGGGACTCCAGCCCGACGCCGCCGAGTACGGGGGAGTCAACGTAGGCGGTATCTGGTTCCGCGCGCTCACTACATCCGGTGCTATCGCCGGTTTGGGCGGGATCAATTATGTGCTGGGCTACAAGCATTACTATGAAGATGGGTTTGCCGGCGGGTCGGGGTTCCTCGGCATTGCCGTCGCATTGGTCGGGCGTAATCATCCAGTCGGAGTGATCCTGGCGGCGCTCTTCTTTGCGACGCTGTCGCAGGGCGGGCTGGCAATTCACGCCTTCGTGCCCAAGCAGATGGTCGAGGTTCTTCAGGGAGTGGTGATTCTCGCCGTCGCGATGTCGGTTCCCGAAGTGCGGCAGGCGCTGCGGCTCGCACGGAAACCGGCGAAAGCATGAATCCGTTTTCGTTTCTGACGCAGATGCTTCGTATCGCCGTACCGTATCTGTTCGCGGCAGGCGGCGGAGTGATTGCCGAACGCTCGGGAATCATCAGCCTCGGGCTCGAGGGATTCATGCTCACCGGCGCGTTCACAGCTACGCTTGGTGCGCATTACAGCGGCAGTCCGTGGATCGGCGTTCTCACCGGAATACTCGGCGGTCTCCTGTTCGGGTTGATCCACGCAATCGCGACAATCCGTTACCGCGCCGATCAGGTCGTCGTAGGCATTGCTCTCAATCTCCTTGCGGTCGGTACAACTCGGTTCTTCCTCAAGCTCGCGTTCGCCAGTTCCTCCAATTCACCTCGCATCAACGGGTTCGCCGTAAACTCCGCCGCTTACGGATTTGACAACCCGCTGCTGTGGATGGGGCTTCTCACCGCGCCGGTGCTGGCGTTCCTGCTTTATCGCACGCGGTACGGGCTGAGGGTACGGGCTGTCGGCGAGCATCCTGAAGCCGCGGAGAGCGTGGGCATCAAGGTTGCGCGGGTTCGATATGTCGCCGTTGCTCTGTCAGGAATTCTGGCCGGCCTTGGCGGTGTTTATCTCGCTCTCGACCAGCATCAGTTCACGGATCAAATGACTGCCGGCCGGGGATTCATTGCTGTTGCCGCGGTGATCTTCGGGCGATGGGATCCGGTTCGCGCCGCTCTAGCGTGTCTGCTTTTTGCGGCGGCCGAGACGCTGCAGATTCAGCTTCAGGGGAACCATGTCGTCGCCTCGCAGTTCATCGAGATGATCCCCTACCTCCTCACCATCATCGCACTCGCGGGAGTGGTTGGCCGGGCGGTGCCTCCGGCGGCCTTGGGCAAGATGGAGCGGTAGGTGTTCAAGAAGCTCCTGATTCTCATCATCACGGCGTTCGTGGACATGGTGGGGCTCCTGATGGTGCTCCCGCTGATGCCGTACTACGCGCGGACGTTCGGGGCGAGCGCACTGATGGTGACGCTCCTTGTTGGATCGTTCACGGCGGCGCAGCTACTGAGCGCACCGATGTGGGGGCGCTTCTCGGATCGTTATGGCCGGCGGCCGGCGCTCCTCGTCGGCCTTGGTTCGGCGGCGATCGCCTATATCGTTTTTGCTTTTGCGAATTCGTTGTGGCTCCTGCTGCTTTCGCGAGTTGTGCAGGGCGCTGGCGGCGGAACGGTAGGCGTCATACAGGCGTACGTCGCCGACGCAACAGAACCGAGGAGCCGCGCCAAGGCACTGGGATGGCTGTCTGCGGCAACGAACGTTGGAGTCGCACTGGGGCCGCCGATCGGATCGCTCGCACTTCTTGCGGGACGAAGCGGCCCGGGACTCGGCGCTGCCAGTCTTTGTCTCATCAACATGGTATTCGCATGGAAGTACCTGCATGAATCCCGCGACATGCACGCGGCGCGCACCACTGTCAAGAAACCGGGTGCCTCACGCGCCGCGCTGGTTCGTGTCCTCACACATTCAACCGAGCCGGCCCCGCGATTGATCTGGATTTACGCGATAGCGATGGGTGCGTTCTCGGGGATGACGGCAATTCTGGCGCTGTTTCTGATGGACCGGTTCGGCATCGGCGAGCGAAGAGTCTGGATATTCTTCACTTATATCGGAACGATCTCCGTAATCGCCCGCGCGGGTGTACTCGGCTGGGCGGTGGAAAGGTTTGGGGAAGCTCGGCTCTCACGCATCGGACTGGTGCTGCTTGCGACGGGGCTGGGGTCGTTCCCATTCGTTCGCAACTACGTGCTGCTGGCGCTGGTGATCGCGTGTATCCCGCTTGGCACGGCGTTCACGTTCCCCTGCGTCACGTCGCTATTGTCGCGTGTGATTTCCAGTAACGAGCGCGGATTGTATATGGGCGTTCAACAGGCGTATGGGGGCGTGGCGCGCGTGATCATCCCGCTGTGGGCGGGCTTTTCATACGATCATTTTGGGAAGGGAGTGCCCTTTATCACATCGTCGATCCTTGTGCTTGGATCGCTGTTCCTAGGGCTCGGCCTTGACGATGGCCGGAAGGCTAAAGCTCAGCCGGAGGCTGTGGGAGAGCCCGCGGTTTAAGAGTCAGCGACTATCGTGACGGCATCCACGGGACCCAGCCACATCTGAGGTGGCTTGAGTAGCTCGCCCGCGAACCACCCGCGGCCACTACTACTGCGAACGCCTCACCTTACGAATCTGTAGCACGAACAGGGTAATGCCGGCCCCGAAAAAGAGTGCGCACAGTATCGCAATAATGGTCGCTAGTGTTTCTCCCTTCGCAAAGGAGCCGAGAAAGACGCACAACGCGCCAGCAGTACAAAGTGCGTACGCCATCCCTTTGCAAAATACTCCGGGCGCACGGCGTGCAATTATGAATTGTGCCGCGAAGAGCAACACCATGAGTGCCTGAATCGCGATGCCCCAGTCGCGCGGTGAACTCAGGTTGCCGCGAGAATAGAGGAAGCCCGCTGCCGCCGCCGCGGCGAGAATGAGGGCGAGAGCCCCCCAAATCCGCCACCGATGATGACGATCTGGCGCCGCTTCCTCGCTGCCATTACGCGATTCTTTCCTCGAGCGTGCGCGCGGTAATCGTCATCAGCAGAACGAGCGCGATGAGCAGAACGCTGTAGGACGCGGCGGTGCCAAAAGCGAGCGCGCGAAGCTGCGACAGAATCTCGATCGAAATCGGACGGTTGGCGTGCGTGTACAACACGACACTTGCGACGAACTCACCCACCGCCGTTACGGCGGCCAGAAGCGCGCCGGCTACCAGACCGGGCCGCGCCGCCGGCAGAACGACGCGCCTCATCGTCAGCCACCACGATGCACCCAGTCCCCTCGCCGCATCTTCCAGCGACGTGTCCATCTGACGCAGCGAGCTCTCAACAGCCGTTGCAACCAGCGGGATGTCGCGGACGAAATAAGCCAGAGGGAGAATCCAGAACGTGCCAACAAGAAGTATTCGGGCGGTGTGCAGCTCATTCCTGTTGAACGTCGCCGCCAATCCGAGGGCGATGGCCGTCGCCGGTATGGCCCACGGGAGCGCAACCAGAACTTCCAGCAATCGCCGCCCACTGAATTTCCTGAGAACTATGAGATAGGCGGCGACGAAGCAAACCACCACGTTCGCAGCGGTTGCGATGAGCGACATGGATACGCTGTTCATTATTGGCCGCCACAGCTCAGCCTCGGTAAACAGTCGCCGGTAGTTGTCGAGTGTGTACTCCGGCGGAATCACCTGCGTCGTCCACGCTCCGTCACGGGCGAACGACACCAGCACCACCATCAGGTGCGGCAGCACCAGTACCACGACGGTCACCAATGCGAGGCCTGCCGCGGCAAACTGCGCACCCCTCGACCGGATAACACGCCGCGTTGTGGCGCCTTTGCCGGCGAGCGTGTATTTCCGCTTGCGCTCGAGCCAGCGGAAAAGTGCCAGTCCCGCCACCGCGCTCAGCGCGAGCACGGTCGTCTCGACGTATGCGAGACCGAGCTCACCATTCAGCTTCGACGCGACAATCTGAGTCGAAAGAACTCGAATACCGCCGCCGAACACATACGGCGCAGAGAACGATCCAAGTGAAGTCATGAACACGAGCAGCATTGACCCGGCAATCGACGGCATCAGGAGCGGCAGCGTTACCCGCCTCAACCGTTGCGACGAGCTCGCGCCAAGTCCTGCCGCTGCCTCGTCGAGCGTGGTGTCGAACCGCTCGAGGCCCGCCGACACAAACAAGAACACATAGACATACATCGTGTAGGCGTGGACGAAGATGATTGCCCACACGCCGGTGAGCCGCCACGGCGCCTGCTGCATCTCCAGAAGTCGCTGAATTCCACGCGTAATCAGCCCGCTCTCACCATAGAGAAAGAGAAACGCAATCACTCCCACCAGTGGCGGCAGTGCGGCGGGAAGCGTCGCCACGGCCCGCAATAACCGGCGTCCGGGGAATTCAAACCTTCCCAGCAGAAACGCCAGCGGCACTCCGATCAGCAGCGAAGCGACCACCGACGCTACCGAAATGAACAGCGTCGTCGTCAGTGCTTCGCGATCGATGGAGCTTGCGGCAAATTCGCGCCAGTGGCCGAGCCCGTTCTCGAAGCTCCCCGCGATTACCGCAACATTCGGATACACCACCGTCCACAACAAAAGAACCAGCACTGGCAGCGCCAGCGCCCAGCTTCCCCGCATTCCGGGAATTCCGCGCACCCTCTGACTCACTCCACCTCGACGAGCGGCAACGGCTCCCGCGAGATCCCGACCCCCACGCGGTCACCCTCGTGAACTTTCATCATCGACGATTCCACTTCCATCGTGATGTCGCCCGCCATCTTCACGCGATAGACAGACGTCCCACCGGCAAACCGGCGAGTGAGCACCTCTCCGAGCCACGCGCCACTCGCATCTGCCGCAAGCAGCTCGAGTGCATCCGGGCGAAGCACCACGAGCATCGGCTTTTCGCCTGCCCCTGCCGAGGGCGGGCGAGTCACCGCAAACTCGCGCCTCACACCCCCAATCGTCAGCGCCATGCGCTCTCCCGCCGGCTCGGCCGGCAGAATCGTCGCCCGGCCAATGAAGCTCGCCACGCCCAGTGACGCAGGTCTCTCGTAAAGCTCCTCCGGAGCGCCAACCTGCAAGAGTTTTCCCTTTCGAATCACGGCGATGCGATCGGCAATCGCGAACGCATCTTCCTGGTCGTGCGTCACGAACAGCGCCGACACTCCGACTCGATGCAACATCGCTCTCAGCTCGTCGCGCGTGGTCTGGCGGAGAGTCGGATCGAGATTCGAGAGCGGCTCGTCGAACAGGAA